>Ga0209979_1002080_pt1 | contig 20011 bp, 12 predicted proteins | sample AnhtaG_FD_183114 | JGI IMG/M metagenome (GOLD analysis project Ga0209979, IMG submission 183114) | Deep subsurface microbial communities from Anholt, Denmark to uncover new lineages of life (NeLLi) - Anholt_01485 metaG (SPAdes) (version 2) | ecosystem: Environmental > Aquatic > Marine > Oceanic...
GATGTTCCAGTTTCATAACGAGAGATGTGGTGTGGCGGATGCGCTCGGCTCGGCTTCGAGCCCCAGCGGATATTAAAAACGGGCGGACGCGGTTGCAACTAATTCGAACCGCTGGAGAAATAACTGCTCATATCAAAATACTGCCTGTTCAGCAACCCTATCTATATCAGAAACTATCCCAAAGAGCAACCCAAACTGTGCTTGCTAGGAATGACCTATGAGCAAATAGCCAAAAGCTTAAACATCAATAGGAAAACCGCCACAAGAGCTTGCAAATGTGAAGGGAGGTAGGTCAATGTTCTGGCCTAACATTTTCCTGTCATTGCGAGGCTTGTCCCGAGTGCAAGCGAGGGAACTCGACGAAGCAATCTCAAAGCATACAAGGTGATCTCGTACATCCCAAAGAAAAGATATATATGGGCCTAAATTCGTATCTTACACAGAGCTGATAGAGCTATATTGGTTGACAACGGTATGAAAATTTGGATCCCCAAGTCGCGGATACACGGAATAAGGCTACGAAACAATTATAGGTGAATATCTAATTGCAACTTTGATATCGCCATCTTTGGCATGGAAAGTAAAACTGATGAGTGGAATGTTGCTCTAACGTTTAGAGAGGAAAGAAATAATTGAATTTTGACCTCCGGTCAATCTAAACAAGTTCAACCTTCAACCGTTTATCTAGTGCATGAGCAACCTTAATCAATGTTTTTAAAGAACAACTTCTATTATCAATATCTTCTAATCGAGATATATTCTGTTGAGTAGTCTGTAATCGTCTAGCTAATTCCTGCTGAGTTATGTTTTTCTTTTGCCTGATTTTAGCTATCTGGATAGCCAAAGAGACACAGACTTCTTCTTCATCAAATGCTCTGCGAAATTCCGGATCTCTTAAATCCTTTTTCAACCTGTCTTTAAATCGTCTTACGCCTTTCATAATTCAATCTCACCCCTTTCATGTCTTTGCAAAAAATCTCGCATACTTCGCTCTGCTCTTTCGATCTCTCCTACAGGAATTCTATCACTTTTCTTTGAGAAACCGTGGGTAATAATAACTTTCTTACCAAAGAAAAAATACAAAAACCGATAATGATTTGAACCAAAGCTAATTCTCAGCTCCCGAATTTTGCCTCTTACAACGTCCGCAAATGGTCTTGGTAAGTTCGGCCCCTCCTCTCCGAGTTTTTCCATCCATTTCTCAACCTTTGCCTTTATTCTCAATTCCAGCTGGTCCAAAAATTCCTCTGCAGGACATCTTTCTCGTTTATCCAAGTAAAAAATTACTTCGTACATTCTGGCTTTTGTTCAATTATACACTATTTTTAGTGTATTGTCAACCCCCTCTCCTCTAAATCATTTTCTATGCTTGTGAAACGATTTATGATCAGTATCTCATGCATGAAGAAGCAATATCTCCCAACAGATTGTCGGATTTGCGAATTTGCTAATCATCGTCGGATCATACAGCCTTAGTGCGAGTAGCAACTCCAGGAACATATTCTCTTCCTGCCACTAGAATAGAAGAGATGTATACGCCTGAGGTTTTCGGAAGAAGTGGGGAAGGGGAGGTAGTTATTAAATAATCCCCAAAGCTTTCATAGCGGCGGTGGTAGGATCTTTATAGAAGACAGGATCCACCGCTTCAACAATTTCTGCAGAAACATCAAAAAAATGTCTTTTATTCTCGATCGGAATAAGAGCTTTTTTTGCTCCATTGTCTAAAGCAACTTGAAGAGGCTCTGAGAGAGAAGGCAAAGGCTTAAGATTACCTTGAACGGTCATATCCCCCAATACCACTATGGCAGGCAGCACTGATTGTTTCTTTAAAGCCGAAAGCAAAGCAACAAACAAAGCTATACCTGAAGGAGCTTTGACACCTCTACCTAAAATATCTACTGCTTCCACGTTGAAATCGTGTGTATTAAAATCATAACCTACCCCTAATTGAGATTTTACACTCTTTAAGTAATTGAACGCTCTTTCTAAAGAATCTTTCATTTGCCTTTCCAAAGCTCCAGAAACTTTTAATTTTCCGGTACCTGGAGCCATATTTACCTCCATTCTGTAAATTGTCGCCTTAGACTGCTCACCAATAGCTATTGTATAAACAGTTCCAGGTAGAAGAGGATCGGAAGAAATTAAACCTTTACCACCCTCCTCAGGCACACCAACAAAAATTTCTTGCAAGGTTTCTTTTTCAATAATGGAAAAACTTGTTTTTGAATATTCATAGGGTGCTAATTTCTTCAACTGTTCTTTAACTCTTCTTCTCCCCTCAAGAGCTAGTTGAAGATATTCAAATAATTCTTCTTTAGTGAATTCCCCATTCGGATGTATTAATTTCAACAGTCCTGATACTGTCTTTCTTACAGCCTTTGAATCCCTTGCGTTTAAATGCGATCCCAAATTGAAAAAGTGATCTATACTTTCTGTAAAATTTCTTTTTCGCAATTCTTTCATTGCTTCAGCAAAATAGTCAACTACAAAACCATAATGATTCGTCAAAAATTCGTTCTTCATTTTATCAATTTCCCACCCCGGCAAATAGAAATGGATCCTATCTAAGAAGGAAATATCACCTTTTATTACCTCAGGCATGGGAGCAAAGAGATGAGAACTTTGAACCAATACATCAATTTGTTGATTCATATTGCCAAACAGTACAATAGAAGCTTTTCCAGATAAGGCTTCTTTACCCCGTGCAAAAGCCCCAGATTCACAATAAGTTTTTAAAGAGGTAATAACTTCTTTCGGCATCTTACTTAAATCTGAAACCTCATCAAAAGCCACTGCATCCCATATCCCGACAAGCCCTATCTCACTCTTACTAATATTGTAAAAAAGATTTGCCACTGTAGTGGGACCAGTGAGAAGTATTGCATATGGTGATACATCCTGAAAGGCATAAGATTTACCTGTTCCTCGAGGACCAAATTCAGTAAGATTGAAGTTATTTTCAACTAGTGGGATGAATCTACACAAGTAAAGGATTTTTTTTCTTTTTGAAAACTGAGATGGCTCAAGACCTATAGTCCTTATTAAAAAATCTACCCATTCATCCGTTGTAAACTGCTCTCTTCCTTCAATAAATTCATCCATATCAAATGCTGCTATTTGGATAGGTTTTAATTCTCTAATCCTGAATGGGCTTTTCGTTCCAGGTCCTTCATATTCGTAAAGATACTCCAGTTCAACTTGAGCCCATATTCCTCCTTGAAGTAATCTTTCACACTTATGAATATAGGTTTCCGGTATATGAACATTTTTATATCCAAAATTTATCAAAGTAGCCCAATACTTGTCTTCAGTTGCTACCAATCTTACCTTTACCTTATCAATGAAAGTATGCCTCTCTTTTGTCTTAACTTTGGCCTGGGCCTTCATACTCTCGTCAGGTCGAATATAATTTTCTGCTAAGATATTGTTAGCTACCTTTAATCCTGCCTCTATAGCTTTCTCGTCATCTGTAGCGCAATATTTCCCTAAAAGATATTCCAAAACATATACCGGGACATTGGCTCCTACTTTTACTTTTCTAACAAGATCTTTCCGAACAACTTTGCCAGGAAAAACTATATTGACTTTTTGATCCAAATACGGCATATCGTTCTCCTCTCATGCCATGATTTTAACATTAACTCTACTAATCCTTGCCAATTCCATTTCTGTTTCTGAATCAAGTAAATATATCTCTATAGCGCCTGAAGTGAACTTCTCATTTAAAATAATAGTAACAACATTAGGTTTATTAGGTTCTAATGCTATCTCTTTCGTCCCCTCATCAAATCCATATTCTGCAGTTTCTGCTTGACCAATAAGACCACCCTCTTTTACAACTTGCATCCTAACTCTTTTTTCCCTGGGGCTCATATCATCAAAAATAAGTAGTTCAGTTTCATAAATTACTTTTGCAGTAAATACACGATTAGTTATTGTCTCCTTACCGAGCGTTAACAGATATTTTTCTTGAAAAGAAGACTTTTTTGCAGGAATTGCTTTCATCTTTAATTCCAGAAGAGGGATAATTATTTCCTGTAACGAAATGCCCCCATGAATATAAGAATTTTCTCCGCCAGATGTTTTAAAAACAGCAACCGTCTTAGGAAGAACAAAATCTAAATTACATTTATATCCGAAATCGGATGCTTTAAAACGAATTGTATTCCGTGGATTATCTCCACCTCTCCCCATCCACACACGTTTGTGTAAAGCACAGGTTTTTCCCTTAGGAACTTCTATTTTCATATCTTTACTTATTTCCGGACCAAGTAAATAGCCATGGTCAGCTGTAATAACAAATACCTCAACTTTTAGCTTCGTCAAGCTATGTATAGCTCTTTTTATTTGCACAGTAATTTTACTCATAATTTCCTTAGCAAGTAGCTCCTCACCACTTTCGCATATACTATCTATCTCCTGCGAAGTGATAATAATAAAATCTGCAGCATCAATTTTATCTCGTACACTTTTCCTCGGCTTTATAACCTGCTCCAATTTAAATACTTCTACTTTATAAGGACATCTCTGGAAAAAATAATTTAATCTTTCGCTTCTTTTGGATACTCTACTATTATTTACTTGCGGATAAATTTTCTTTCCTGTTTCCTTTATATTTATCTCTTCATTGGAATACAAAAATAGAGAAAACATCCCAAAAGGAGTCAAGGTAGGAACAGTTGCTAATACTGGTGATATATTTTTCTTCTCGTAGTTTTCTATAGAATGAAAAAAATCTTCTCCCATTTCATATCTAAATGCATCTACCAAAAAGTATGCACATTTTTTCTTTTTCTCTAAGAAAGGTAGCAGTTTCTGTCTAAAAATGTCCTTTTGGTGTATAATATTTTTTGTACCTAAATATGCTGGCGATGAAAACTGAGAAAGGAAAAGTTCTGCCTCGATATTAATAAATTCAGAATATTTTCGCCTGCATTTGGATATAAAGACTTCTAATTTATCTTCAAACTTTCCTTCTATATCCACATCAGAATATTTCGTCTCCATTAATCGATAATATTTATCAATTAGAAACCATCCACAAGATTTGTTTTCCCCAATATAATAATTTATACACGCATCAAAATTTAAACTCCTGCCTTTAATTTCATTAAGAGCTTGATTAATAAAAACAAGCAAACTTATACTATAATCCAAAAAAGACCATAATAGACCATATTCAGGTTTATTTTTAGCCCAGAACAAGCTCTTTCTTTTATTTATGATTTCTTTTATAAAATTTAAATCGCCCTCTTCATCTAAACCAAGGACAAATTCTATCAATTTTTCTTCTATTACTGGGAATGTTTTGCTCTCGGTTAATACATCAGGGGCAAAGTCTTCTTTTTCTATATTATATTTTCTTTGTATTTTTTCTACCCATACCTTATAACTCTCGCTAAAATCTGAGCGTTTTCTCCATGTATCCACTAATCTTTTAATATTTTCTTTATCTTCTTTTTTAGAAGGTAGTTTTAAAGTATAATATTTGCTTTTATGCAATTCACCTGTTAAAGACTCAATAAAATCTATCATAAGAATTTTCTCAACCAACTTTTCTCTTATATCTTCCACCTTCTTGGCATCTTTTAACTGAACACCTAAATAAGTGTTCACAAAACTAACTAAATCACCCAACAACTTCTTTTCCTTTAAAGAGGTGTCACATTTTGTGTTCGCAATGAAAGATAGAGTTAAAACCTGTGGATCATCAGTTTTAAATAAGGTAAATAAAACACCTATCTCCATCGATTTTGTTTTTTCAGCAATGTGTTCAATTTCATCTATAGTAATTGTTTCTTCTTCTATTCTTTTACAAATATCTGCAATCAAACCGGAGGGAACCTTATTAGAAAGTGCTTTTTTGACAACTGTAGTAAGATTAATATTTCTATCTAAAGGAGCAGTGGGCTCTAAAATACAACCTGCCTTTTCTAACTCTGCCAAAGGAAAATTTACAGTGTCTATAGGGTGCTCTATATAGATCAAAATGTCTTTTTTTCCTTCGCCATTGAAATATTCTTCAGCCTTAAACCTCACCTCATAGTAACTTTCTTCATATTTTATAACCGGAACATTCATAAAATCAGATTGGCTCACTATTTCTTTATAGATACTTTCTGCATCATACCAAATCACAATACCATATTCTTTTAGCTTGCTTTTTATCATATCCCTTAGCTGACTTTTAATTAAAGCACCCATATTATTGTCCCCACTCGATAATGACCTTTTTCTTTTCTTTCAAAAGCGTCTCTACCTGCTGAATAAATTTCTCAATCTGTTTTTTAAATGCCTCCTCATCAACAATAACTTTATCAAAATACTCTGACAGTCTTATTTTTTCTATACTTATATCATTCTTTGTAATAAAATTATCAATAGTATTTTGAATAAACTGTTCTACAGCCGGAAATGCAGAAATATCAGAGTTCATCTCTGCAATAGATGCTCTACAATTTTTACAAACGTTAGAATCTTTCAAATCAATATTCTGGCAGTATTTTGAATTTATTTTTCCTAAAATTTCATTCTTAATTTCGCTCGGCAAGCTCTCCCATTCAGAAAGGCTTTTAACTTTTCCAGCTAACTGAGTATATAGCTTATTTCTTTGAGAATGAACATCCCTATACACTTGATAATATAATGATAAAATTTTTTCTGTATCTTTTGAAATGGTGGGCAAGCGATCATAAAAATCTTCTGCTTCAGTATTTTCTCTCAGCCGTGTTAGAGTTTTTTCTACAACCTCATTTTCCATAATTTCTTTTTTTAAGTTGAAGGGTAGGTCAAATAAAACTTTACGAGCTTTTTTTAAAATTTTTAAATTATCCTCTGATAAAGCCTTCTCTATTTCGGTAACTTTTTTTAAATTGTCTTCCAGTTCTTTACCTTCCTCAGCTAAAAATTTAACGCAATCCTCTGAAATATTTTCTAATACCTGAGTCATTGTTTTTAAGAGATTTTCTACAAATCCCTCGCAAGGAAGATTTAAGACCTCAGTTTTAGCTTTTATAGGTAAAAGCATCTCTTTCTTTTGCGAGGCTAATTCTTTCAATTTATATGCAATGGCATTTTCCTCCGCATCAATCTCTTTCCCAGTTATAGCTTCATAATTTACGCAAGCTTCTTTTATAACCTTAGGAGAAATAATTTGCTCTCGAGGCATAAATGCTGCGATTTTGAATGCATTGTTGTTAATAATTGCTTCTCTACCTCCTGGTTCAGTATAATTTTTATAACGTCTGCCCTGATAACTCACCTCAATGATACCTGCCCTGAATAAAACGGCCAACGCTAACCTTATTACATCTCGTTCCCACACATAGTCCGTACCTCCAAAATGTGTTTCCAGTAACTTTCCAGTAACTTTTTCTCCGTATTGATGTCTTCCATCTATATATCGCATCATTTCCTGCGCTATTGGTACATCAACATTTATTTCATATTTATCATGTTTTTTTACTACAAAACCAAATCCATCTCTTCCCTCGTAAAAAATGGATGACAATCCTGAAAGATTAATAGAGGTTAATAGAATTTGAGCTTCCTTCCCAGAAACATGTTTTGCTCCCATTTTAAATTTAGGAAATAAATCTGGAATAAGTTCGCTAACTAAACCTCTAATACTATCTGACAAAGTTTGTCCATAACTTGAAATATCCTTTTTAACTCCTCTAAAAAAAATACTTCCTGAGTAAGCATAATTTTCTATTTTATTCCTCAATTTTCTGTGGACTTTGTCTTCTCTTATCTTTTCTTCACTGTAACATTTATGTTCCTCGGAAGTAAGCTGTCCCTGCGAGGCAAGACGCTCGTGTATTCTTATCATTTCCCTGGAGCGATACAATTCTTCAATTAAATTATGAATTTCCTCGCTTTGAGAGAAAACCCAGAATGTTCCACTTTTGTTTGAATCCTGACGTGATTCTTTCTTTTTCTGTTCAAATAAATCCTTAAATTCCTCTATATCTTCTGCTATGGATAATTCAACAATAATGTTGCCATCTCCTGTTAAGCTTTTACCATTCAATATGTAAGATACAGTAAATGTTTTTAAATTTTTATAGTTAAAACGTGTGTATTTTGCATCTTTAAATAATTCCTCTAAGATTTCTCTGCAAATTAAATTTCTATCTGCCGGTTTAGGAGTTAATTCATTTCTTTTAATATCCCAGTTTTTTTCCTGAGCAGTAAGTAGTTTATAACCTTCCTCACTTAATTTTATAAATTGCGCATTTTCTAAAATCTTAATTGCCTCTTCTACTTCCTTGATGCAGGATTCTGCTCCTGCGTAAGAATATAAAAGTGCTGCTATATTTAAAGGAGTTCGAGGAAGGTCTCTTGCAAATTCAAGCAAACATATTACCTTAATAACTTTTGCAACAAATGGTTTATCTAAAAATTTATTTTCTATATTTGAAATATCCCTTTGCTTTTCACTGGAGATATTTCCGGATATCAAATCATAAACTTTGTCCAATGTAACAAGAGTTCCTAACTCTTGTTCAGCGAGATTAACCTTGGGATTGATAAGTATCTGCTGAGCTTGTTTTATAATGGTTCTATTACTTCCTCCAATATATCGCACTGCTCCAGGTTGAAGCCGAAGGCCCGATATAATATCAATAGATAGTTCAATGTGATAAGGCAGGTAAGGATATAGGCTTATAAAATTGTCTTTTCTGGTCTCAGAACTTCTTGAAGTCCTCTCTAATTTTGTACACTGGTTTAATCTATGCTGATTATTTTTAAACAGCTTACTAATTTCTGGAATAACAGTTGCTTTTTTAACCAAAATTCTTTTACTGGTAATTTCAGAAATATCTGCCGGCGAAAGGTCTATTTCAATTGGAAACCTATTTTTTAAACGAGCAAATTCTATTTTTTTATCGCCAAGAGCACTAACTACTTCGTTAAGTTTTTCCTGCGATGTTACAATTAACCAGATAGGGGCTATCGCCTGTCTTTTCATAACTCTATTTTTACTCTCAACTCCCAGTGCTTCAACAATTGCTTGAAGATCCAGCATTTTCTCAACACTACGGGAAACAAACTGTCCAACTTCATCAATGATAAATACTAGAGCAGTATCTTTTATTCTTCTTGCCATTAGGTCAAAGGCACGTTTTGCAAGCTCATTTGGTGTTATATCAGCCCTCCCTTTAATATTTCCAAACTCATCTTTTGTTCCCAATGAACGAACCCAGGAATCAGGCTGATTGTAAGTATGTGGGTCCATCTCATAAAGAATGCTGCTTGCCTCATTTAAAGCACTTGCTCTTTTGCCTCCTTTCGACCAGGAGCGTGAGTATTTTTTCTCATATAGGTTAATGAATTCTCCAAGTTTTCCCTCCTCCTCCAAATCCTGTTCAAGTTGAGCGATATCAAAATCCTCTGCATATCCAAGTTCTCGCAATAATACTTTATACATAATCTCTGTAATTCTATTAGAAGCTAAACGCACGCCTCTATCCATAGCCACATCAAAAACAATTGCTTTAGTAGGAATTTTTACCTTAATGTAATCGAGGAAATCCGAAACTCTTTTGTCATTTGCCTGTCTTTTAAATAACTCTCTCACATCTTCCCTTTTAATTTGTTTTCCTTCCAGAACATATCCTAAAATTTTTGCAAAACTTGATTTTCCGGACCCAAAAAAACCGGATATCCATACTCCAATACTTTCATGGGGGTTAGAAGGTGCCTCAGAATATACTCCTAAAAATTCTCCAAAATACTCTTTAATAGCATCAGTTACCACATATTCAGATATTTCATTATAAACAACCTCTTCATCTACCTGCGTAACTTTGATTACCTCTTCAATCCTCCTATCAATAGGCCTTTCAAATATGTCTCGTATTTTCATACGCATACCCCCATTTATGAATAAATGTGCTTTACGCCCATATCATTAAATCTCTTTTATTCCTTTCACTCTGTCCAGCAATGCTTTACCCACTTCAGTAATTTTATATTTCTGAAAGCGACTCTTTGGTTTATCGGGGACAGTAAAAGCTAAAAAATTATTTTTTATCAAAGGTAAAATATGCCTTTTATAATTCATATAGGCAGGAGAAAGACTTATATGGTGCAGTATCTCTTGTCTTTTCTTCGGAGTTGTGCAAAATTTAAGGATACTTACTACTTGCTCACTGACTTGCTCACTGACTTGCTCACTGACTTGAGCCTTGATTTTTGCTTCCGGATGCACATACAGAATTGTTGTGAAATAGCTCCTTTCATCGTCTGTCTCAAAAAGAGGTACAGGAGAGCCGTTTGCCTTTAATGCTTTTCTAATCTTAGGAAATCCTGTGCCTCTTCCCTCAGTAAGATGTAGTTCCTTTAGGAAATCTCCAATGCGGCGGTTACGATATTTTCTTGCAACCACTCTTCCGCTCATCAAATTGTCTTTATTAAGCGGTGGCAGTGGCCCAGGATAGCTGATAATCTCAATCTTGCTGGGAAAAACCCTTACCTCAACTGGAGATTGATCTCTGTAACTGCGATGGTAACCAGCATTAACCAACGCCTCTTCTATCGCTTCATATGGATAACTAAAAAACCTTACAGCTTCTGCTTTAGCGGGAACTTTGCGTACTGACTCAAATATAACCTCGTTTTTAAGATAATTTAGAGCATCTCTTATCTGCTGATGGAGCGGCCCCCCGAAGGTTTTCTCTCGGAAACTATCGCCTGCCTCATCCTGAAACTCAACAACATCGATACAGGCGCCTCTGAAAAACTGGTCCGGATTACTATTGAAAAAAAGAAGTCCCACATTTTTTGGCTTTAAATACTCCGCTGGCCCTTCAGCAATATTCATCCTGCGACATACTTCAGAAAAAGGAATTTTAGCAGATTCTTCTAATAAAGCGCTCTTAACTTCTGCCAGATAAGATTGAATTAAGGTTAAATTTAAATCTGTAATTTCTGTCCTGTGATTAATCTGGTCATCAAAAGGGACTTGATTGGCCATTGACAAAAGCTCGTGTTCTTCGGATTCGGTAGCCCTTTTAGTGGAAGAATATCTTCTAATATAATAAGTGTACTCTGATCTTTTAGTCAAATCCTTAGGTGCTTTATAAGGCCTGTTAGCACCACCTGGGCACCAGATAATTAATATTATTTTATTCTGAAACTTAACTGGCTCAGCAACAGGAAAATACTCAGGTCTTAATCTATGGCAGAGATTAAGCAACTCTTTCTGGATGGTGGCAACTTTTTTATGAGAAAGTCCTATCGGGGGAAGAAGAGGACGGTCATTCTTTTCTTCAACTCCAATTATAACATAACCTCCACCCCAATTATTAAAATCATTGGCAAAAGCACAAATGCTATGTAAAACCCTGAGAGGATTCCACCCTTTCTTAAACTCAATCCTCTCCCATTCAACAGTCCTGCCGTTTATTAACTCATTGATATTTACCGGTAAAGCCATTTATATAGCCTCTTTAAAAATCCTGCTTATCTGTGACCACTCGTATTTTCCCTCTTGTAACTCTTTATAATATTTCTCTGGCTCTTTCCAGGGTATGAGTTTATACAGAGGTGCCATGTTAAGAATTACCCCGTCATCAATGTTTGGTTTATATCTCAAAGCAATAACCTCATTGATATCTTTCTTGAAATGCTCAAGTTCCTCAAGCAGTTCCTCACCTCTAACAATGAGTTTTTCTATATCTCTTTTTTCTCTTCCCTCCACTTTATCTTTCTTAATATGCAGCTCTGAGAGTCGTGTTTTTTCAAAATTGATTTTTGGTTCTATATATTTATTTATTAAAGAATAAAGAGTATCCTGGGTAAATCTAAGGTTATAAATATAAAATCCATAGTTTTTCTTACCTGATAAAAAAAGCCAGTAAATTGGCCTTTTTTTATACATCTTAAGGTGATGTTTTATAAAAAACTCAGAAATTAAAAACTTTCTTAAATCACCACCTAATGTTCTAACTACTTCCTCTGTTCTTTTATTCCCAAAAATCTTTTCCAAAACCTCTCTAACTCTTATCGGGACATCATCAGTATGACCTTCATCAAAGACAAGTACACCATCGTCATCTGGTTTAACCCCCTCTACCTTAAATTTTCCCATAAGAGCACCTACCGCATAGGAAACATACTTTACGGCAAGTTTGTATCTTTCTTCATCTCTCTCGAGTCTGCTATGCTTTATATATTCAAATACTACTTCAGGATAAAAACCTGAAGCAAGGCATATTTCCTCTAAGGTAAGGTATCGTGCAACGCCTCTTCCTCTTCTTTGAGATTTTACTTCTTGATTCTCAGATTTATTATCTATGAAAATTTCTCTATCTCTTTTCAATACCTCTTTGGGAATGTGCTTTTGCAAATAAAGGCTTTCAATAACGTTTGATTCTTCGCTATTTAAATCACTAACTTTTTTGAGATTGCCGGGAAGTTTTCCAAACTCCTTTTCAATTTGCTCAATATCGTCCTGGTGAATATTATATAATTCGTAAACAGCATTGGATATTTCTGTTTCTAAAATTGCTAATTCTTTTTCTTTTTCCATGATGTCTGTAAAGCCAGTACCCCAGGAAGATGGTTTCTCGAATTCCCAGGAAGCCTCATCGATTTTCACTAATTCTTTTTTTAATTGGATGCATCGTTTAACTTTTTCTTCCATTGTTTTCGCAAGGTTAGAATGATTGCTCATATTAGGGAAAGGAATACGGGCAATGTCACCGACTTGATAATTAACTGTTGGGTTTAAAACTTTGATTAAAAAAGTAGATAATTTTGAATTTAAGATACCAAGTAAAAGATAAACACTTGTCTTCTTGGGGAAAATAGAGGAGCCAGCGACATCGAAAATAAAACCTTGTGGGAGATAACGGACACTCAAGCTGCTTACAGTTAAAAATGAATAGGTTACACCTTCTTTAAAATATTCATCTACATTTTTAACAACCCACTCCCATTTTCCTTTTAGATAAGGATACTTTGCGCATACATATTTTTTAATTTCACACCCCTTATCTTCCCAATTCACCACATACTCCTGATTTCCATACCACCTATTTACTGCACCACCCTTCATATACGGAAACCACTTTCTCCTTGATCTTTTTGCTTCTTCGTGATTAGAGCAATCAAAGTAGATATTATGACTACCTACCTCCCACCAAAACCGGAGAAATCTAAAGTTATCAGCAGTTTGTAACCCTACACAGGGTTTTGCCACTTCTTCGATCGATTCATTTTCTTCAAACAACTCCCTTAGCCTATCACTTACCCAATACACAAATGGCCAGCCAGGAATGGCTTTTAACTTTTCCTGCTCTATAATAAATACCCCGTCGTTCTTCTCACCAGAAAGATATTTATTCAAGGATTCTTCAAAAGCAATGCACTTTTGTTCTTCATTTTCATCTACCAGGCGAAAATAAACTGTAGCAATGTTATCGACTCTTTTTTCTAAAACAAAACAACATGTATCCATCCTAACGCCGGGAAACAATCCATAGTCTAAATGTAGCAATGAATATATAGAGTTATTAGATATAAATTTTTTTCTAAATTTTCCAAAACTTGAGGTAAATAAAAAGGTTTGTCCTGTTATCATTCCAACAAGTCCTCTTTCATTGATTGCTAAATCTATACATCTATCAATAAACGCAGTATATAAATTACGTTCAGTTCCTGGGAAATGCTCTTTTATAAAATTTACTATTTTGGGATTCTGATGACGATTCCCCATGTAAGGTGGATTCGTCACCACAACATCGTGCTTCTTCATTAAAGCATTCATCAAATAAATCCCTTTTTTTGATTCTCTGGCAATGAAGTTACCATTATTTGTCTTCTTAATAAACTCATTTACGGCTTTTATTAATTCTTCTTTAACTTCTCTCCAGGCAGGGCTTTGCTTAAGGAATAACTGTCTTTCTCCCTCTGTCATAAACAATTCCTGCTGGACTCCGTATCTTTTTACAAATCTCTTTTTATGCTCAGATAAAAATTCATTGATAATTTCTTCAATTTTTAATAGTGAACCTAAATAATAGGCTTTTTTTAACTCTGGGAGAACTTTCTTGAGAAGTTTCCCTGTGAGTTCGTATTTATAAGATATGGAGTTAATAAAATTATCGATAGTTTCTTCAGAAAAATTTGGAATATCTGTATGGGCAAGGTTGTATTTTTGAATAGAGACATTCTTATCTTTAGTCTTTGCTTTCAAATACAACGAAAGTGCAGATAACTGAATTGCACGAAGGTCAATATCAATACCAAAAAGATTGTTCTCAATAATAGCGGATGGAATTTTTTTTTCTTTATCAAGAGATGATTTTTGAAGCCAACCTGGCTTTCCTGCATTTTGCAGCTCCTCAAGGTACATCTCATAAAATAAATCAAAGGCAGTCATCCCAAAATGCATTGTCCCGCAGGCAGGGTCAAGTAAAGTTATTTCTTTGGCAGGTTTTAATGATATTTTTTCACTATCATTTTCATTGGGGACGTAATATTTTAGTTTTTGTTTTAGTTTTGTATCCGGATGTATTTTAATCCAGAGCCTACCTAATGTATTTTCTACAAGAAACTTTACAGTCCATTTGGGAGTAAATATCTGAGTAGCTGAAGCAATATCTTTTAAGTCCATTTTCTTTTTCTGACTATAAATTTTATTAAATACTTCTTCTTTTTCGTCTTCTATAAAGTACTGATAAATCCAGCCAATTACTTCATCTTCTCTCCAAATAATGGCAAGTTCGTCCCGATTGATAAGTTCAAAAATCCTGATTAATACTTTTTCTGTAGGGAATAACAAACTTACAACACTTTCCGGGTCAAAAAGGACCTTTATTTCCTCATCACGAGAGACATTTTTACATTGCCAGTAAAAGAAATTTTCATAAGCCTGATAAACTTTCCCCTGCTTCCAGAGTTTCTCATCTTCCAGATTATCAGCTAAATAGAATATAAAAGCATTGGAGTTAAAACCACGGGATACTATCTGCTTTATAATCTTTCTTTCTTCCATCATTTTGAGAGCTACGAAACGGTTAAGGTAAGTAAATGCATATTCTTTTGCCAGGTTCCGTACAGCTTCCTTCTTGGATTCTCCGGTTTCGGTTCTATATTTAATAAATCCCTCAAGTTTTTTCCTAATCTTAAGACCGAATGAGTCCTCTTTCAAATTGGGAAGAAAGTTAATATCTTCAAACACTCCATTTTCTTGTAAACCATAAACCCCTTCCAACTGAGAAAAGCAGTCTTCAATTAAAATCTTTTTTGCCTCAGATATAAATTTAGACTCTTTAATTATTTGCTGAATATTTGTCATTTCGCCATTACCTGTTATAGATGTTTACGTGATAACTTCCTCCAATACCTTTCGAAGGCATTCCCATATATCTTAAGCCTGTAATTCCCTCCATTATTCCAGGATAAAAAAGCACCGCAGGCACAAGCGTTCTTCCTTTCATTTCATCTAATAGAGTAGAAATTCTGTAACTATTGGGAGCAAAAATACCTGCTCTTATGAGAAATACAATATCCTTGGCTGGATTTAAATCGTTTAATCTTCTCTCCAATAAATCAGGGATAGGAGAATAATCAGGGTCGGAAAGAATTGCATTCAAAGATTCCTGCGCTTTTAAAAAACCAAATTCTTTTTCTTCCTTTATGATTTGTTCCTTTCCTCCTTCTTTTTCTATCGCCTCAAAGAATAAATCTTCCAAGGATATTATATGAACTTGTTTACCTCTATTATTAAGTCTAATTGCAAGCCGCTTTACTTCTTTGCGTATTTCAAATTCCTGTTCAGGGTTGTATCGGAATACAGCAAAGGGTAAATCGTGATAAGAGCTTATTCTTAATTCCTCTGAACTTAAATCACATTCCAACTGCTCAAGAGCCTCTTTCAATAATGACATTCACTATCTCCTCAAAGGTATCTTGGAAGAACTCAATCCTTATTATCTCTCCAATCTGTTCGTATCTAAGGTATTTTTCCTGATGTGCTTCCATAAAAAGGTGTTCTATCTCCTGTGGATTTAATAAAAACAACCTCCAGTACGAATGTTCAATTATTCCCTTACCTAAAAATCCTTCTTTAAAGATGAAAAAGGCAATGTAAAAAAATACACATAAAGGAAAAAATTTAGGTACTATTTTTCTTTTTCTTTTACCTTCAAGTACCCCAAATTCTGTAAGTGCAGAAAATAGCCCAGAGGCTACTCTCTTGATAACAGAATCTCCCCACTTTACAGGTATGTTTTTACTCTGAATGTTCTTTTTGATAAAATCTGAAACATCTTTAGAATATATCTCCAAAATTCCTTTTTTGTATCTGGGAAATAAAACTCCGTCAATAAAGTCACCAATTAAAGGTTCGTTAAGAGCACAATGAAAATAGAGAATCGGCCGTAAAATTTCAATTGAAACATCTGCTTCTGTAAGTTGTTTTAAACCCCCCCAATGATTCTTAGGATAACCATTAACATATCGCGGTAGGAAAATATATCTTATTACATCTGAGGTTCTTTTACGACTCTTCTTCCCTAGGACATTTTCTGAGATTAACTCTTTGATGAGCTCTTTCTGTGGGATGTTATTGTGCCAGTGTTTGAGGAGTATCTTAACGTCTTCTGATGCTGCTCCTGCTTTTTGCAAATTTGAGGTATGTTTTGGCGGTTTAGATAAGGTATTGTTTAAATTTTCTCTGTTTTTTTCTCCATTTATTAGATTCATTATCATCAAGTCTCCTTTCTCTTCCAAACATAAAAATTAGTATTCTCTCTTCCCCGTATAATTCTTGATATGTGAATAAGTTATTTGGTCTAACTTAACTTCTTTTTTCACGTGGTATTTAGATTTATTACTTGTCCGGAATATATACAAGCAAATCGCCAATAGAGTAGTAGATACCCACGGGCATGCCCGTGGAACTCTGCCCTTCGGGTTATTAGAATTTCCTGCCTCAATACAGCCATTGACTGTCTTATAATTTCTTTAATGGAATAATTTTTATTGCTTCTTTCGTTTATATAATAGAGACCTCTGAAAAAGTCTGGCTCCGTTTTGAAAATGGAAGAAACTCTCCATAAAATGGCAGATTTTAAAGTCTGCTTCCCTAAGAATGCCTAAAAACAGGGGTAAAGTGGAGACATTCTCGGTCTTGATACATTGATTTTGAATAGAGAAAAACTCCCCACAGGGTATGGCAAAAAATATATTTATTTGTTTCCCTTTATTGTTCATTGTTTCTTCCCTGTTGAAAACGCCGAAAAATTTTCAGATAACAACTTATAAATGCATTATTGCGTTTATGCTTCCAATTTAGAATATTATGCGCAGTATTGCGGATATTTCTTACTATAGTTGAAATACTTTATCTTTATTCAAGAGTATCTAAGGGTCCTAATCTTTTCTAAATCTTTTGTGCTTTATTGTATGGCACGATCTTATTAAAACAAGAGCAACCGATAAATGGCTTTGAACCTCATTGCTAGGACAACCCTTTTGAGGGAATAAAAAAGGAAATTGGGAACACATCCTCTACACTTTACTCCTCCAAAAAATACCCGGCTGGTTTTTTCAAGACTTTGGCGATTTTGACTAAGGTTTTTATGGATGGCAGCGATGCCCCGGTTTCATAACGAGAGATGCTTTTTTGCTTGGAATTGATTCTTTGGGCAAGTTGAGTTTGGGTTAAGTCAAGTTCAATGCGGGCTAGCTTTATCTTTTTGCCTAATTTCTTTGTATCCATTGGTGTCCTCGTTTTGAAAAATAGAAGAAGACACTTGACAAGTTATACCTTTTATGGTATAATATAGTTGCGTAAGGTATATTGTCCAATGTATTCCTATACCTTATTGTACTAGTATATACCAATTTCGTAATAAGGCAAGGTCTTTTCAATGGAGATTGCGCAAGCTAAAAAGAACAGTGAGAAAATAGTTCAGCCTACGAGTTTAGTCTGGGCTGATAACCCTTCTGTTCAGAAGCTTTTAGATGTTGTGGTTTCTATTATTGCAGAGGAATATATCCAGATAGCTAAGCAAAATCCTGATTTATTTTCGGACAATGGAGGTAAGAAATGAGAGCAGCGATATATGCACGGTATTCTTCAGAGAATCAGAGCGAAAAAAGCATTGATGATCAAATAAGGGTATGCAAAAACTATATCGGAGAGTATAGAATGACCATTAGTGATGAGCATATCTACGTTGATGAGGCAGTCTCTGGCTCAATTGTTAATCGACCAGGGCTAGAAGCACTACAAAAGGCTCTTGAGAATAAAGAGTTTTACGCTGTAGTGGTGGATGATTTATCACGTCTATCAAGAAGTAACCATCAAATGCTAACCCTGGTTCTCAAGTTTGATTATCATCAGGTAAAGATCATATCTGTTTCTGATGGCATCGTCACTGGTGAAGAGGATTCCAAGCTGGGAATTCACATCCGTGGACTGATAAACGAGCTCTATCTTGACGACCTTAGGAAAAAAACAATGCGCGGCCTGGAGGGACAAAAACTACGGGGATTCAGTACTGGCGAAAATGTATATGGCTATTACACTAAGCCTGTTGGCGAGTTAAAGCTGAACAAAAGAGGTCAGGCTAAATATGAAGGAATGGCTCACAAAATAAATCCTGATGAAGCAGATGTTGTGCATAGGATATACAAGGAATTCATTGAAGGAAAGAGTTTGGCTAAAATAGTGAAGAAACTTAACGAAGATAAGATACCGACAAAAAAGGGCTACAGTGGCGGATGGAACAGGTCAACGGTAAGCAGAATTCTAAAGAATGAGAAATATACAGGTTTATGGATATGGAGAAAGGGGAAGAATGTGAGAGATCCTATGACAGGAAAAATAAAGAGGATCCCCCGACCAAAGAAAGAGCAAATGCCCATTTTCAGAAAAGAACTGGCAATAATCGACAAAGAAACATGGAAAAAGGCCGAGAAAAGATGGAAAAAAGTTGAAGGAACATGGCCTGTGAGAAAAAAATCCAAGAACAGCAACCTAAAACAAAGAAGCTATGTTTATGCTAGCCCCTCTCATCTCTTTTCCGGACTGATGAAATGCCAGTGTTGTAGTGGAGCCATTGTTCTTATCAGTGGTAAAGGCAGTGGCTATTACGGCTGCTACAATGCAAAAAGAGGAACATGCAGTAATAAGCTATTAGTACCTCGAAAACGGATAGAGAAGACTATTATATCAGACTTAAAGGAAAGGATATTAACTCCTAAAAATGTAGAATATGTATATGATAAGTTAGAAAAGCTTGTCAAAAAGGGACTTAATGATGTACCAGAGCTCATTAAGAAAAAAAAATCCCAACACGAAAAACTCTCATCAGAGATACGGAACTACCTTAACTTCATAAAGATGGGCAATTTCTCAAAAGCGGTATCAGAGGTATTAAACGAGGCTGAGAGAAGAAGTGATGATTTGAAGGAGGAGATAAAATCATTGGAATTCCAGAAAGAGGATTCCTTTCAATCGCCACCTAAGGAGTGGGTTAACCATAGGTTAGAAAATCTGCACGAGACGCTCGCCAAGAACACTGCCGCCTCTGCCCTGGCTCTTAAAGGAATCCTTGCTCCCATCCGGCTTGAGCCCGTATCCGATAGAGAATCAGACTTCTACCAGATTATTGATGATGAGAAGAAGTTTAAACCCTATTATATAGCCCATACAAAAATTCAAACCCTTGCCCTCTTAGATGATAGGTACAAAGGTTCGAATTGGTTGCACTGGCGGAGGGGCTGGGACTCGAACCCAGACGGGCATCGCTGCCTTTCACCGGTTTTCAAGACCGGCTCCTTGCCAATTCGGACACCCCTCCTTACGGCCTCTCTATCCATTTCGCTCCCTGCATATAGGAGCGCAGAACCTCAGGGATGAGGATGCGGCCATCTCGATTTTGGAAATTTTCCAAAATGGCCACTACCGTTCTCCCTATGGCGAGGCCCGATCCATTGAGAGTGTGCAGGTAATGAGTGGATTTGTTAGCTTTAGTTCTGAACTTGA
>Ga0209979_1002081_pt1 | contig 20002 bp, 21 predicted proteins | sample AnhtaG_FD_183114 | JGI IMG/M metagenome (GOLD analysis project Ga0209979, IMG submission 183114) | Deep subsurface microbial communities from Anholt, Denmark to uncover new lineages of life (NeLLi) - Anholt_01485 metaG (SPAdes) (version 2) | ecosystem: Environmental > Aquatic > Marine > Oceanic...
ATTCCTCTCCTGGATCCCAGCGGCCATTAGGCTTATCATAAGCCCCGTTATGATTAAGGTCTACATAAGGTACCTGAGTATCACAATGCTGTAAACCTGGACAGGGGTCAGAATCTGGACCATCATAAATACTGTTCCCGTTTAAGTCATCAGTTAAAGGATTAAAGATATCCACTCCCTCATCATAAATGTAATTGTGATTGATATCTGTAAAAGGCTCTCCTAAAAGTATATCCCCATCCGTGTAAGGTTCAGCGTCATCTACTAAAATCACATCTGCCTTCTCCGGATCATACACTCCATTCCCCTTATCATCCGGATCATCACTGTCCGGAGCATCTATGAAGGGTTCTTCTTGGTCCCATCTACCATTTCCATTCCTATCTTCAAAGGGCTCACCATCATTATCCCAAACCCCATTTCCATTCAAATCAGTAAATAGCTCCCCTTCATCACGTATGCCATTTCCATTCCTGTCATCCCAGGGCTCAGCCTTGTACCCATTCCCATTCACATCGATAAACTCCTCTGCTGGATCCCATTTGCCGTTCTTATTTAGATCAGTGAAAGATTCTATTTGGTCATATTGCAAAAACCAGGGTGGCTCCACATGCCCTCCTGGGTTATCCGGATCACCAGGAGCCATCAAAAAGTCGGAACTTAAATTGCTTAAGATTACTTCATAGAAAGAGCTCCGGCTAACATTGTGGGTATAAAGCAAGCTAAAGGTGCTGGTACTGGTCTCGAATTGGGGAAGGGTTGAAGGGGTGTATTTATATTGCCAAACACTAAGATCACCTCTGGTCGCAGAAGACGGGTCAAAATAAAGAGTGTATCTTTCCCAGTTACCGTTATAAGAGAAGATAAGCTTCTGGGTAGGGCTCATCCTGTAAGTGAGCTTAAGCTGAGCCGTATATAAGTTAGTCATTCTCTCTGGAATATCAAATCCTAAGAATTTATCTATCCTGAATGTTTTCTGGGTTAAAGGAGTTGCAAATTTATTAACATCCATAAAGGTATTGCTTTTGTAAACACTCCCACTTAGCCGGTAGGTCAGATTTCCACCAGATAGATCAATCCCCAGAGAGGGCAAAATATCGCGTGGAAGAACAATGGGCAAAAGATACTCGGAAAAAAGTTTCTCCGGACCTCCGATACTAAACTCCAATCTATCAGTGCCAAATGAGTATTTGTTAAGGTCTTTTGAGCCGAAATCATCGGTTAAGAAATCTATCCTCACATCAGTTTTCTTTCTACTCCCCTCTTTGGTAATTATGTTTACTGCCGCGGATTGAATATTCCCATATTCAGCATCAAACCCCCCTTTCAGAATGCTCATCTCCTCTATATCTTCAGTAGCAATATTCATTCCGGGAGTGACTAGACCCAAACCTCCTAAAAGACTTTTAGTCTCAACCCCATCCACTATATAGTTAACTTCACCCGCTCTTCCTCCTCTGACATGTAGCTCCTGATTCCGAACAACAAACCCCACCTGAGTTTTCAAAACGTCAGAGACTGCCTTGACCGGCATGTGTTTAACTTCCTCCCTAGAGATGGTCCTTAAATTAGCCGTTACACTTTTATCGATAATGGGTCGTTCAGCGGTAACAGTTATGCTCTTCTTCAGAGTTACAGCCTCGGTTTTCAGACTGTAAGTGACTTCAGTCGTCTGGTCAACGATAACCTTGACTTTTTCCACCTTGATCGAGGTGTAACCGATCATGGATGCGACTACGGTATGGATTCCCGGGGGAACATTGATAATGAAATAAGAACCATCCGGACCGGCTTTATTCCCCATAGTTGTGCCTTCAATCATTATCGTGGCTCCGAAAAGTCCTTCACCACTTGCATCATCTGTTACCTTGCCGGCGATCTTCCCGGTTATTCCAGCATAAGCTGAGGTAGAAAATATAAGTAAAAAGACCAGAGAAAAAATAAGTAAAAAAACCTGACGATAACTAAAAACTTTCATTTCTTTCCTCCTTTAGGTTAAAATTTTCCTTTTTCTAACTCAATTCATTACCTAAACTAAATATTATAAACAACAGTTTAAAATTGTCAAGTAATTTTTTCCTTCTTTAATGCAATTTTTCACATCCCTATCTATAAAATCTTTTTTCAAATTTTTACCCTCTTTCTCATTTTTCCCCCTGCCCACCTCCGAAAGTGGGCAGGGGTCCTAGGAGGTTTTAATATGAAAGAAGGAGGAAATACCAGACAATATTATCAACAAAAACTATGCCCATATTTCCGATTTTAGACCTACCTGACTTAATTTTCTAAGTTCTGATTTGACAATAACTTAAATTGGTTTAATATAAAGAGACCCTATCCTCGTTTTTTAGTTTAATTTTTAATTCGCAAAACACACATATAGAAATATTAATAATACCTGTTGGGTCTATTTAACTTTTTGCTTTACAGAGACTTAACTAAACGCAGAATCTTACGCCTTTTTAGCTTTTAATTGCGCCAAATTCAAAATTTAAAGTTCCAGCTTTCTTTTGAATATTTTTTTTCCCTTAATCTTTGAGTCTCTTTTAGCTCCTCAGAGGACAATAAATCTTCTGCAAAATCTTTTTGAAAAAATTTACTGAACCCCTCTTTTAATGACTGGATGATTTCAAAATGTTCAATCTTCCCCCCCTTTATCTCATCGATGTTAGTTGAGCTCTCCTCTATGCTAATTTTTTTAGATGAAGAATCCAAGGGCAGAAAATCAGTTAATGTTAATTCCCCATTCATCAGTAAAATTGAACCATGCTGAAGAAAAAAATCACCAAATCTCCTTTGGGCACTCCCGATAAGTTTTTTACCCTGAAAGCTGATCTCATATCTGGAAAAACTGGAAAAACAAGGCAGTTTAAAAAAAGTTTTTGCAGATAACTTATCTTCTTTTTTAGGCTTAAGCCACTGAGCCTCAATCCCTAAAACCCTTAAAGAGAATAAAAGAGCCGCACTAATCTTCTGATAGGTCTCTGCCACATTTTTACCTAACTCCGGAAAAGCCTTAGAGGAACCGCAAAAGCTATAGGTCAGCTCTTTACTATGCAGAACCGCTCTGCCACCGGTTATCCTCCGCACAAGTTTAACCCCTGATCTATTACACTTATTCAAATCCACAGTTTTCTTTACCGCTTGAAAGTAGCCGATGGAGATGGTAGCTGGATTCCATTCATAAAGACGCAAGACCGGTGGGTAGCCTTTTTGCACCGAGTTCAAAAGTGTCTCATCCACTGCCATATTAAAATAAGGATCATTTTGCCCGGTATAGACAAGTCTCCACTTTTGTTTTCTCATAAAAAACATATAGTAGGGTACGATACGCCGTGCCTCTATCTGTTGGATTTATGGTTTTTCACTTTCGGCTGGCCCTCTCTCTGATCAGATTCAAGGCGATTATACTCCTCTGGATCTCGTTAGTCCCTTCGTAAATCTGGGTAATCTTAGCATCCCGCATCATCTTCTCAACCGGATAATTTCTAAGATAGCCGTATCCTCCAAAAATCTGCACAGCCAAATTGGTTACTTTCACCGCCACATCCGAGGCAAAGACTTTAGCCATAGAGGACTCCTTGGAGACCTTCTCCGCTCCGGAATCGATGAGGAGTGCCACCGAATAGACCAATGCTCTGGCTGCCTCAATCTGGGTGGCTATATCTGCCAACTTAAACTGTATATCCTGAAAAGAGGAGATAGTCTGGCCAAATTGCTCTCTCTTCCTGGAATAATCTAAAGCTTCATCTAAGGCACCCTGAGCAATCCCCAAAGCTTGAGAAGCCACACCGGGTCTGGTCTTATCAAAAGTCTTCATCGCCACAACAAAGCCACTCCCCTCTTTACCTATAAGATTTTCCTTTGGCACAAAGCAATCATTAAAAACCAGCTCCCTTGTAGTTGAGGCTCTTATCCCCATCTTCTTCTCTTTTTTCCCAAAGGAAAAACCTTCAGTCCCTTTTTCTAAGATAAAAGCACTTGCACCCCTTGCCCCCTTGAACCTATCAGTAACTGCGATTATAGTATAAATTCCAGCCTCACCTCCGTTAGTAATCCACTGCTTGGTGCCATTCAGAATATACCCCCCCTGAACCGGCTTAGCCTGAGTTTGAATAGCTGAGGCATCGCTTCCGGCATTAGCCTCAGTCAAACCAAATGCCGAAAGTTTACCTTCCATAGCGATCCTAGGCAGATATTTTTTCTTCTGCTCCTCATTTCCAAAAAGCAAGATAGGATAGGAACCTAAAGCTGTGCCAGCAAAGGATAGAGCAATCCCCCCACAGACCCTGGAAAGCTCTTCGGTAACAATACAAAGCTCAGTCACACCACCACCTCTGCCACCGTATTCCTCAGGGATATAGACCTCAAAAAGCCCGGCTGAAGATAATTTCTTTACCATCTCCCAAGGGAAATCCTCAGTTTCATCATAATACTCCCTTTTAGGCAGAATCTTTTCTAAGGCTATCTCTCTGGTAAAGGCTTTAAGTTCCTTTTGTTCTTTACTAAACCAGAAGTCCATATTTAATTTAAATTCTTTTCCAGCTCCTCTAAGGCCATCTTGGCCGCATTCTGCTCAGCCTCTTTTTTACTTGCTCCCCTACCTGTTCCCAAACACCTTCCTTTTGAAAACACCCCCATGGTAAACATCTTCTGATGATCAGGTCCTTTTTCCTCTAAGACCTCATATTTAGGAAGACCCTCTCCTTCGGCTTGTAGAATTTCTAAAAGCTCACCTTTATAATTACGGAGAGACCTATCCTCAGCTGTTTCCTTTAGGTTTTTCAAGATCTGGGCTTGAATAAATTTTTCAGCCGCCTCAAGACCGCCATCTAAGAAAATTGCACCTAAAAGGGCTTCATAGGAATCAGAGAGGATAGAATGCCGGGACCTGCCCCCGGATTTCTCCTCCTCCGCACTTAAAAGTAGATATTTTCCCAAGGAGATAAGCTTGGCTCTGCGAGAAAGATTTACTTCACTTACTAAAGTAGCTTTGAGCTTGGTCAGTTCCCCCTCACCTTTATCCGAGAAATTCTCAAAAAGATAGCGACTGACCGAAAGTCCTAAAACCGCATCTCCTAAGAACTCCAGCCTTTCATACGAAGAATTCCTTTCTTTACCAGTTTCTTTTAAGGAGGACCGATGAGTCAGAGCTTCGATCAAAAAATCTTTATTTTTAAACTCATACCCTAACTTTACCTCCAGCCCCCCTCTTCCTTGAATCCTTGATCGGGAAAATAAGTTCTTAATAAACCTCTTCAATCCAAATTGGACTTTCATAAAATCTACAGAACCGAAAAGAGTGCCTAATCTTCGTATCTTTTTACCACCAGAGTGATATTATGCCCTCCAAAGCCAAAGGAATTGCTCAATGCTACTCTTATCTGCGCTTCTCGGGATTGATTGGGCACATAATCTAAGTCACATTCAGGATCAGGCACCTCCTGGTTTATGGTAGGATGTAAAACCCCTTCTTCCATCGATTTTATAACCGCGATCAACTCCACTGCACCTGCAGCCCCTAAGACATGACCAATCATCGACTTGGTGGCATTGGCAGGGATTTTATAAGCCCTTTCTCCGAATACCTTTTTTATTGCCTGGGTCTCGCTTATATCTCCTAAATCAGTGGAAGTCCCGTGAGTATTGATGTAATCCACATCTTCTGGCTTAAGCCCAGCATCCTGGAGAGCCAATCTCATTGCCCGAACCGCCCCCTCACCACCCGGAGCTGGCGCAGTGATATGATAAGCATCCGAACTCATCCCTATCCCCACCATCTCCGCATAGATTTTAGCCCCTCTTCTCTTGGCATGCTCTAAACTCTCCAAGATAATAATCCCGGAGCCTTCACCCATAACAAATCCATCCCTTAATTTGTCAAAAGGCCTTGAGGCTTTCTCCGGCTCTTCATTTCTGGTGGAAAGAGCTCTGGCAGAACAAAAACCGGCTAAGGAAAGAGGAGTAATAGCGGCTTCACACCCTCCGGTGACCATAACTTCTGCATCCCCTCTCTGGATAATCTTGAAGGCATCGCCAATAGCATGAGCACCGGAGGCACAGGCAGAGACTGTGGCATAGTTAGGACCTTTGAGATTAAACCTTATAGAGACCAATCCTGCGGACATATCCACGATCATCATCGGAACAAAGAAAGGGCTTACCCTTCCAGGCCCATCTTTTAAAAGAAGTGTATGCTGTTTCTCCCAGGTATCCGCCCCTCCAATTCCGCTTCCGATAATTGTGCCAGCCTTATCCGGATCATAAGAGTTAGAATCTAACTTTGCATCCTGCAGGGCCTGAAAAGCGGTGGATAAAGAATATTGCTCACTTATATCCATCCGGCGGGCTTCCTTCTTATCTATATAATTTAAAGGATCAAACCCCTTAACCTCAGCCGCAATCCGGGTAGTGTACTTGGAAGGGTCAAATCTGGAGATCTTACCTACTCCTGATCTTCCGCTTTTCAAAGCTTCCCAGAACTCCTCCACATTGTTACCCACAGGAGAGATAATCCCTAACCCGGTGATAACTACTCTCCTTTTCATTCAATTACCCTGATTTTTTTAGTCCTTTTTATTCCTGAAAAGAGTTTTCTCTCTAAGATTTCTATGCTTCCTTAGAAGTGTTTTTCTTAATATATTCGATTGTCTGTTCCACTGTGGTGATCTTCTCTGCTTCTTCATCCGGTATCTCCAGGTTAAACTCCTCCTCTAAAGCCATAACTAACTCTACAGTATCTAAGGAGTCAGCTCCTAAGTCGTTCACAAAAGAAGCCTCTGGAGTAACCTGAGCTGGATCTACCCCCAATTGCTCCACGATAATTTCTTTTACCTTTTCCTCAACTGATGCCATCTTCTCACCTCCTCTTTTTTTTAAAATTTATTTTCTCTTAAACTTTTAAACTTTTTTACATCAACAGTCCCCCATCTACCTGAATAACCTGTCCGGTAATATAGCTTGCTTCATCTGAGACTAAAAAGGCAACCAAATTAGCCACATCTTCTGGCAGTCCTTCTCTTCTTAAAGGGATTAATGAAAGAAAAGCCTCTTTAGCCTCTTCTGAAATCTTTTCTGTCATCTCAGTCTTGATATAACCTGGGGCAACTGCATTAACCGTGATATCCCGGGAGGCTAACTCTTTGGCTAAAGATTTTGTCAAACCCAAAAGTCCAGCCTTGGAAGCAGAATAATTAACCTGCCCGATATTACCCATTAAACCTACTACCGAACTAATATTTACGATCCGGCCGGATTTCTGTTTCAGCATAATCTTAGAGACCGCTTTGCATAAATTAAATGCACCCTTTAGATTCACCGCTATGACCCTATCCCAGTCCTGCTCACTTATTCGGATCAAAAGTCCATCCCGGCTTATCCCGGCATTATTGACTAAAATATCGATGCGTGGAAATTCTTCCAGAACTTTTTTTAAACTCTCCTCCACACCAGAGTAATCCGAGACATCCACATCTTGAGCTAAAGCACTTATATTCTTTCCCTTCTCTAATCCTTGAGCCACTTTTTCAGCCAGTTCTATATTCACATCCCAGAGAATCAGATTTACTCCTCTGGAAGCTAATTTCTCAGAGATAACATTGCCTATTCCCTGAGCCGCACCAGTAATTAAAGCCACTTTACCCTTTAATTCCATGTTCAGACCTTCACCGCTTTGTAATCTTCTATGAACTTTTCAAGTTCAGAGAGTTTATCGATCCCGTATAAGTTGACCTCTTTAAAAGACCTCTTCAATAGTCCTTGCAGTACTTTCCCCGGCCCCATCTCCACAAAATCTCTTATCCCTTGATGGTAAAGATATTCCATGGATTGATGCCACAGAACCGGACTGGTTATCTGTTCCACTAAAAGATTTTTTATCTCTAAGGAGTTGCTCACCGGTCTGGAAGTAACATTCGCAACCAATGACACCTTTCCTTGGTTTATTTTCAAACTATTCAGAACTTCTGCCATACCCTCTTTAGCTGAGCTCATCAGGGGAGAATGATAAGCTCCCCCAACTACAAGCATCATCACCCTCTTAGCCCCGAATTCCTTTGCTAACTCTACCCCTTTTTCCACACCTGCAAGCTCTCCGGTTATGGCTACCTGGTCAGCTGAGTTGAAATTAGCTGGCTGGACTATACCATAATTTGAGGCTTGTTTACATATCTCTAAAATCTTCTCCGCGGATAAGCCGATGATTGCGGCCATAGCTCCTTTTTCTTTACCACATGCCTTTTGCATCAAAAGGCTCCGATTTTTTACTGCAAGAAATCCATCTTCAAATGAGAAGAACCCAGCACAGACAGCAGCTGAATATTCACCCAAGCTGTGTCCTGCTACGAAAGAAGGTTTGATTCCTTCTTTTTCAAAAAGATGCCACAAAGAAACGCTGTGCACAAAGATAGCTGGTTGAGTATATTTAGTTTGAACTAAAAGCTCCTCCGGACCCTCGAACGAGACCTTAGCTAAGTCATATTCTAAGATCTCCGAAGCCTTATCATAAAGTTTTTTTACCTCCGGGTAAGACTCATATAAGTCCTTAGCCATTCCTACATATTGAGACCCCTGACCCGGAAAAAGAAATGCAACTCTTTCGTCAACCATTTTTGCAACTCCACTTTCGCTTTTTTATATTCGCTATTTGCTCATCTTTTGTTTTTATTCATTATCTTTTATTCTTAAACTTTTATTACGCCACTAAAGTGGCTGTGAACAAATTCATTGTCATTCGATACCCGAATCAGCCATATATTTTATTCTCAGCATTCCTCTCTTTATTTTTCTCCCTTGAACCCTTAAACCTTTAAACTTTCAAACTTTTTTTACCATCTAATCACCGCAGAACCCCAGGTAAATCCAGCACCAAATGCCACCAAAACCGTAATATCTTCGGGCTTTATCCGGCCAGATTTTCTTGCCTCCTCCAGGGCAATCGGGATAGAGGCGGATGAGGTATTCCCGTATCTATCGATGTTCACGAAAACCTTTTCCATGGGCAGTTTAAGCCTTTTAGCTGTAGCTTCAATTATCCTGATATTAGCCTGATGCGGAATAAGAAGGTTAACCTCCTCTGAGGAGATTTTTGCCTCCTCCAAAACTCGCACAGCCGCATCCCCCATGGACCTGACCGCTGATTTAAACACATCGTTTCCTTCCATCTTGAGATAGTGGTCCCTTTTATCGATATTCTCCTTGGTCAAAGGTGTCCTTGTGCCACCGACCGGAATATGTAAAAGGTTAGCCAGGGAACCATCTCCACCTAGATAGGTGGCTAAAATCCCCTTATTATTTTCATCAGTTCTCTGAACAATAGCTGCACCAGCTCCATCTCCGAAAAGGACACAGGTGTTTCGGTCAGTCCAGTCCGTTATCTTGGACAAAAGTTCTACTCCAATAACTAAAACCGTCTTATATTTTCCAGTATAGATAAAAGCCTGAGCAATCGAAAGTCCATAGATAAACCCACTGCAGGCAGCCGCTATATCTAAGACCGCAGCATTTTTGGCTTTCAATCTATGCTGAAGGATACAGGCAGTTGAGGGAAAAGGGAAATCCGGAGTGACTGTGCCTATGAGGATTAAATCGATCTCCTCCGCTTTAAGCTTAGCCTCCTCCATCGCCTTCTTTGAAGCCTCTAAGGATAAGTCTGAGGCCGCAGTACCACCATCTGCAATCCTTCTTTCCTTAATCCCGGTGCGGGTGATTATCCATTCATCTGAGGTCTCCACCATCTTTTCCAAATCTGCATTAGTCAAAACCCTTTCAGGGACAGAAGAACCTGTTCCGGTAATAACTGCATTATATTTATTTTGCATCTTTATCCTTGGATTAAATTATTACTTGGAAAGCCTCTCCTGTATTAGCTCATTCACCTTTTCCTTGACCATATCAACCCCAACTTTTATAGCATTTTTGATCGCTTTGGAAGAAGACTTTCCATGGCAGATTATACACACTCCATTTACTCCTAAGAGAGGGGCCCCTCCATACTCAGCATAATCTAAAACCTTTCTTAAATCCCGGATGGAGATTTTCAAAAGGAAGGCTCCTAATCTGAAAAGCAGGCTCTGTTTGACCCTTTTATGAATCAGAGAAGTTAAAAATCCATCAAAGCTTTCCGCGAATTTCAAAACGATATTACCCACAAAACCATCTGTAACCACCACATCACAGGTCCCCTTCAAAACATCGGTCCCCTCGACATTTCCTATGAAATTAACTGGTCCCTTTTCTAAAAGCTTATAGGCTTCTAAGACCAGCTCGTTCCCTTTGGTGCTCTCCTCTCCGATAGAGAGAAGCCCTACTTTTGGAGATTCCTTTTTCAAAATATAAGAGGCATAAATACTACCCATCACTCCGAACTGATAAAGGTTTATAGCTTTGCATTCAGCATTAGCTCCCACATCTAAAAAGACCACCACCCCCTTTTCAGTTGGCAGACAGGTAGCAATAGCCGGGCGGTTAACCCCTTCTAACCGACCCAAGGTTAAAAAGGAGGTAGCCATCACCGCACCGGTATCCCCGCTGGAGATAAAGGCATCTACCTTTTTATCTTTCTGTAATCTGGTACCAATCACTATGGATGAATTCTTCTTCTTGATCACCTCAGTGGGATGTTCTTCCATTCCCACATACTCGGTAGCATTTTCTATAGATAAAAAAGAGTTTTGTAGATTAAGCCGGGAAAGCTCCTTTTCGATTTTTCCCTTCTCCCCCACCAAGGTTATCCGAAAATCATCGTTGTTTTCCTTAAAGGCTAAAAATGCACCTTCGATTACCGATTGAGGTGCATAATCGCCACCCATAGCATCTAAGCCAATCCGGATCAAAACTTACTCCTCTTAAGTCTCCTCAGGGGTTATGATTTCTTTCCCATCATAATATCCGCAATGAGGGCAGATATGATGAGGCAGTTTTGGCTGGTGACAATGAGAGCATCTGGTCACATTCGGGGTATCAAGTTTCCAGTGAGTTCTCCTCTTAGCTCCTCTGGCTTTGGAATGTCTCCTTTTCGGCAGCGGCACTTTCTTCTCCTCTATTATCTTTTATCTATTTTCCTTCGTTCTCCTCACTTTTCACTTCTTACTTCTTACTTTTATTCTTCAATCTTAAATCTTTTAGCTCCTCCCAGCGTGGATCGATCATATCTTTTTTACATTCACAGGTTGATAAATTCAAATCGATGCCACACACAGGGCAAAGCCCTTTACAATCCTCAGAACATAACGGTTTTAAAGGCAAAGAGAGGATGAGGCTTTCCCTTACCAGATCATCAATATTGAAAAAACTCCCGCTCTGAATCTGGTTTTCCATTTCTTCCGATTCCAGTATTATCTGGTTTTTTCCCTCTTTGAGGAGGAATTTAATTTCGGACTTAAGAGCCTGGCTACATTTTTTCAAACAGCGGGAGCATTCATAGTTAACTTCAGTTTTGATCTCTCCTCCTCCGATATAATTTTCCCCGGATTTCAATACTCTTAACTTCAATCTCACCGGGCTAAAAAACTCAACCCCCTCGGCTTTAAGCCCTAATCCGCCTGAGGCGGATGGAGATTCTTCGAGCTCTAAATAGCTAACCTCATCCTTCAGCCATCTTAAATCTATCTTCATAAGTTTAACTAAATACAAAAATTAACCCTGCTTGTCAAGTAAAATCTCCTCTGAACCAACCAAAGCAAGAAGACCCAGGCAGAAATCCGAGAACGGATCCATAGGACCTGAGCCTTTGGATATATATTACTACAACTATCTTTGTTCTGTTGGAGAATTTAAATAAAAAAATCCTTTTGTTGTAATAGTGGCACAGTGCATCCTCACCCTATAATCCCTACATTTCATCTGTCATTTTTCGTTCATCTAGAAAAAAATCAACATTAACCTGAGATCAGAACTCTGCCCAGCTTTACACTTCCTTTCTTTAGCTAAATCTGCCACGATAATATTTGGAATATAAAGCCCCAGCCGGGTTATGAGCCAAGACTCTATCCTTAACTATAAAAGTAGTAACCGGCGCCTTGGATTCCTTAGAGAAAAGTATATCATGGCCCATACAGAGTCCACAGATTATATTCAAATCCACTTTGGATTTGTTCAAAAACAGAGCCTGCCCCAGAGGATTACACATCGCTTCATAGCGCTGACATTCTATCTTGGGCAAATTATAATATCCTTTATCTAGACCCCCTATCTTACAGCAGACCGAATAAACTTTGAAATTCTTTTGCAAAATCTTTTCCAGAATAGATGCCTCTTCTGAAAGTCCGATACAGAAAGCCAGGCCTAACTTCTTATATCCCATCTTCTGACAGAAATAGATTAACTCCTCCAAGCGTGGTGATTTCATATAATATTCTGCCTCGATCTCTGAGGCAACTTTTATCAACTTAAGGGTTTGAGGGGGAAACTTCATCCTCTTTATCTTTTCTGCCAGATTGAAACAATCTTTACCTTGATAGCAAGCCTTATCCTCACAGGAAATGCAGTTCATAGAAACCTCACTTTTAAAATATTTCTACTATAATTCTAACAATACCCCAATAAAAGCACAGAATGAATTTTGAATAAATGATAATTTATAATCGAGTTTTTGCCAGATTTTGAGATTGATCCAAGGTAGGAAGATAGCTCCTTTCCAACTCAAAGTTTTATAACTTAAAGAATTTTTTAAAACCTTCTGTACCTGTGAAAGAGTAAAAAATTTTGCCTGTTTATAGGCTGTATTTCTAAAAAGGCCTTTAATCCTTCTACTCAGGGCTAAAAAAGAATAGCGATTCAGAAATCCAATAAAGATTTTTCTTTTAGTGACCCTTCTTGCCTCCTTCAGTAACTTAACTGGATTCTTACTGAATTCTAAAACCAAAAATATAATGGATAAATCAAAGGATTTGTCGTCAAAAGGAAAAGTAGCATCATCCGAGAGATGAACTAGATATTCCTCCCCTACTTTCCTCTTTGCCTTTTCAAGCATATTGATAGAGAAATCTATTCCCACAACTTTCATGCCTAGATTTTTAAAAAGTAGAAGATGTCTCCCGGTTCCACAACCGATATCCAGTAGAGTCTGCTCTCTCTCAGGTTTCAAAAACTCAAGCATTAACTTTTCCTCAAGCTCACTGGAATATTTCCCAAAACCGGTCTTGTACCAGTCATCATAATCTTCAGCTGTTCTTTGATCAAAGTTTGTTTGATCCTTGGTCATATTAAAAAGTATATGCAGCGTCGTGAACAGACGAACACAACAATGGACTTCATTTTTCTCAGTAGGTAATGATGTTGCCGATAGTACTCACCTATCTATCAAACTGCTCTAGATTTAGCAAATCTATTTGCTTTTCAACATACTCCTTAATTGTTCTTGTGTTATTGGCTGTCCATAAGTAGTAAACTGGACCATGGGATTGGGAGCTTTCGCCATAGGGATCCACTGACCATCCTTATAGTCTAAGAATAGAAACTCAAGTTTATCCTCCACGATGGGAATAACTCCTTTGACAGATTTCACCTCTCCACTCTCAAACCAGGTGAGTTTGAGCTTATTCTCGCCCATTTGCTTAACAATCTCTGTTCCATGACATTCATCACATTTTCTCCCTTCCTTCATCACAGAGTGAGAAAAAAAAGGAGCAAAGACTACAAAGGTCTTTCCCTTATAAACTAAAGATTGAAAGTTGGCACTGGTTACCTTCCCCTGACGGTTAATCAGAAAAACCCAGTCAGTGATGGGAATTGAGATTTTCTTTTCCTCTTTCACCTGAGCCTCAAAGTGACAGTTATAACAGGTTATTACCCTGCGGGTGTGACAGGCTGAACAGTCCAACCTGTCCTGGTGAACCTTGTGGGAAAGGGTAGAGGGAATCTCTTTATGACAGTTCTCGCATTTGGTATCCATAGCTTCAGGCTCTAACATAGATTGGTAAGCTATTCCATCTCCATGCACTTCTCGAGCAGTATGACAATCCAGGCATTCCATCCCTTTTGCAAAATGCAGGTCTAATTCATTTCGGGGCTGGTCGATTTTGTAAAGCATAACCTTTTGCCGGCTATGACAGATGAGGCAGAGTTCCTGTTTCTCAGCCTGCTTCGTGGAGTAAAATAACTTTCCCTCTTTTTCCATACTATGACAGGGATCACAATTAGCTGTATGGCAGTTTTTACAACTCAGCTTTTCATAGGGGATCCCGGTTATACTCTCAAATCCCCCATTCTCCTTTTGATACCAGTATTTCATCCCCTGGGTAGTATAATGCAAGCTGGAATAGAAAAAGCCTTTATTCTCAGTAGTCTGTTGACAATAAAGAAAATAATTTCCTCTTATCAGGATTCCTAAAATAGCACCAGCTATTGAAAACCACTTTTTCTTCCTCATTATTCTTCTCCTTTTCTAATTATTTCTAATTAACCTTAAGTACTAACTTTCATTTCTATATTCACTTATCATCCCTAATGGCCATCTCCCTTTTATGTTAGATGATAATAACGTCTCAGTTAGAAATCAAGTGTGATTTTGTCCAAGTAGATCTGGCTCCGGCTGAACGGCATTCTCAATTTTCCTGACCACGAAATCTCCCACCGAACAGCCAATATCTTTGGCTATAGTTTCGCACTTCACCATAAGCAGAAAATAGAGTCTTTTTCCTTTGACATCATTTAGGGTTTCATAGTTTCCGTGCCCTTTGGCGATCACCAGATCGGATCGGGCAAAGATATTTTTGAATTCATCCGAACAATCTTGAAGGATGGTTCCCGGGGCATCAGAACCATTTGAGATAATTTTAGCCACTTTATCTAACCCTGCCCAGTAAGCATCTTCAGAGGTAGCATCGTTTATCACTGGACTGCCCCTCACCCCGTAATAGATCTCCTTTGGGGGCATCTTTTCAATTAAGATTCTATCAAAAAAAGTTTCCCCGGCATTGTCTCCCAAATAGAGAATAGTTGAGGCTAATTCTATATCCTCCCTTAAGCTTCGGATATGGTCAATAGCTGGTTTCGTCAGTAAAACTTTATCAATAGTTTTCATCAGCTCGAAGTGATGTTGGGGACCAAAATCAATAATGTTGCCAGCAATGGCAAGCTTTACGGCATCAGTAAATCGATCGGTTGAATGATTTAACCGCTCTTGTAAAGAAGGAAAGATTTGCCTGCCGACTCTGTTGAACTCTCTTTTCAGTCTAAGGTAGGGATCAGGATTGTCCAGAATCCTGCGAATCACCCGATGCGCCTCCCTGCCCAGATAAGGCGGAGACTGTTTGTAAGATATGTTGCTCAAGGTCTCCAACACCTTTTGTAATAAGATCTCCTGTTTTTCCCAATCTTGGGTCAGTTGACACGCAGTTTTGATTGTTTGTTCAATTATGCAAGGGATACAATCTAAATAAGTCCTCATCCTTTTCCTCCATTAAGCGATAACAAAATAAACTCCGCACTTCTCTTCGGTTTGTGTTCTTCTGATTATTTTCTTTTTTTCTAAAATCTGGAGATACTTCACAATCTCATTGGGGTGAACCCCCAAAGAGACTGCCATCTCTTCTTTTCTGGCGGGTCTTCTTTTCAAAAGCTCAATTATAGCCTGTTCCAGATCTATTCGATAGACTTTACTTGTTTCTCTTTTGAAATCAGCTATCAGTTCCACTTGAAGTTTTGGATCAAAAAGAGTTTTAAGTTTGATTAGTTCCTCATTATTCAAGGGTTTTGCAGCTGTATCAGCGGGAGGTCGGATCACGGTATTAAGCTGAATTTTATCGATTTCCAAATGCTTTACAAATTGGTTGATCTTCCTTATCTTTTCTTCAGAATCATTGATATTTTTAACCAGCATGATCTCCAGATAGATTTTCCCTTTGAACTGCTCGCAGAAGATTTTTATGCCATCCAAAACTTTTTCGATTCCCCAATCTTTCATTGGACGATTAACTCTTTGAAAAATTTCATCCGAGACGGCATCTAACGAAGGGACAACCAAATCTGCTTGGGAGAGATCTTCTCTGACCTTATCCTCCCACAACAAAGACCCATTGGTCAAAATAGCAACTGGAATTTGGGTGATTTTTTTAACCTTTTCTATCATCTGACCAATGTCTTTGTTTAAAGTTGGTTCACCTGATCCAGAAAAGGTTATATAATCGATATCACTGTTCAAGTTGATTGTCTCTTTTAATTCCTTCAACAAAGAAGAGGTCTCAATATAAGATTTTCTTTCTAATGTTTGATGGGTGGTTTTTCCTAACTGACAATAGATACAATCATAGCTACAGGTTTTATAGGGAATAATGTCCACTCCTAAAGAGACCCCCAATCTCCTGGAGGGAACCGGTCCATAGATCACTCTGCTCATTTTCTTACCCTGGCGGAGATATTTTCCCAGATATCTTTGATCCTTTCCACCAAGTCGGGATCTCCGTAGTCTATGATTGTTTTACCTTCTACCATAGCTTTGGTAAAGGTGTTGTCAAAGGGAATCTTCCCAACAATCTGGATGTTTTCTCCTTCGCAGAATTTTTTGATTTTTTCGGTGTTTTCTAAATTTATATCATATTTGTTAATTAAAACCACCGGTTCTACTTTAAAATGACGGACAAGCGTTAACACTCTTTCTAAGTCAGATATAGCTGAAAGAGTGGGTTCGGTAACTGCTATCACCAGATCAACTCCTGTTATGGAAGCAATGACCGGACAGCCAATACCCGGCGGACCATCCACGATCAGCAAATCTAAGTGGTTTTTCTCAGCGATATCTCTGGCCTTTTGTCTCACCAGGCTCACAAGTTTTCCTGAGTTCTCCTCTGCGATTCCCAGCTTGGCATGAACCATGGGTCCATATTTCGTGTCCGAAATATACCATTCTCCAGAAAGATTCTCTTCCATTTGGATGGCTTCCACCGGGCAGACCAGAGCACAGACACCACAGCCTTCACAGGAAATGGGGTCAACTGTTATTCGATTTTCCTTTTCTGAGTTATGTTTTTCGTCCTCCCTAATGGCATCAAATCGACACACCTCAATACACCTGCCACAATTTGTGCATACTTCTTCATTTAATATTGCTTTCCTTCCCCCTTTAAATTCGTGGGTCTCTTTTATCGCCGGATGGAGCAGAAGATGGAGGTCGGCGGCATCCACGTCGCAGTCAGCCATCACCTTCTCTTTAGCCAAGGCAGCAAATGAAGCTGTGAGGACTGTCTTTCCGGTCCCCCCCTTGCCACTTATCACGGTCAACTGTCTCATCTATCCGGCCTCATTCTCAATTGAATGCCATAATTGCTCGAAGATTTTTCTATACTTTTCGCCTTCAATCAGCATAGGGATACCTGAGGAATAAAGAACCGCCACATTCCGATCATAAGGAATCTCTGCCATAATCGGGATGGATTCTTTGGAACAGTATTCTTTCACCTTATCATCACCTATGTCTGCTTGGTTGATGACCACCCCATGATTGATCTTGAGCTTTCTCATCGTTTCAACTGCCAGCTTGAGATCATTCAGCCCAAAGGGAGTCGGTTCAGTCACCAGGATGCAGAAGTCAGTCCGGTGGACAGCTTCAATTACCGGACAGGAAGTTCCGGGCGGGACATCGATAATGGTAACCCCATCAGGATTAATTTTCTTCTTAACAGCCCTAATCAAAGGAGTTGCCATGGGTTCACCAATATTAAGCCGCCCCTGGATAAATCTTATCGAACCTGTTTGCCCCTCTTCTATTACCCCTATCTTCCTTTCCACTTCGGCAATCGCTTTCTCCGGACAAAGAAGACTGCATCCACCACAGCCGTGACAGAGTTTAGGAAAGACCAAAACCTCTTTTTTTAATACAACTATTGCATTATAGAGACAGACCTTGGCGCAGTTACCACAAAAGCTACATTTCCTTTTGTCCACCTGAGGGATAAGAATATTTACCGGCTCACTTTTCTCAATTTGAGGCTTTAAGAAAATATAAGCATTCGGCTCTTCTACGTCGCAATCGAGGAATTGAATCTTTTGCGATTTATACTCAGATAAAAAAAGGGCAAGACTTGTAGCAATAGTCGTTTTTCCGGTTCCGCCCTTGCCGCTGGCAATTGAGATGATCATACGGCCTTTGCCTTTCTAACAACTTCAACCCAAAGTGAATCCGTTTGACTGTTTTCAAAGAATCTCTAAACTAACTAAAATTTGATACTCCGATTTTTTTAACTCCATCCCATTCTTCCGTTTGAAGGAAAGGCTACCCATCTCTCCTACAACTTCCATCCGTAGAGCAGGGTGGAGTGTCACATCTTTCTTCCCGTCCGCAACAAGTAGTTCCCTCAGGAGAAGAATTCCCCATTATGATAGAAGCGGGAGAGGATATCAATTTCTGCATTCTGCTTGAACCACAGTAGGGACATACAAGTGGATCCTCTTGTTTCACTCCCCTCTGGAAAATTTCTGATATTTTCCCACAATCTTCACATTTATAATCGAATATTGGCATAAATCTTCCTTTTAGTTTCCAGGATTTACAAAGCAATCACTGAAAAACTACTCTGAGAACAGATGTAGGTTGGGTTTCCCGCCGAAGGCGGGATACCCGACAATAAAATCCGAATCTTTGCATGTGTCAGATAGCTCCCTACGGTCGCAACCCGACCTACGGGGTTTTCAACACGCCTTAAAGCTTGACAGTCCCAGTCCTACCTTGTGCAACTGATTTCTCAGAGATCTCAGAATAGCTTCACTTTACATTTTGCCCTTGCCTTCACTCTCTTATCATCTTGGCACCACATTTAGAGCAGGTCACATCATAACAAGGAACTCCTGTTTGATGTGAGGTTTTGGCTCCGCAGGAAGGGCACACGCAATTGCCGCTTGGTCCAGCTCCGGGACGATTACCACCCATACGCCCTCTGCCTTTACCTCGTCCCATTCCCATGCCTCTTCCAGTTCCAGGACCTTGCCCCATCGGTCCTGTTCTATCACCTCTCGGCATTTTCTATGCCTCCTTTCTTAGTTTCATCCCGAATGACAATTGAACATTCGAGCAGTTGTAAGTTTTAACCGGACTTATCTTTAAGATTGTTCGGATGATCGCACTCGCTTTTTTCTATCCCATAGCCTCGTCCTGATCCAGGCTTACATAAACTTTCTCCACCTTTGAGTGTCCCTTTGATTAGCTCATCTATCACCTCATCCACCCGACCACTTATCCCCACTATGGTCTCAATCCCCTTTTCAGAAAAAAGTGCCTCTGCACGTCTGCCCATACCACCTGCTATGATGTAATTTATTCCCTTCTCGGAGAGAAACTGAGGCAGAAACGCAGGTTGGTGTCCGGGATTGTCAACCACTTCCCTGCTTAAGATTTTCCCTTCTTCAATCTCCACAATGGTAAAACAAGGACAGCGCCCGAAATGGGGAGATACATAATCACCATCTGTCGAAATTGCTACTTTCATGTTTTTTTGCTCCTTGTTCTAGTTTTCCCCGCCTTGCCTTAACCCAAAATGACCCGGCACAGAAGAATTGGACAGTTCCTTCAGTTCGCCGATTTCGTATTTTGTCAATGTCTCCTTAACGGTTCCGAAGGCACCCTGATATATCTTTATGTTTGCGGCTTTCAGCGTCTGAAAAGCGTTGGGTCCCACATTCCCGGTTATCACTGCCTCCACACCTTTATCAACAATAGTTTGTGCGGCTTGAGGTCCCGCACCTCCCATAGCACCCGAAGCTGAATTGGGAACAGCCTCAATTTTTCTTCCCTCCAAGTCGACGATTATGAAATAAGGGCATCGCCCGAAACGCAAATCAACCTGGGCATCCAAACTATCTCCTTGAGATGTTATAGCAACTTTCACAGTATCTCCTTTCTCTGGTTTTATGGAGGAGGGAAAAGATGGCTCCTCCCCCTCCATTTTTTTACTTCTTCTTTGGCTCCTCCTGCTTTCCCTGCTTCTCCAGTTCGCTCATCCGGGTCTTAATGGCTCCTATCTCCTCTTCTAAAGCCGCAAGTTCATCTTGCAGGATTTCCTTTTCCTCCTCA
>Ga0209979_1002082_pt1 | contig 19996 bp, 16 predicted proteins | sample AnhtaG_FD_183114 | JGI IMG/M metagenome (GOLD analysis project Ga0209979, IMG submission 183114) | Deep subsurface microbial communities from Anholt, Denmark to uncover new lineages of life (NeLLi) - Anholt_01485 metaG (SPAdes) (version 2) | ecosystem: Environmental > Aquatic > Marine > Oceanic...
TCCTAACAGGGATAATAGAAGGATGCGAAGAAGAAATAGAACGTTATAAAAAGGAAATAGATAAATACACTAAACTTTTAAAGGCATTCAAAACGATGCTATACGGTGAAAAAAATCAGGGGTAGGACTTGCCCCTGACAAAAGAACTCCTCAAGGTTCTCTATACACTAACCTAAAACTCCTCGCACCCCCACCTTAGCTCTAACAAGGCAGGTTCCTTAGGCAAAGTTAAAGGCTGTTTAGAGTGATGATATGGTTTTGAGGAAACTCTCTCGTACTCATTTCCTATATCATGGCATAGAAAAAGGAGGTAGATTTCTACCTCCTTTTAAATTGGCAGTCCTTTTTGCCCTAATCCACATAGTCAGGGAAGCTGTAATCCACTTCCACTCTTTTTTCGATGAGCTCCCGGCAATACTTTGCAGCAAGATGCCTTTCTTCTTCACTGGTTTTACCAATTACTTCAAGGCGTGGCACGTAGAACTGTCCTTTTCTAGCCTTTACAAATTCTGTAGCAAGATCCGCTTTCAGAAAGAAAAAGGGAATGTTTCTCAGCTTGACTATTGTATTGAGCTTTTTAGCCTCAGAAATCCCAGTCCGTTTGAACGAAAGTCCGCAGAGAAGACCATCTAACAGGATTGGGTATTCAAGGGATTCAGCACATTCGGAAGGAAAACCGTCACAGAGGTGACAAATCTTACCTTCTTTTTCCAGCTTATCAATCTCGAGGTTCAGATCATCTTTTTTGAGTCCTTGCTTTTTCAGTCCCTTCTTTGCACCACTGAATCCGCAAAACTGAGAGCTAAGATTTAACTCCTCAAGCCTGGTTCCTGTGCCGATGATTCTATCGCTTGAGCGACAGTCAGGCGGAGAAAACATTTCTTCCTGGGAGAAATGGAGCCTTCCCCCTATCACCATTAAAGGCACAAAGGTAATCTTTTCGTATATCTCAGCAGTAACTGAGTTCTTGAGTTTTCCCTCGCCTTCATCTCTATCTTGGGATTGGGGCTGAATGACCCTTATCCTGGGGAGGATTATATCCTCTGCTCCAATGGATTCGGTCCCTAAAGGGAGACCGCCAGAGTCAACAAATTCCCTTGGCAGTCTTTGTTCGACAACCGCAATTTCATTTTTACTCTCTTTAGCCATGATATCCCTCCTTTTCGTTGTTTTCTTTAACAGAAAATCTTGTTTGGGTCTTTACCCTTACCAATTCTTTCTCAGTCAACTCTTTAAAGAAATCCGGCAGATTGTCCTTCAGCCATCTAAGGTCTGGTCTCACCAGAAGCTTCTTGTTTAATACCTCTTCGGCTATTTCTTGCCAGTCCTTAATCCTGTGGATCAGAACAGGGTTGTAGCCGAACCAATATCCGGCTATTTCTAAAGGAACATCTTCTGTGACCTTTTTAAGGCGATTCTTTGCCTCTTCATACTTTGCCCTGTACAAAAGATAGGCTTTGGCAACTGATTCTGGGGTATCTAGCACCTTCCCGGCCTCGCAAGAGTAAAGATAGGGGCACAGATAGCAATACTGGGGCTTGGGCTCGTATCTATCGTCCTCTTCAATCACATCAATCAAAGCGCGAAGCTCCTCAACTGATATTGGCTCAACATCAACATCTTCTAGGGTGTCGTAGCGGACAAAGTAGAAGGCGAACTTAACAGGGTGCTGTTTGACGTGGTGTTTTGCTACTAACGTGTAGAACCTGGCCTGAAAGTCACTCTCAAGTTCTTGTTCTGTCGGGATCCGGTGAGAGCTTTTAACCTCAATAACTCGGTAGAAATCTCCGGTAGGCTGGACGATATCAAACCTGCTGACAATCGGGGGTAAATTCTTTATTCTGCTGCACAAAGGAAGCTCTGGCCTCAGATAGGAATGGTTCTCCAACATTTTGGATACTCTCTTAAACATGAGAAGCGCATCGCCAATCTCTACCGGGTCGGAAAGCAAGCTGTAAATCCCTTTAATCCCAGCAACTTCTCCAATCTCTCTTCCTTCTTTTATTAGAAGTTCAGTTGCTTTATGAATAGCCCCTCCAACTCGAAGCAGCCCTTGAGATAGGGGCTCGACCCTGTCGATGTAGCTGAATCTAAATGAGCGAGGGCAGAAAAGATACCGGCGAAGCTTTGAATAAGATATTTCTTTCAGCTTCATAAATCCCACCTCCTTTTTAAGGTTCTAATTCCAATTTAGCTTGCAGCCTTAATTAAAAAAGAAAGGAGAATTTTCTTTAAAGAGAAAAATTTCCTTTCTTTAATGGGGAAGGACTAATGGTTTATGATTTCAGAATGAGAAAAGAAAATGAGGCCAAAAATAAGATCACCCCCTTCGCGGTAACTAACTACAGAGACATAAGGAAAAGGTTCGGGATCAAAGAAAAAAACAGGCAGGGACACATGTACATTGTGGGTAAGACAGGAACTGGGAAGTCCACCTTGATTGAAAATATGGTCATATCAGATATTAGAAAAGGAAACGGTATGGCACTAATCGATCCTCACGGCGACTTAGCAAAAGATGTCCTAAATTTCATTCCCAAAAGAAGAATAAAAGACGTCATCTATTTTAACCCTTCCGACTCTCACTATCCTGTTGCCTTCAATCTCTTAGAGAAGGTTAATCCAGACCAGTACCATTTGGTTGCCTCGGGCTTAATTTCTGTTTTTAAGAAGATCTGGTTCGAATTTTGGGGGCCGAGATTAGAGCATATCTTGAGGCACTCTCTGCTTACCCTCTTGGAGCTGCCCGGAAGTACCCTTTTAGATGTTCCCAGACTTTTAACAGATAAAGAATTTAGGAGCGGTATCGTGGCAAAGATTAAAAATCAGCAGGTAAAAGATTTTTGGCTCTGGGAATTTGAAAGGTATTCGGCCTGGCTAAGATCAGAAGCAATATCGCCTATATTAAACAAGATAGGCCAGTTCCTAGCTAACACCCCAATAAGGAACATCGTTGGCCAAAGAGAAAACACTTTTGATTTAAGAAAAGTCATGGATGAAGGTAAGATTTTGATTGTCAATCTCTCCAAAGGAGAAATTGGAGAGGATGACTGTGCTCTTTTAGGGGCCATGATAGTGACCAAAATACAGCTTGCTGCCTTGAGTCGGGCTGACTTAAAAGAGAAGAAAAGAAGGCCGTTTTACCTGTATGTGGATGAGATCCATAATTTTCTTACCCAGTCCTTCGCTGATATTTTGTCTGAAGCCAGGAAATATGGATTAAATCTAATACTTGCTCATCAGTATATTGAGCAACTAGATAAGAAAATAAGGGCAGCTATCTTTGGGAATGTCGGAACCATTATCTCTTTTAAAGTAGGGACAGAAGATGCTAAGTACTTGGCCAGGGAGTTTTACCCTGTTTTTAACGAGACCGATCTCATTATCCTTCCCAACTACCGCATTTACCTGAAACTGATGGTCAATGGGGTGGCCTCCCGAGCCTTCAGTGCCATTACCCTTCCTTCACCCGAAAGAAAAACTTCTTATAAAGATGCTATCATTGAAGAATCAAGAATAAAGTATGGCACGCCAAGGAAAGAAGTAGAAAGAGAAATTCTTTTAAGGAACCGTCTAGAAGGCAAAAGAAAGATCAGGCAAGGGAGCTTCTTTTCTCAATAAGCAAATTTGCGCCTCTTGTAAATAACATTTTCCTGATTCTCAAGAAAAACCACGCACATAGAGGCTCATAGAGGCATTTTGTCAAGGCAAGACGGCCTATAAGACCTAGGTAGAACCGAAGGTTCCCTATCAAAAGATTTTTTTCAAACCAGTTGTGAGATACAAAGCTTTTTAAGTGAAACTGCCCTTTGACAATATGCTCTCTCTGCTATGAGAATAAGTTTTATTGTTTGAGTAGTCCTGGCCATGGATAAAATATGGGGAAAGCCCGCCACCTTATGGGCCATCTTCAGGCAAAGGAACTATTGACATAAAGACATTCAAAGTGTATACTTATGTATGTTATGAAGAGCCATCTTTTGTCGGATAAAGAACTAAAAGCGATTCGGGAAATTCGGAATTCATTAATGCATAGAAACAGGTCTCCGTCTGTCCGGGAGTTGATGGTTTCCTTAGGTTATCGTTCACCACGCTCGGCTGCTGTGATTATTGAACGCCTAATTAATAAAGGAATTCTACGTCGCAGATGGGATGGCAATCTCCGGCTTATGAAAAACTTGGAAGATGATGATGTACGTGCCCAAACAGTTGATGTGCCCTTGGTGGGTAATGTTGCTTGTGGAACGCCAATACTCGCTGAGGAAAATATCGAAGCAATGATTCCGGTATCTACAAAACTGGCTCGACCGCCTTACAGATATTTCTTATTGAAAGCCAGCGGTGACTCGATGAATGAAAAAGGCATTAATGATGGAGATTTGGTTCTGGTACGTCAGCAATCAACAGCAGAAAACGGTGATATTGTTGTCGCCTTGATTGACGATAAAGCAACAATCAAAGAATTTCACATTTCTGACAAAACCATTGTATTAAAACCGAGATCCACAAACAAGCAACATAAACCTATAGTTTTAACTAGAGATTTCCAGATGCAAGGTATAGTCATTACATCAATCTCAAACTTATAGAAAAGGAGTATGGCTAAAATTATGAAATCAAAAGGCAAAAAATCGGACTCATCAACTCAAGCGCCGCCGGTCAGAACAGACGATCCAGAAGTTCTAAAACTCTGGGTTAGGGCAGGTGGGAGATGCGAGTTCGACGGCTGCAATAAATACCTCTTAGAAGACGAATTTACAGGTTTTCCTGTGAGGATAGCGGATGTTGCACATATTGTTGGGCGGAAGAAAAGCCCGGGCAGTCCTCGTGGTGAAGACTCTCTTTCAATTAAAGAGCGAAATAAAGCAGAGAATTTAATACTACTTTGCCCCGAGCATCACTCAAAGATCGTTGACAAGAAAGAGTTATTGCCACAGTTCCCTAAAGAAGTCTTACTGCGCTATAAGAAAGTTCACGAGGAGCGCATTCGGCACGTCACTAGTCTGGGACCAGAGCGCGAAACGGCTGTGATCTGTATGGTTGGCGATATAAGAGGAGATGCTGTTTCTATTTCAGGAGAAGAGATAAGAAAGGCTGTCTGGGAATCTAATGGTCGCTACCCTAGATACTTTGCGGCCGAGAACAATATCAAGATTGACCTCACCGGACTATCTGAAAAGAAGGAAAAACTGTACTGGAATTCTGGCGTGCAGAAAATAAACGATGTGGTTGAAAGGCAGATTTTTCCTGCTATCGAGAGGGATAAAATTGAGCACTTGTCCATTTTGGCGTTGGCGCGCATCCCATTTTTGATCTACCTTGGGCATCGTTTGGGTGACAAGGTGGCTACTGACATCTATCAGAAACATCGTGATGGCGATGAAGGATGGGTATGGAGAAAAGAGGGCGAGACAGTTCAGTTTGGATCTACCATACTGCAGAAAGGAACCAACGGCTCCAAGATTGCATTAATTCTTTCCATAAGTGGCAAGATTGCGCGAGCGGAACTCCCCGCTAATATAACCGATGAGTTTACTATATACGAGATTATGCCTGAGGAAATTGAGCCGAATAGGAATACCGTAAGCTTAGAGAGTACACTTGCCGCATTTCGAACCACATATCGAAAGCTTCTGCGTAAAATTGAAAGGTCGCACAAAAATGTGAGGACAATTCATCTCTTCCCTGCTATACCAATTTCAATTGGAGTAGTGTGTGGTAGGGGGCTCATGAAAGATGTTAGCCCTTCTCTCCTTGTTTATGACAAGATAGCAGAAGGATATAACTTTGTCATGGAGGTCAACTAATATGACTACGCAAGAATATCTGGAAACAATCTTAGAACAACAGTCGCTTTCTGATGACAGTACTGAAGTTGAAGCATTGCGTTCAGAAAGGAAAAAAGTAGACAAGCTTCTGCGGGACTCTTTTGAAGAAAGTAGCCTCACCATTCGATATGCAGGATCCTACAAAAAGGGCACTATGATCCGAGACAACTACGATCTGGATATTGTTTGTTACTTCAATCATGATGATGAATCAGCGGGAAAGACATTAGAAGAGATTTTTAACAATGTCAGAGAATCATTAGAGTCCGAGTACCATGTTGTGCCCAAGAAATCCGCACTCCGCCTGGAGAGTCTAGAGAGCAGTAGTTCACAGAAAGCCAGAGTATATTTCCATATCGATGTGGTACCCGGGCGGTTTACCGATGAAGAGAAAGAAGACGCCTTTCTATATCAATCTTCTGGTGAAAAGAAAAGGCTGAAAACAAACCTGCAGAAGCATATTGACCACATCAAAGGAAGTGGGTTGGTGAGCACCATAAAGCTGGTCAAGATCTGGAAAGAACGAAACGAACTGAGGGAGGTTAAAACCTTCGCTTTGGAGCTCCTAGTTATTGAAGCCCTCAAGGGATTAGACGACACAAAGGGTTTGGATGTATGTCTAAAAGAGTTTTGGGGACAGTTGAAAGACAACATTGATGATATAAGAATTGAAGACCCCGCGAATCCAGCGGGGAACGATCTCTCTGAATTGTTAGACGATCCTACCAGAAGTACTCTATCTTCATTAGCGGAGAGAACTCTGGATTCTATTGAAAACCAGGGCTGGGAGGCTATTTTCGGGAAAGCCGAATCTATGAGCGACGAAAAAAAGGCTGTGGCTGTCCGAGCAGCTATCTCAAAGAATCCTGACCGCCCTAAACCATGGTGTGATATTGCATGAGGCCGTGGTATGTCGCAAATTTAGAAGCTTTCCACGAGTTTCAACGTTCTGTAGAGAGTAAATATCCTACTCTCCGCGTGGTGGTAAAGAATGATGTTGTTTATGTTCGAGGCGGTCTAATTCTCGAAGCGCCGGATGGGAGAGAACTGGACCGTTACTCAATAGAGATACAGATTCCTGATGACTATCCGAAAAGTGTGCCTATCGTAAGAGAGGTTGGCGGACGATTACCAAAGGTTGCCGATCGTCACTTCAATCCGGCAGACGACACAGCCTGCCTCTTCCTTCGAGATGAAAGGTATAAATATTATTCCCAAGGCTCAACAATAATCGATTTTATAGAAGGGCCTGTCAAAGATTTCTTTCTTTGGCAAACTGATTATGACCTAAATAAGGGTAAATCAAGCTTTGAGGGAAGGGGGCATGGTGTAGAAGGTATTATTGAGTTTTATAGCGAAAAGCTCAAAACAAAAGATATATCAGTTATAGTGAAATTCCTGGACTATCTTACTGCAAAGAAGGTTAAAAAAAACTGGAAATGTTATTGTGGAAGCGGAAAACAGTTAAGATACTGTCATATTGATAAATTAAACAACTTAAGAGCTAAAATATTGCGTCATGATGCGAAGAAGTCGCTTGCTCAGGTTCGAGATCTCCGCGAGTACATTAAATCTAGAAAATTCAGAGCGTTTAAGGAATAAAAAATCTAATCTATCGAATCCAAGGATCTAGGAGGATCTTTGGTTTCGGGGATATTGAAATTGAATCTGCCGAAAGGGATGGGAAGATTGTTTTTGATTTTGTGCCCAACCCCAGGAAAATGCAGGAAGAGATTGAAAGGGCAATTTCTAATTTGCATCACTAACTGCCCAGATACAGAAATTCGAAAGCACGCAAGATCAGAAAATATCCTTAATCAAGAATAAAGTATGGCAAGCCAAGGAAAGGGATAGAAAGAGAAATTCTTTTAAGAAACCAGTTAGAACTAAAAAGGCAGTTAATATTCTCTAAATTGGAGACTATGCTATCTGAGAGAGATTTCTTTTACTATACATTCCCAGTGCTGAATCATCATAAGAAAATGTAGAGCAGAAATAATAAAAGCAGGGTTACAAGCCCTGTTTTTGGTTTCTGTCAAAAATTGCCAAAATTGACAGGCGTTAATTTGAGAGGTAAAATAAAAATGTATGGATAAGTTATTGACCATAAAAGAAGTAGCTAAAATTCTCCATGTTAGCGAGCGATCAGTCAACCGCTAAATTGAACCTAGTCGCCTTTGGGCTTCTCGCATTGGTCAATGGAGAATCAAATGAAAAACATAGAAACACCAGATAAAATACATTTAAGTAGATTAATAGATGACCTTCGTTATGGAAAGCATATAATACCTGATTTTCAAAGAGAATTTGAATGGCATCCGCGGGATGTGGTTGAGTTGATTAGATCGATTTTTGAAGATTATTATATTGGTACTCTACTCTTTTGGCGGTCGAGCAAAGAGAACCAAAACTTATTAAACTGCGAACCGATATATGGATTTGACGGAAAGAATAACCCGGAACACATAGTTTTAGATGGTCAACAAAGACTAAGTGCTTTATATTACGTATTCTTTGCTCCTGACAAACCTTACCCAAAAAGGAAGTCAAGGTGTTTCTTTTTTATTCAATTAAAAGCATTGCTTGAAGAAAATTTTAATGAAGCATTTTATTATAATTGGGAATCTAACAGAGTTTTAGATTTAATAAGTAAGAGAGATGAACAATTTAAAGAGAAAATACTTCCTTTATGTATCTTTGGAGAAAGTTCTTACGCTTGGGTTAAATGGCTAGAACAATATCAAAAATACTGGACAGAAAAAATTGGGCCAGATAAAGCAAGAGCAGAGAGGAATAGGATAGAGAATTTTTTGAAGGATTTGATAGAGAAATATGATGTTAGTTATATAGAATTGGATAGGAATATAGAAGTTTTTAAAGTTTGTGATATTTTTGCTCGAATCAATAGTACGGGTATGCAGTTAACAATTTTCGATTTACTGAATGCGACTTTAAGACCCAAAGAAATTTACTTGAAAGATATGTGGAGAGATGTTTCAGCAGATCTCAATGTCGTTGAGGCCGAGAAAATGAGAGTTTATCTGCTTCAAACAATGTCAATTCTAAAACAAGGATATTGTTCTCCAAGATATCTTTATTATCTTGTTCCTGAATCTCAAAAAACAATAAAGCTTGCTGATGGCAGCAAAAAGAAAATAATTTTAATTTCTTCAAAAGAAGAATTTATTAAACTTTGGGATTTTGTGGCTGAAAAAGTTAAAGAAACTATTAAAACCTTGCAAAATCCGAGAGATTTTGGAGCAATAACGCCTAAATTCATTCCGTATCCGTCAATGATTCCTATAATAACCGCATTAAATATAGAGAAAAGAAAAGAGAATTATCAGCAAAAGCAAGATGTTAAAGAGAAAATTAGAAAATGGTATTGGTCATCGGTTTTCACAAAAAACTATTCCAGTGCAGTAGAATCACAAATGACCAAAGATTTTTATGAATTACAAAAATGGTTTATAGACGACAAAAAGATACCAAATGTTGTTAATCAGTGTATCAACGAAATAAATTACTTAGACTTAAAATCAGAGAATAGTCAAAGTTCAGCAGTATATAAAGCAATTTTTAATATCTTAATACAGAAAGGAGCAAAAGATCTTAATACTTTTGAGTTGCCTGAGTATTCTCAATTGGAAGACCACCATATTGTGCCTTGTTCTTGGGGAGAAAAAAGAGTCGGCAAGGATATTAACTCGATATTGAACAGAACACCGCTATCAAGTAAAACCAATAAAGAAATCATAAAGGAACGATTGCCCAATATCTATCTTAGGAAGATGCTTGATAAAACAAAAAACAAAGAAGATATATATAAACTCCTTGAAAGCCATTTAATTTCTCGAAAAGCTGTGGAAATACTTTTAAGAGAAGATTTTTCAAAAAATGATTACTACGAATTTATTGAAGAACGCAAAAAAACTATCATGAAAGAAGTCAAGAAGATTTTAAGGATTCAAGAAGAATTGCAAAAAAGGTTGATAAGCCCCGAGATGCCTTTTTCGAATAAACTACAAGTAGAGCACATCATTAAAAGCTGTGAGGGCTATTTATATTGGTTTGATAAATATTTTTCTAAAGTCGGGCTCGAAATTTTAACCCAAGCTTTATATTCATCCCAAAGACCAAACATTAACGAAATAAAAATTTTGACTTCTATAGATAAGACTGATTTGAGTTTAAGAAAAAGTTTCAAGGATTTCAAAAAAGAGTTTGAAAATAAAGACATCAAGGTTGAATTGAGAGTAATTGTTGAAAGTAAAATGAAATCAAAAATCCACGATAGATGGATTATTTCTGGGAATAAATGTTTTAATATACCTTCAACTGACACAGTGGCAAGTGGACAATATAGCGAAATAAAAGAAACGAAAAACAAACCCCCATTTGAAGAATGGTGGGACAAAGGTTTAGATATAATTACTGATTGGGATAAAATCGAAAAAAGCAAAAGATAAAATTATTTAGAAATCTTTCAAGAGTTTCGTCCGGGGTTCTCACCGCAGGAAATCGGGGGAGAAAAATCGGGGATAGTTCTGAATTTCTAGAGATAGTGAGTAGTAGCGTGGGGCAATACTATAGAGAACTCAAAACCGGTATCTCAAGGTACTTTTCTGGACTCATTGCCCGGGTTCGAACTTTGTCCACTGCGCGGAGCCATCTTGAGCTCGGTTGGAGAGACCGAGATGTCTCTTAATCACATTGTGTCTTTTCCGACCTAGCACCAATAGATATAGTATATAAGGTTTACACTATTATGGATAGAAACTATATTTATAATCCGGAATATTCTAATAGCTGGGCACTCGTTATTGGTGTTAATAAATATCTTTTTTGTCCGCCTTTGAACTCTGCCACAAACGATGCGGAAGCAGTTACCAAAGTCCTTGAGGAACAATTTGGTTTTCCTAAAGAGAATATAACTTTACTACTAGACAAAAAAGCGACACAAAATTCAATAAGAAAATCTTTTATTAAATATACAGATAAGAAGCTTGTGGGACCAGATGATCGGATTATCGTATTCTTCGCGGGACATGGAATTACTCTAAAAGGAAGTCGTGGGGAAGTTGGTTTTTTGGTTCCTGTAGATGCAAAGTCGGAGAATATAGATACTCTTATACGTTGGGATGAATTTACTCGCAATGCAGATTTAATTCCGGCGAAGCATATTTTTTTCCTAATGGATGCATGTTATGGAGGTCTAGCCCTAGTTAGGCAACCCGTATTTGGTAGCATGCGCTTTCTAAAAGACATGCTACAAAGAATTTCTCGACAAGTATTAACAGCGGGTAAGGCTGATGAAACGGTCGCAGACGGTAGTGGCGTAAGACCGGGACACTCAATTTTCACTGCTCATTTACTTGACGCCTTAGAAGGCGCTGCGTCGACCTCTGATGGTATTATTTCGGCAAGTGGTGTTATGGCATATGTATACGAACGAGTTGGTCGCGACCAGTATTCTCACCAGACCCCTCATTACGGATTTATTGACGGTGATGGTGACTTTATTTTTGATCCCTCGATTCTTGAAAAACTCAAAAATAGTAAAGAAGAGAAAGAGAACAAAAAAGGAAAAGATATTTTGCTTAATACCTCACCCCAAATAACACCAATTCATCTAGTAGATGTTTCGGTGGTTGACGCAATGAAGGGACTTATTTCAGACCCAAGCCAAAAAATCAAGCTGGATGATTATGTATCAAATCACATAAGACATTTTCTTGATGCAACTGATTTAAGGCACTTTCCCGTTCAGACCCCCTCTGTTTCCAAAGAGGATTTTTTGGATCGCATACAGAGATACGAAGACTTAACTAAAGATCTTGAAAATATAAGCATTCTTCTTGCCCAGTGGGGCGATTCCGACCAGTTGTTGCTTTTAGAAAAAATTTTTACACGTGTTGCCGATGCTGACAGGGGGTCTTCCGGAACCATCCTTTGGCTTAAGTTGGGCTGGTATCCAATTATCTTATTGATGTATACAGCAGGCATTGCCGCTTTATCAAAACGTAAGTATGAGGCTTTAAAAATAATTCTTGAAACACAAGTACGTCCTGGATCTGAATATGGTGATAAAACAACCCCAGTTATTGTTCCTGTTGTTAGTAACCTAACACAGCTCCACGATAATTTTAAATGGCTTCCCGGGCACGAAAGACATTATGTCCCAAGAAGTGAGCACCTTTTTAAGTCTTTGCAGCCGTCACTCGAAGATTTAATTTTCTTGGGGAAAAGCTACGAACCATTATTCGATCGATTCGAAACATTTCTCGCCCTTATTTATGCGGATGTTGAAAATCGTGATTGGGGCCCTCCGGGAAGATTTGCTTGGAAGTATAGCAGTAGGATTCGCGCAGAAAATCCATTCGCTGAATTGATTGAGGAGGCTAAAAAGAATGGTGATATGTGGGCACCTCTGAAAGCAGGTTTTTTCCAGGGCTCATATAAAAGATTCCAGGAGATAGCAGATTCTTATAAAAAATTGCTAGACAAACTTTCCTGGTGGTAGTTTTACCTATCTTTCTTTTGCCACAATCCTCAATTTTCCTAATAAGCTATAATATAGGGATTGATCCTTTTTATACTGTCTCATTTGTCTCATTTTAGCTTAAAATACCCCCCGACCGAGACGCGTTTTGTGAGACATCTTCAAAAATCCTTGAATTTCCCCTTAAACCACAGGTTCGAGACCGACTACGGGAGCCAGCTTTCCTAAATAGGCAAAAATTCACCCTTTAACACTGAATTTCTAACGTTGTCGCATACCCAGAGCTTTTAAATCTTCACCTCCAACTCAAACTTGAGGGGGTCATTGGAGTACTGTACACGGTTTCTCGAAAGCATGGACAGTGGTCCAATCTCTTCTGAGGGATTAGCCATTTCTTGTAAATCTTCCTCTTTGGGGGGTATTTCTCCTACGATCTTCGCTTCTCTCTTAGTTGAGTCAAGAATTATTTCATCTACAAGGAACCTTAAAAAAAGTTGTTTTTGTTCAGGAGTTAAATTCTGAAGTCTTCTTTTGGCTAAACTACAAAAATGTCGGATATGCTTTATAATTTGCGGCCTATCAATCCGTTGAACTAGTTTGGTTTCAATCTCATTCATCCTTTCATTTACCTTACTTTCTTCTTGATTAAACTCTCTCATCAGATCTCCATACTCTTTTATGCTTTTCAAGCCCTTAAAATAAAGCTCGTCCAGTTTCTGTTTTTTTACATTGAGTGCCTTTTTCTCTTGCACTAACTCTGCCTTCTTTTCATTTAAGCTCCCTTCGTTCTCAGTAATCTGATCAGCCAAATCGAAAATATGAGCGATAAGGATCCCAGGGTTCATGATAGCTTTACTAACGGCATTCCACACAGCACTATCTAGATCTCCCACCCTCATATGTCTAGCATTACAATCTTTAGGGAAGGGTGCACGTTTCCGGCGATTGGTACATCTATAATAGAGATTGCCTCCACTTTCTGATCCAGTAAATGTTGAGCTGCAATTTTTACATCTTATTAACCCACTTAACAGATAGAAATATTTACTCTTGCCGAATGGTTTATATCTCTTGGATAGAATGTCCTGAGCTGCGGTAAATTTGTCTTTGCCAACTATAGGAGGGAACTTGAGCGGTATCCACTCCTTTTTATCTCTTAACTTTCTCCCAGTTTTTGCTCTCCTGTTATATTTCTTCCCATTGTCGATTTCGATACTCTCGTATTTAGCATAGTAGCCCGTTCCTATATATGTTTCATCTCTTAAAATGTCTCTTATCGTGCTTCGGGACCATTTTTCCCCTCCTTTTCTGGGCTTGATCAATCTTAAGGATAATTCCTTGCGTACCCTATTGATGCTTTGAAAGTCAAGATAAAGATCGAATATCATATTTACTATTTCGGCTTCCTTCTGGTTTACCAGAAATCTACCTTCTCTTTCTGAGCTTTTTTTGATGTAATTATAACCGTAAGGTGGTATATAGCCCACAAAACCTTTGGTCCGTGCTTTATAGAGTCTGCCCCTCCGTGTTCTTTCTAATATTTTCTCTTTCTCGAATTCAGCTGCGGCTCCAAGAACATTAAACACAAATTTTCCTTCCGCAGTATCGTCTATCGACTTTTCTCCAACAAAGATTTCTATCCTTCTCCTTTGCAGCTCCTCCACTAAAATCCCTTGCTGGTAGAGATTTCTTGATAATCTGTCAACTGAATGCACATAGACAGCTTCAAATATCTCTTGCTTAGCGTCATCTCTTAACCTGTCCAGGGCTGGTCTGGCTAAAGTTTCTCCTGACCATCCCTCGTCTATATATTCTCTGACAACCTGAAAATTTTTACAGATTTTTCGTAGCTCTGCTAATTGAGACTCAATTGTTTTTTGTTGCTCTTGCCTCTCTGTGGAGACACGAGCATAGATTGCCACTTTTTTCATGATTTTTTATGTTTTCCAAGGAAGCGAATCAGCTCCTTTTCAGGAATCCGGTAAGCTTTGCGGCTTATTTTAATTACGTTTAATCTTCTGGCCTCAATTAACCGGTAGACTGTTCTTTGGCTCAGCTTTAATTTCTCTGATACCTCTTTTATGGTCAAAAGATTATTTATCTCATTTTGCCCCTTCATTATTTAATCCTAAGGCTTTTGATGGATATTTGTCAATAGTAGACGATGTTAACACAAATTCAGAATAATTAAGGCCATGATTCCCCTTTTTCTTCAAGGGTTTTTTGGTTTTTCTGAGGATCAAAGTAATCTAAGATATCTTCTTTGTTTAGAAGCATAGAAAGGGCTTTAAATAGCCTGAGGTGGTTACCGGGAGAAGGCTTATATACAATCTTTACTTTAGATTGATTCGCTTTGTGAGGTTTATTTGATTTTTTCCTCCCTTGCTTTGAAATGCCTTTGCCTAATCTCATTAGTTTAAATTAAGCAAAGAGAGAAGATGAAAAAAGAAGGGAATATTTGTCTTTTAGGTAAAATTTTCTCTTTAGTTTAAGAAAAACACCATTGCTCAAAATTCACCAAGATAGCTTCTTCTCTATTCTTGGACATTGCTTAGCACCTCAACTTCACAACAATATGTTTGATGCCGTCGCCTTGGGGATGATGGCTGCAATGAAAAGCAAATAAAGTGGACAAATGCATCTTTTTCTGGTATTAATAAAAAGTTCTGTCTTTTCTCCGGAAACAAAATAGGGAGACATAAATATAAGAACCATTATCAAAGTCAAGATCTTGAGCATATGAGGCTCCTACCGGGCCTATTTTGAAAAGAAGAGAAAAGGGCAATTAACTTTATTTTAAGAGTGAGCCAATCCCAGACTGACTGGGGAGGAGATATAATGGGTTTGAGCGAACACGATCGAAAGATCCTCTGGGCAAAAGCCGGGAATCGGTGTTCATATCGCTATGGGCATGACATTTGCGATGAAGAACTAGTTTTTTCGGATAATAGAGAAGACATATTAGTGGGAGAAGAATGTCATATAGTGGGTGAGAAACCAGGATCAGCTAGATATATTTCAGATTTTTCTGAGAGGGACACCTACAGTAACCGGATTCTTATGTGTCGGAAACATCACAAAGTGGTTGATGACGATGAGCGTACATACACTATTAAGAAACTTCGAAATATGAAAAGAGAACATGAAAAATCTATCGCTGAACGAATAAAAAAGAAAGAAATTGAACCAATTGTCATCAAAGATTCTGTATTTAGAACTGAAGTTAGGGATACGGATGAGGCTATCGGGATGGAAGTAAACAAACCCGCTCAATTATCAAATGTCAAATCTGAATTGATAGCTGATAATGTAAGGAAAGCAGTGGGATTCAGTACAAATCAGGGATTAACTTCAATGATTATGACATGCTCCAACTGCAATAGAACTTTTCCTCTGGCCTACACTGGGCCACCACCTTCAAGGGCTACCTGTCCACATTGTGGGGAAGAAAACATAATCGATACCAGATGACGTACGAAACGCACGTTTAAGTAGAAGATGATCTTTTAAACTTAGCTGCCTAACGGCAAAAATCTCTTGCTAACACAAGAGAAACTTGCTGTGGGGGCGTCGTCCGAAAGGATTCACTGCGCTCTTCTTTCTTAGGGATGTGCTCCATAGCTACCTAAAGTTACTTATAAAAGGAGAGGAGAATGGAAGATGAGCTGACAGAAATCTGTCGCAAAGTAATAGGCTATCTTAAGGGGAAACGCAAAAAGATCATCGGATGGGTACTTTTTCTCTTCGGCATTTACTCAATTGTACGAGGATTTTTCAAACCCATTAACCTCATCTGGGGTATTCCCTTCACTATTATAGGCGGTGCAATATTAAAACAGGAGCTTAAGAAACTAGCCTCATTTCTGAAGCCTTACCTTGTTCGAATAACATCTCTGGGTCGTACTCTTCTTATCCTAGGGCTCATTCTCGTCATCGTAGGGATTGCTCTTGCTTTTCCTCTCCCCAACGTGGCTGCTGCTTTCGGCGGCTGGGGCATCTTTTTCATTATTCTGGGCATCCCACTGACAGCAACCAACCTCATCTTAAAACACCACATCATAGAAAATTGGGCTTATCTAATAGAAGGAGCTCAAGGCAAGAGAGAGGAAATTTACAAAGGAACAGAGGATTCTTTAAAAAAGTCCGGAGTCTCATCTATCGAGATGGAAAGAAAAGAGCTGATGCCAGGAATCCTAAGAGGAATCTTTGGTAAAAAAAGATAATTTCTTGTGGTGCAAGATAAACACTTCAGATTAAAACCTTATCAACTATTGCTGAACGCAAGAGATTACGGAAACAATCTTAATGTTGCCTGGTATCTTACGTACCGACTTTCATTGATTCGAGCACTTTTGACCATAATTCCTTTTGTCTCTTTTATTCCAAAAACAATTACCGACCTAGATGTCTTTGACCTGCAAGATTTAACAGCTTATAATACAGTTTGTCATCATTCTGTCCTTTCGGCAGTAGAAAAGCTTATGCTAAGCCTAAATCAGGATACTTCAAAGATAGAGCGAAAATCAAGAGGATTTTTGGGGATTTCCTGAAATGCCAGCAAAGGGAAGAGGCAATAATTGGGTCAAACTCATAGTTCCCGGCATAGTAGCGGCAGTGATAGGCGCAATATCGGCAGGGTTTATTAGCGGAGTTCTAATACCTTTCATTAAATCCGGAGGACCAGAGAGGGATGTAAGGGAGGTTATCGAGCAAGAAGCGAGCCTAGTAATTGCGGGACGGATTGATGAAGCGCTTTTACTATTTGATGAGAACGCTTTTGTTAAGGATGCCGTAGGAGGAAGCAAGGAGTGGGAAACGGTTTGGATGGGGCAAAAAGGGATCCGAGAACGCTATGCCCGGTTGCCCAGATTTACATACCTTAGGCATGATGCAATTGACATCACTCTTAGTTCAGATGGGAAATACGCCAGAGCGACTGCTGATACTATGGGAGAATACATTGTCGGCGGAAAGAAGGTAAAGATATCAAGTAATCGAGGGGAGAAGTGGACTTTGGAAAAGATTGCGGGTGAATGGAAGATAACTAGCTTCACTTACAATCTTCCGTGAAAGTCCCCAGGGAGATAAATAGGAGTTATTCGTTTGCCTGAACAAGCGAAAGGCTTAAGAAATGGCAAATAACAAGAAACTGTGGATAATAGTCGTAAGCTTAAGTATCTTAGCGTTGTTCACAGGATGTGTAAAACCAACAACACCCACTTCTACTCCATCTCCTTCAGCTACACAAACACCTGATAAAGGTGTTGTAGACCCCACACAAAAACTTAAGGGGGTTTGCTACGGGCCTTTTAGAGATGGTGAGAATCCAGACTTCGGGGTATTTCCCACCGAGCAAGAGCTTCGAGAGGATATTAGTTTCATTAGCAACCTTACATACTCTGTCCGGACATATGGGGTTACTGGAAGCTTAAAAGTGATCCCTGAGTTTTATGAGAAAGCAGGGCTTGACTGCTATCCCGGTGCTTGGATTTCCAAAAATAAGAAGGATAATGAAAAAGAGATCCAAAGTTTGATTCAGCTTTCCTCCCAAAACCTTGCTTGTATCAAGGCGCTTATAGTCGGAAACGAAGTGCTTTTGAGGCAAGATCTGACTGAAGACGAACTGATTCGTTATATCACACAAGTCAAGGCAAATACTGACATCCCTGTGACCACGGCTGAGCCTTGGAACATCTGGCTGGAACATCCTAAGCTGGCTGAGAGTGTCGATCTAATCCTGATTCACGTTCATCCTTATTGGGAAAGAATTCCTGTTAACAGGGCAGCAGACTATGTTTTGGAGAAGTGGCAGATATTGAAGAAAGCTTATCTAGGGAAAACAATAGTGATCGGTGAAACCGGCTGGCCAAGCAAAGGAGATAATAATGGCCAAGCCGTGCCCAGCGAGGAGAATCAGGAAAAATTTCTATCCGACTTTTGTGCACTAGCGAAAGAGAACGGGATTGAGTTTTTCTACTTCGAGGTCTTTGACGAGAAATGGAAGGAAAAGGCTGAAACTATAGAGTCTGGTGAAACCCCCATTGGGAGTGTGGGAGCACATTGGGGGCTTTACAACTCAGACGGCTCGATAAAACTCAAATTGAAAGATTTGGTCCCTCTGGAAGTACAGGAGGGAATCAACAGGCCACGAAGAGAACTTTTGGTAGTATTGGCTAGTTTGCCCTGGATTGTATATGCAGACTGTGATTCTTCTCTGAATCGCTTCTATCCTACAGGTTGGATGGGAGACCTAAAAGATATTGTTTTAAATACACAATGCGCTGAAAATCCACGTTCCGGAGAGAGTTGCATTAAAATCTCATATTTACCTCAGGGACCTTTGCGTTGGGCTGGCATCTACTGGCAGTACCCTCTGAATAATTGGGGGGATTATCCCGGGTACGATATTTCTAAAGCAACAAGGCTTACATTTTGGGCCAGAGGGGAAAAAGGCGGCGAAAAGGCTGAATTCAAAGTCGGTGGGATAAAAAGCACCGGCAAACCATACCGAGATTCCTTTGGTCCGATTTCAACAGGTGTTATCCAGCTAACAAACGAATGGAAAGAATACAGCATTGATCTAAAGAAACAAGATTTGACTATGGTTATTGGGGGATTCTGCTGGATTACCAATGCGACTCAAAATCCGCAAGGTTGCACGATTTACATTGACGAGATTCAGTTTGAGTAAATTCATCCTCTTTTCAGTACTGGGTGGTAAGCAAAATGAGTTTTTGGACAAAGTTGCTTAAAAGAGAAACAAAAACAGAATTAGAAGATTCTGTAAAAGAGGACCTCTTGGAGCCCAAAGTTCACTATGAGGAGATCCCGGGCACCTTGGACCTTGGCTGGTATTGGTCGGAGAACAAAGAGGAATTTCAGATGGTGAAGACTCGTGAAAAGGAAAGGGCTACCCATCTCTATGTCACCGGTGCTACCGGGACGGGAAAGACAAAATTCTTGGAGTTTTTAATCCAGCAAGACATTGAAAAAGGAAACGGCTTCGGAGTTATTGATCCTCATGGAGACCTAATTGAGGATATCAAGGGGTTTTTAGCCTGTGACTACGATAACTCCAGGGATGAAAAAAAGATCTCAGAAAGGGTCATCCTAATTGATCCCACTGACCCAGATTTCACCGTTACCTTTAATCCTCTAGACAAGTTACCAGGTGTTTCAGCAGCTGAGCAGGCAAATGAGCTGATAGGTGCATTCAAGAAAATTTGGGCAGATTCCTGGGGTGTAAGGATGGAAGATCTTTTGCGAAACTCCTTAATTGCCCTGAGAGAGACAGGACTCGCTCTGACCGAGCTTCCTCAACTTTTGACCAGGCGAGCTTTCAGGGAAAGCGTTTTGGAGAAGGTTAACCATCCTGTTGTACAGGAGTACTTCCAGAGGTTTGATGTGGGTGCTTGACATCACTCCTAAACTACACTAGATTATAACAGGATAAAAGAGATGCTGGCCAAAGTTTTCTCTAGTGGGATTCAGGGAATAGATGCCTACCCGGTGGAAGTTGAAGTAGATCTTGCCCGAGGTCTTCTTCAGACGGCTAAGCTCTTAGACCATGAGCTATCAATTGAACCTTATAAATATGATCTAAAAAAGGCCTTAAAGGAGTCTTCAAGTTATGAGGTTGACTTCTCAGAGGTTAAGGGTCAACTAC
>Ga0209979_1002083_pt1 | contig 19989 bp, 21 predicted proteins | sample AnhtaG_FD_183114 | JGI IMG/M metagenome (GOLD analysis project Ga0209979, IMG submission 183114) | Deep subsurface microbial communities from Anholt, Denmark to uncover new lineages of life (NeLLi) - Anholt_01485 metaG (SPAdes) (version 2) | ecosystem: Environmental > Aquatic > Marine > Oceanic...
CTTCAGGCAGACATTTGTACTCGGCACAAGCACCACAACCGGTACCGGCAGATCCGAATACTTGGTCACCTTCTTTAAATAGCTTTACATCTTTGCCTACTGATTCAATTTCCCCGGCTAGCTCAGCCCCTAGTATAGTTCTTTTTGGTTTTCTAAGACCCATATTAAAACCAAACAAGTACGCTTGTAATCGAAGACCGAATGTGGCACTTCGAAGTCTCACGTCCCCTCGTGTTACTGTTGTCGCATGAACCTTTATCAGTACTTCATCCTCCTTGGGAGTAGGTTTTTCTACCTCTTTGAGCTGAAGAACATCCGGAGGCCCGTATTTTGTGTATACAATCGCTTTCATAGCATCCTCAATAAGGTATTTCTTTTGAACCTAATCTTTCGATTTTCCCCCGCCAGCCTGCTTTATATCTTCCGGTGTCATTCTCTAGAGATCGTCCCTGGAAAAAGACTTCATTTCTTAATCTTCCTTTGTTCAGCCTTAATCTATATTAGCATATTTCTCAAGGGGGGTCATTACCTTAAGGCCCTCTATACTCCGATGTACTTGGCGTACAGGCTTCTTGCCGTCTCCGTGTCGCTGACACCTTTGACAAAGGCCCTGCCATCGGGGTAGATTACCAGTTCATATTTGTCCACTCTGAACTTCAATAGAAATCCCAAATAAGAGGCATCGCCTACCCTGTCCAGCTTTTCTTTCAGCTCTTCTAATGAGATTTCCATCTCCCTTTGTGGGGTAATCTGTATCATATCCCTGCCGCATAGCTTGATGGACTCAATCGGTCCCTTTTTATCCAAATACTCAAAGACCCCATCACGGCACAAAGGGCAGTCTTCCCTCTTTTCGACAGCGATTCTGTCAAAACTATTATTCGCTAGGTCTATTGCCAGAAGCTCCCGATTTGAATCCTTATCCCCTAAGAGAACCTTGATCGCCTCATTGGACTGAAGCGATGCGATTAGGCTCGTTGTTGCATTTAGTACGCCAACGGTGTCGCAGGTATCAAGGGACCCCGGGGCTGGCATAGAGGAAACCATGCATCTGAAGCAGGCTGTCACTTTAGGAATAATATTCATCGTCATACCATAGCTTGATACTGCGGCACCATATATCCAGGGGATATTATGTTTGAAGCAGGCATCGTTTATAAGCAAGCGTGTTTCGAAGTTGTCTGTCGCATCCAGGACAATGTCCACGTCTTTGATCAGCTCTTCGATGTTCTTTCGATTGACATCCTTCACTTCGGCTTCTATCTCTACAGAGGAGTTTATCCTATGCAGCTTATCGACTGCAGCAACTGCTTTAGGCATCCCCTTTTCCACGTCGTCCTCATCGAATAACATCTGTCTCTGGAGATTATCGAGTTCAACATAATCCCGGTCAACGATTCTCATATAGCCGATTCCGGCCCGAACAAGGTTATTGGCGATAACCGTGCCTAGTGCACCGCAACCAACGACCAGAGCCCTGCTTCTCAGCAGTTTCTCCTGGCCGGATTGGCCGATTCTTCCCATAATTATCTGCCTAGAATATCTTTCCATATCTAGCCACCGGCTACTATCGGTATCAGTGTTACTACATCTCCCCTCTTTAATATTCTACTATAGTTCTCATCGGGATAGAGAACCTCCCCGTTTACCTCCAGTAGAAAAGGGGAAGACGGCTTCAGTTCGTCTATGAGTTCCTTTACTGTCTTATCTTCGCTAACCTCTATCTGCTCAAGTCCCATTCTGGTCCTCTATAAGCCTTGAATGCTGTGGACAGAACTCGTATTCACCCCCAAATTGAGCAAAGACGAGTTCCTGCTGCCAGTGAGCGTTATACAGCCTGCAACCTTTATCTTGGCAAAAGGGTTCGCCGACCAGGGAATAGAAAACGGCCTGCATCGCATATCCCTTTACCACCTCGGTCAGACGCTCATCCTCGTAATCGATGAAAGCCCCCTTGAAGCTATCCTTGAGCTCCAGTAGGTCCTTTCGCAGCATCTCATACTGTTGCTTAATAAGATAATACTCCCTGGGCCTTGCCGGTGCCTCCACCAGTCCTGTTGTGGAGATAACCGAGGGAATACCATAGACACTTGTTCTTGCGTGGTATCTTCTGTCGCTCTCCTCCCAAGTGGCAAACAGGCGATTGGTGAAGAAGATGTGTGCGAACTGGAGGCTACGCTCCTGCCCTGGTATGAGTTCAAAAAAGAGCCTTTGCAGTTCCAATCCATCGTACAGGACGCCAAAGGCTCTCGTTTTCCCTAAAAGCCTCCTCTTCTCATACTCTATCTCACCGTAGAGAGGTTCCTGTCCCGATAACATCCTCCTGGTTGCGTCCTGTATCTTGATCGACGCTATACTTCTGGCATAGTCTGAGATTTTGTCTGGCGACAGGGAGAGAGCAAAGGGATTCCCTCTTACCTCGACCTCTACCCTGGCTAGCTTCCTTATTAGGTATTGGGCAACCTCCTCTATATCTAGTGCTTGGGCCGCACCTTCATCGTAGAGGAGGATCTTATTTAACCTTGGCAATCTCATGCAGTTTTTCCAGAGCGATCTGCGCTCCCACCTCACCTGATAGCAGCATTGCCCCAAAGGTTGGCCCCATCCTGGGCAAGCCATAGACTGTGGATACCGCCATGCCGATGACGATCAAGCCAGGATGGACCTCGCCGGTGTGCTCAAGGATGAGGTCCTCCGACCTCTCGACCCACATCGCGCCAAAACCCCTGGTTTTGATTAATCCCCTTTCCTCCAGCTTCCTCACCACTTGAGCATCATGCCCGGTGGCATCGATGACCAAAGTCGATTCTAAGGCCACTGGATCGACGCAGGTTATCTCCCTGGGCATCGCTGAAATAGGCGTCCAGTTGATGACAACTCCGGCCACGCGAGCATCTTCCTTCAATACCAGGTCATCGAAGATGGTCATATTGGCAAACTTAACCCCGCTGTCGCAGGCGGAGGCGATCAGTTTGGAGCAGGCATGGGGGCCATCGGCAACAAATAGACCTGCGTTGACCTCCTTGTAGGGGATACCGAGTTCATCCAAAACCCTCTCACCTGGGTGTCTTATGGTTACCTTGTTCATTAGGTAGCCTCCGATCCAGAAACCGCCGCCGAGGTAGTTGTTCCGTTCCACGATGAGGACTTTGCTCCCCTCTCTTGCCATGTTTCTGCCGGCCATGAGTCCGCTGGGACCACCACCAACAATAATACAGTCGCAGTCCACATATTCTATAAACTGCGTGGTAAACTCGCTGACTATAGCACGAGTTACCTCTTTTTCACCTACAGCACTGAACTTCTCTGTCATTTTCAGCCTCCTTCTCTATTCTTTGAGTTATTTAGATAGTCCTCGATGGCCGATTTAAGCGCCTCTTCGGCCAGGACGGAGCAGTGCATCTTAATGGGAGGAAGCCCATCCAGGGCCTCGGCTACCGCCCGATTCGAGATACTCAGCGCCTCCTCCACGCTCTTTCCCTTCACCAGCTCGGTGATCATGCTGCTAGTGGCGATAGCGGCGCCGCAGCCGAAGGTCTTAAATTTGGCATCTACGATGATGCTGTCCTTTACCTTGATGTATAGCTCCATGATATCGCCGCAAACGGGATTGCCCACATGCCCGATGCCGTCAGGGTTCTCCATCTCGCCAACGTTACGGGGATTCCTGAAGTGCTCCATTACCTTCTCGCTATACATCCCTGTCCTATGCTCCGCTCTTGAGCAGTGGGGACATAGCGCGCAATTTGGCCACAATCATGGGCAATACCTCCAGCACCCGCTCTATATCTTCCTCATCATTTTCTCGCCCTAGGGTAAATCGCAACGAGCTATGGGACAGCTCGTGGGAAAGCCCCATCGCCAACAGCACGTGAGACGGCTCCAGGCTGCTGGAGCTACAGGCGGAGCCGGTGGAGGCGGCGATCCCTGTAAGGTCCAGATTGAGCAGCATGGATTCGCCTTCCACAAACTCGATGCTTACATTGACATTATTGGGCAGTCTCCGTGTGGGATGGCCGTTGAGGTGGATATGCTCGATCTGCTGCGTGAGGCCTTCTATCAGCTGGTCACGAAGAGAGACCAGGCGTTTCACTTTGGCATCCATCTCCCGCTGCGCAATCTCCGCCGCCTTGCCCAAGCCGACGATGGCCGCCACGTTCTCAGTTCCCGCCCGACGTCTTCGTTCCTGCTCCCCACCGTGCAGTAGAGGGGCTATCCTTGTGCCCTTTCTGATGTAGAGCGCCCCGATCCCTTTGGGCCCGTAGAGTTTGTGGGCCGACATCGCCAGCAGATCGACGCCCAGTTCATTGACATCCACCGGGATATGCCCCACCGTCTGAACAGCGTCGGTGTGAAAAGCAACCCTCCTTTCCTGGGCGATCCTGCCTATCTCAGTTATCGGCTCTATGGTTCCGATCTCATTGTTGGCATGCATAACCGAGATCAGGACGGTGTTATCGGTGATGGCCTTTTTCACATCGTCGGGATCGACCAAACCATAGCTATCCACGGGGAGGCATGTTACCTCAAACCCCCTCCTCTCAAGAGACTTGCATGTCTCCATAACGGCATGATGCTCGATAGGGGTGGTGATGATGTGATTTCCTCTGTTCTCAGTGGCATAGGCTATGCCCGTTATGGCGAAGTTATCCGCCTCGGTGCCACCGCTGGTGAAAACGATCTCCTCGCTCCTGGCGCCGATAAGGGAGGCGATTCTATCTCTGGCCTCCTCCACCGCTGCCCTCGCCTCCTGGCCGAACGAGTGGATGCTGGAGGGATTGCCGAAAGCATCGGTAAAATATGGCAGCATCGCCTTTACCACTTCTGGGTCTGTGGGAGTGGTAGCGGCATGATCAAGGTATATCCTTTTCATTATTCGCCTTTGGCATGCCTTTATAAGATGTATATTCTAGGAAAACTAACCTGTTAAAGCAATGCGCATGGAACTGAGTAGAGCCTCTTCCTCCTCATGGAGGACAGTGCGGGGGTCGAGGAGCAGGAGGTCATTCTCAATACGCCCGATGACCGGAGGCGAGTCCCGGCGCAGCTTGTCAGCCAGTTCTTTCGCTTTGCCGCGGTGTCTGATCGCCACCAGTCGGGTGGGCAAGGTGCTCCCCGGGAGGCTGCCTCCCCCTACCATTGAATCGCCTTCCACTACTGAGGCCACATTGCCGAGTACGTTGCACCATTTCTGGGCTCGCTCCTCTATTTCCTCCAGGGGCGCCGAAATCATCCGCCATACCGGGATTTGTGATTGTGCCTCACCCTTGAGATAATGGAGCAGGGTGACGGCAAGCCCGGCCAGTCTAATCTTGTCGATGCGAACCGCCCGAGCTAGGGGATGCCTTTTGAGCTTGGCAACAAGGGAGCCTTGGCCGACAATGATCCCTGCCTGGGGGCCACCCAGGAGCTTATCCCCGGAGAACATGGCCAGCCCTACCCCAGCGGCGATGCTCTGCTGAACCATAGGCTCTGGGTCTAGCCCGAACCTGGCGGTATCCAGGAGACAGCCGCTGCCCAGGTCATCGAGCACCGGAAGGTGGTATCGCTCCCCAAGCTTAGTCAACTCCTCAATGGCCACCGCCTGAGCAAAGCCCACCACCCTGAAGTTGCTGGAGTGAACCCGGAGCAGGGCTGCGGTATGGGGAGTGATCGCCTCCTCATAGTCCGATAGGTAGGTGCGGTTAGTGGTTCCTACCTCTACCAACTTGGCTCTGCTCTGGCGCATCACATCGGGGATGCGGAAGCCGCCGCCGATCTCCACCGCCTGTCCTCGGGAGACGATTACCTCTTTGCCTTTGGCCAGAGCGCTGAGGGCCAGGAGCACTGCCGAAGCATTATTGTTTACCACCAGAGAAGCCTCAGCACCGGTTAGCTGACAGAGCACGGATTCGATATGGACCTGGCGCGAACCTCGCTTGCCGCTGTCCAGGTCGATTTCGAGATTGGTATAGCCCTGGGCACACTCCTCCATAGCTGCCGTGGCCTCTGGGCTCAATGGTGCCCGGCCCAAGTTGGTGTGGAGAATGACGCCTGTGGCGTTGATCACCGGGCGTATGCTGGGCTCCGACAGGGAGTGAAGCCGGGCGCTGATCGATTCCACCATCTGGTCGAAGGATGGAGCAGATTGGCCCTGGGCGATGTGGAGCCGAATCTCCTCCAGATACCGGCGTATCACGCTGAGCACATAGGCTCGGGAATATACCTCCTGGAGGGACTGGAGGCGCTGATCGGAGATGAGCCTGTCAACGCTGGGCAGGTGGCGAAAATCGCTATCCATTCTGGAAAGCAATGTAGCATATGCCAAACTACGTGTCAAACAGGTGCCCTTGACAGGGATATTGGCTTCGTGATATAAAGTTGCGGGGAATCGCAGAGAGAGGGGGTGAGATCAATGAAGCGCCGGACATGAGTCGTGAAGCAGCTAAGAGCGTTGCTCTTAAGGCTAATTAGAAACAGGGAAGGAGGACGTTTTGAAGCGTGCTTCACGATGGTTGACGCCGGGCGTATTGATCACCCTCTCCGGGCTGACGATAGGTATCCTGGCGGCGTTACTGGTGAGGTGGGGAAACCCACCCAATATGGGAATATGCGTTGCCTGCTTTCTGAGGGACACCTCAGGGGCGCTGGGCCTGCATGGGGCCGAGGCGGTACAGTATATCCGCCCTGAGATCATAGGCTTTGTTTTGGGCAGCTTCGCCGCTGCCTATATCTTCGGTGAGTTTCGGGCTAGGGGTGGCTCTGCCCCGCTAGTCCGATTTTTATTGGGCATGTTCATAATGATCGGGGCCCTTGTGTTCTTGGGCTGCCCCATCAGGGCCACCCTCAGGCTTGCCGGTGGCGACCTCAATGCAATAACCGGCCTCGCTGGCACTGCCTTTGGCGCCCTTGTCGGGGTGTTTCTACTGAGGCGGGGCTTCAACCTGGGACGCTCGGTGAAGATGCCCACGGCGGTGGGCTGGATACTGCCTCTGGGCATGGGGGTTCTTCTCCTTCTAGCGATCCTGAAACCCGATTTCATTGCCTCCAGCTCATTGGGGCCCGGCTCCCTGTATGCCCCGCTCGCTATCGCCCTGGCGGTGGGTCTCCTGGTGGGGGTTCTAGCCCAGCGGACGCGGATGTGCTTTGTCGGGGCCTGGCGTGATCTATTCCTGATCAGGGACGGCTATCTTATGAAGGCTGTGATCGGCCTTTTCGCCGGGGCGCTAGTGTTAAATTTGATCCTCACATATGGCTTTGGCGCTGACCAGTTTATGCTCGGCTTCGAGGGGCAGCCAATTGCCCACTCCAACCACCTTTGGAACTTTTTTGGGATGACTCTGGTGGGGCTGGCGGCGACTCTTGTCGGCGGCTGCCCCCTACGACAGCTGGTTCTTGGCGGTGAGGGGGATACCGATGCCGGAGTGACCGTTCTCGGTATGCTCGCCGGGGCCGCCGTGGCCCACAATTTCACCCTGGCCTCAGGCGGCGCTGGGCCGTCCAGCCTGGGGCCGTGGGCCGTGGTATTGGGATTGCTCATTGCCGTCATCATCGGTCTCCTGCTTCGGGAGAAGATACTCATCCGCCGCGCTCCATCTGTCACAGATTCGTCCTCGGTGGGGGGTTAACTGGATGCAGCTGATTATCGATGCCCGGGGGCTGGCCTGCCCTATCCCCCAGATGAAGACCATGGCCACCATCCGCTCCTATGGATGGGCCGAGATCGTTGTTTTGGTGGATGAGGTCGCCGCTAGGGACAGTGTGGTGCGAGCGGCAAGGGCCCTCGGGCTGCCGTATCGGGTGGAGAGGGATGGCGAGGAATTCAGGCTAACCATTGTTAAGGGGGAGAGATATGGATGAATTGGATGTTCGCGGGCTTTCCTGCCCGATGCCGGTGATGGAAACCGCTAAGATACTGGAGGGCACGGAGGGAGGGTCGCTTGTGGTTATTGTCGATAACGCTACCGCGCGCGATAATGTGATGCGCTTAGCGAAAAGCAAGGGGTGTGCTGTCGCTGTGGAGCGAAGAGGGGAAGACTTTTATCTAATCTTCACTAAGGGGTAATGAGGGCTACTGGTTTTCTGGCTCATGGCAGCACTCTGACTGTCTAGAGGAAAGACTTTGCACTTAATATGATGAATGCAGGATAATATGGAAGACATGCATGGATTTTTTCTGGGGAGATCCTGAAATGACAGTTTGGCACGAAGAAGATGATTTCTGGGAGATAATGGCGCCCAAGATCTTCGGCAAGCAGCATTGGCAAAGGGCTCCGGTAGAGGTTGGAAATGTCATTTCTTTGCTTAAACTCGGCCAGGGTGCCTATGTGCTGGATCTCTGCTGTGGGCCCGGAAGGCATTCACTTGAGCTGGCACGCCGTGGGTTTCAAGTAGTGGGTGTAGATAGAACATCAAAGTATCTAGAGGCGGCACGCCGGCAAGCGGAAGCAGAAGGGCTGAATGTGGACTTTATGCAGGAGGACATGAGAAACTTCTGTAGGCCAGACACCTTTAACGCGGTATTGAATCTCTACACGTCATTTGGCTACTTTGAAAATCCAGAAGACGATAGGAAAGTCTTGAGGAATGTTCATTTGTCATTAAAAACTGGTGGCAAGCTACTTATGGATTTGATGGGGAAAGAGGTTCTGGCCGGTGTTTTCCGTGAACGAGATTGGCATGAGGAAAATGGCGTCATCTTCTTGGAAGAGAGAAAGCTTAACAGTGGTTGGAGCTGGGTGCAGGCCCGATGGATTATGATCAAAGGGAACGAGCGCAAAGAGTTCACGCTTTCATACCGCCTCTATTCAGGAGCGGAGTTATCCTCACTGTTAGCTGAATCTGGCTTTAGTTCGGTGGAACTGTACGGTGATTTGAGCGGAATGCCGTATGATCACACCGCAAAGAGACTTGTAGCCTTAGCCACTAAGTGATGAATATGACGGTGGGGAGAGCGATGGAACCGGGTTCCCCACCGTCGGTAAAAGGGTGTGCGGCTCTGGCCAAGACGGTTCTGTTAAGGAGGATGAAATGGACGATAAGGTAAGGCCACGCCTGACCGAGAGCGTTCGCGGGGCTGGTTGAGCTTCCAAGATAGGTCCGTCGGACCTGGATAAAGCTTTGTGCGGTCTGCCCGTGATCGATGACCCGAACCTGCTGGTGGGCCTGGAGCGAGCTGATGATGCCGGGGTCTATAAGCTGACCGATGAGCTGGCCATCATCCAGACCATCGATTTCATCACCCCTATCGTCGATGACCCCTACACCTTCGGCCAAATCGCTGCTGCCAATGCCCTGAGCGATGTCTATGCTATGGGCGGCAGGCCGGTCACCGCAATGAATGTGGTCTGCTTTCCCATAAAGACCCAGGACATATCGGTGCTCGCGGAGATCCTGCGTGGTGGATTCGATAAGCTGCAGGAGGCGGGGGTTGCCCTGGTGGGGGGCCACAGCATTGAGGATGACGAATTGAAATATGGCCTCTCAGTAACCGGCACGGTTCATCCATCGAAGATCATCACCAAGGAGGGGGCTAGAGAAGGGGACAGGCTGATCCTGACCAAGCCCCTAGGTACAGGACTGGTGAGCACAGCCCTCAAGGGTCAGGTGGCAGGAGAAGAGGCTGTGGCCCGCATTGCTATCTCGATGGCCACCTTGAACAAGAAGGCATCGGAGCTGATGCTGGAGGTAGGGGTCCACGCGTGCACCGACATAACCGGCTTTGGCCTTCTGGGGCATGCCTGTGGCATGATTGAGAATGGCGCAGTGGGCATGGAGATCCATGTCGCGTCCATCCCCCTCTTCCCGGAGGCGCTGCCGTTTGCCCAAAGGGGGCTGGTTCCAGGGGGTACTAAGCGAAACCGGGAATTTCGCGCCAGCATGATAGAGCTGACATATAAGATACCTGATGAAATGCTGGACATCCTCTTCGACCCTCAAACCTCAGGCGGATTGCTGATCTCGGTTCCAGGGGAAAAGGCTGAGGCGCTCCTTCAAAGGTTGCATCGCGATGGTATAGATGAGGCAGCGATCATAGGAGAGGTTTTAGCCGAACCAAAGGGGAGGATTATAGTCAAGGAGTGAAGTATGTCCTTCGTCCTGGGCACTGCCGGCCATGTGGATCATGGAAAATCGGTTCTGGTTGAGGCCCTAACCGGGATCGACCCAGACAGGTTGCGCGAGGAAAAGGAGCGGGGCATGACCATCGACCTTGGCTTTGCCTGGCTGAACCTGCCCAGCGGTCGAGAGGTCGGCATTGTGGATGTTCCCGGACATGAGCGTTTTATCAAGAACATGCTCGCCGGCGTCGGCGGCATCGACCTCGCCTTGCTGGTAGTTGCCGCCGATGAGGGGGTCATGCCCCAGACCAGGGAGCACCTGGCAATCCTCGACTTGCTTCGGGTAGACAGGGGAATTGTAGTAGTCACCAAGAAGGACCTGGTGGATGAGGAGTTGCTGGAGTTGGTGACATTGGAGGTGAGTGAGGTATTGGTCGACACTACCCTGGCTCATGCCCCGATCATGGCTGTATCCGCATTAACCGGTGAGGGCCTGCCCGAGCTTATTTCCACTATGGACCAAGTTTTAGATTCTACGCCACCGAGGAGGGACATCGGCAGACCAAGGCTTCCCATAGACCGCGTCTTCACCATAGCTGGCTTTGGCACAGTGGTTACCGGGACCCTGGTCGATGGCCACCTATCCCAGGGCCAGGAAGTGGAGATCCTGCCCCCGGCGGTGAAGGCTCGCATCCGCGGGCTGCAAACACACAAGCGGAGGATTAGTATTGCCTCGCCAGGCAGCCGAGTAGCGGCCAACCTGGCCGCTGTGGCCACCAGTCAGTTTAAGCGTGGTGATGTAGTGACCAGCCCCGGTTGTCTCACTCCGAGCAGGGCTCTTGATGTTAAGCTACGACTGCTGGCCTCAGCACCTCGCCCCCTATCCCACAATGCCATTGTCACCTTTCACCAGGGCGCTGCCGAGGTACAGGGGAGGGTTCGTCTGCTGGAGAGGGACAAGCTCGAGCCCGGGGAGACAACCTGGGCCCAGTTGCTGCTGGCCGAGCCCATTGTCGCGGTCAAGGATGACCTATTCATCATTCGCTCCCCTAAAGAGACCCTCGGTGGGGGGCGCATCGTCGATCCTAGAGCCAAGCGACACCGCCGCTTTAGCCCCGATGTAATCGAGGGACTAGCGACCAGGGAGGGGGGCACGGCCGAACAGATAGTCCTGATAATGGTACAGGAAAAAGAGCCGCTTGAGCTACAAAGGCTGTTAACCGCTTCTAACCTGCCTCCAGGAGAAGCGGAGGAAGCCATAGAATCACTGGCCACCCAAGGAAAGGTTGTGGCGTTGGGTGACAAGGGGCTCCTTTTCTCGGCGACTGGTTGGGAGAGGTTGACGAGGCAAGCAGAGTTAATTGTCAAAAGCTACCACCAGCAATTCTCCCTTCGTCACGGACTTCCTAAAGAGGAACTGAAGGCTAAGCTGAAGATTGCCACCAAGTTCTTCCCCCGCGTCCTTGAGCAGCTTCTACAGGAGGGCGCTCTGGTTGATGCCGGGCCGGCGGTTCACCTGCCTGGTCACAAGGTTCAGCTTACTCCACAGCAGCAATCGGCAGTTGACGCTTTTATGGAGATGTTGGAGCAGAGCCCTTACTCACCGCCCAGCGAGCCTCTACCTGATACCGACCTGCTCAATCTGCTTATAGAGCAGCGTCTGGTGGTGAAGGTAAGCGATGACGTGGTCTTCGCTGCCTCTGCCTATAATAGGATGGTGGAAGGCATAGTGGACCACATAAAATCCAAGGACAGGATAACGGTAGCTGAGGTTCGCGACCTGTTTCACACCAGTCGCAAATATGCGCTGGCCCTGATGGAATACCTGGACGGGCAAAAAATAACCCGCCGCATCGGTGATGAGCGGGTTTTGAAGTAGAGTGTGGCGGGAGCGCATAGGAGTCGAACCTACCGCAGACACCGCAGGGCACCTGCCGACGGATTTGAAGTCCGCGAAGCCCACCGGGACCCATCCGCTCCCAAATGCATTTCCCAACTCTATTTATAAAGGCTCTGCCGGTGCTTCGGGCAAGGCGACGCGCTTCTTCGACGGCTGGGCAATCCAGACGAGAAGGGTACCCAAAAGGTAGAGAACGACAATCGGCAGAGCAACCAGGGTCTGGTTAACGGGGTCCATGGTTGGGGTGATAATTGCCCCCAGCAAGAAGGCAAGAAGAACGGACCACTTCCATTTTTTAAGCAGCCAAGTGGGGCTCACGATCCCAAGCTTGCCCAGAAAGTACATCACCAGTGGGATCTCGAAGACTGCGCCGATCCAGAACATGAGCTTGACCAGGACCGAGGTATAGTTCCCAATGCTGATCATGGGTATAGCGATATCTCCGCCGAAACCGAGAAGGAAGTTCAACGCCGGTGGTAGCAGGATAAAGTAAGCGAAACTGACACCGGCGATGAAGAAGAGAGCGGCTCCGGGCAACAGGGTATATGCATATCTTTTTTCAGCGCGAGTGAGGGCCGGGGCGACGAACATAACCACTTGATAAATAATAAAGGGCAGAGCCAGGGCGACCCCACAATAGAGGGCCACTTTAATGTAAGTGCCCAGCATCTCCGTCACGTGGGTATAGATGAGTGGTATATCGGCTGGCGCTCGGGACGCAAGAAAATCGAAGACATATCTGGCAAAGAAGAAGGAGACCCCTGTCGTTAGGGTTACTGCGATGACGCAATAGAGCAATCGTCGCCGCACTTCACGCAGGTGACCCATAATTGTGAGTCTTCTCTGTTGATCCATAGTTCAGCCGTGATGTGGGTGGTATTAGCTTCTGTGGCCGCCCTTGCCCTTATCCTCTAGTATGTCGTCCGTTATTTCATTTAATTCCTTGCTTATCTCGGTTGTAAGGTCAGTGGATGCCTTTCTTAGCCAGCGGATGCTTTTGCCTATAGTACGAGCAGCCTCAGGCAACCTGCTGGGGCCAACGACCACCAGAGCGATGATGAGGATGACGAGTATCTCCAAAAAACCGATGCCAAAGTTTCCCATATTCACCCCTCACCGGGTAGAAGCGGTGCGCGATTTGACAGTTATGGCCTACTCTGCTTCCTTGGACTCCTTCTTAATTGTCAGCTCGTCACCTGTGGATTCCTGGCGGAAGCCTCTAATGGCCTTGCCCATGGCGCCGCCGATCTCCGGTAGCCTGCCAACGCCGAAGATGACGAGGATGATCGATAGCAAGATGATCAGCTCCATTGGTCCAATGTGAAATGGCATCCTCTTCCTCCTTTCTGCATTATAACATCATACGATGTTTGGGTAAATTCTGAAGGATATAAAGCGATGCTAAACGACTTTCTTATATCCAGCCTCTTGTGCTTGCCTATCTATGTCCAGGGTGAGGACACGCTCTAAGGATAATAATACGTCGGCTTGAGCACGGCGCATATCGATTGCCTTAATATAGCTTTGGCATTCCTCGCAGACAAAGAGGCGGTAGCGTCCTTCATCGTTGGTGAAATAGGCCAGGGAGGTCTGCTTCTGATTTTCGCAGTAGGGGCATCCCAGCCTTAGAAACAGCCACTCGGCATCGCAGCGGGAACAAAGCAACCACCTAGCCCCTCTCTCCCTGTCGAGGAAGGCAAAGTCTGGCTTGCCGCCGCAGATTGGGCAATACCTACGATGCCACGATGCCTGTTCGATTAGGGGAAGTAGCACCTCGGAGTAGGCAGACAAGAATGGCTTAAGCGTAGTCCCTAGCACGAAGGAGAGTAGCTGGTCATCGACATGTTGTGCTGCAGCAATAGCTGCTAGAGAAGACCCCTCATACCAGACCCTGACCACCTCTTCCAAGAGGGATGCATTACAGGCGATATCTCTTAGTGCTTGAACCTCGTTCTGAGCATCTGGTGAATCCTCAGTTACCAGATCGGTGATTTCTAGAACGAGGTTTCCCACTTGCTCCCAGTCCAGCATTAGCTCGTGGAATGACAACAGCGGGATGCCTTGAGAGGATCGCTCTTGGACGGTATCGCTGAGGCTTAGTTTTGGGACATCAATACGTGACCTGGCTTCACGCTGAATAATGAGCAAACGCCGGTAGACCTCAATCAATTGGGGAAGTTGCCCCTCCTCTTGTTCCCACTCATCGAGTCGTTTTAGGATTTTGCCCTCTTCTTCCCTCCTCATCTCACTACTTGTAGTCTCAGCGGTACATTGACTGGGACTGCTAAGGGAGGACACCCCTTACATCTGGCCCCCAACCACGATTATGGCCCTCAGGATAAGCCCGCCAAGCAGCACGCACACCGACGGGACCACAAAAGCAAGCCAGACCGTTCTCCCTTTAATTTCCTTGCCCCAATGGGAAAGCTCCAATCCCAGTGGGATGAGCAGAGCCAGAAGGACGACACCGACCCAGAAGGCGGGTGCTAGCGAGCCTATAGTAAGCAGCTTCAGCCCTTCGGTGGCGCCGCCCATCGCAGAGATTCCCAGCCATATAGCGAAACCGATGAGGATCGCCATCTCGATGGCGATCACAATGGCATCCGCCTCGCTCAACCGGGCTATCGTCCTCTTGGTAATCTCCTGATTGCGCCCGACGAGGGCAGTGATAATCACTACCGCCACCCCTGTAGAGACGGCTGAGGCAACAAAAAGGGAGGGCACAAGGACCGTCCCCGCCCACAGCGCCTGGTTGCTGGAGGCCAGCAACACTCCTGTATATGTTATCAACAGTGCTGAGAAGATAAAGGTAATCCAGGAGAGAGCACCTGTTATCCGGGCTACAGCAATACGGGTTCCCTCAGTAGTAAGGAAGCGCTCCCCATACCACAGGACGATCATAATCACAGCGCAAGCGACCCATACAAACAGTATCCAGGTTCCCAGGGACATCGCTGAGGCTGCGTCGAATTCAGCAAATAGATGCCAGAAGCGAATCGGCGTGCCCAAGTCTACAATTAGAAGTAGCACACCAATTACGGCGAAGGGCACACCTAAATAGGTTGCCAGCCTGAGCAGGGCCTTTTGCGTGCCTCCCATAAAGCGGTCAACCAGGAAGGCAGCAAAGAAAGCCCCACCGGTCATTCCTGCCAGCCATAAGTAGAGCCAGATCGGTGATCCCCATGTAATCATTACTGCTCTCCTCCTGCTATAGATGATTCCTCCAGCTCTCGCTTCCGGCGGAAGAGGAGCCAGAAGGGTATAGCGGCTAACAAACCGGCGGTTATGAGACCGCCGACCCACTGGCCAACAAGCATATTCGTTGCCAATTGAGGTGATTCGGGGAGACCGAACTCAGATGGCCTTCCATCTATGATATAGAGCCAGTGGAGCCCACCCAATTCATTCTCGCCATAGAGGCGGGCTTTGGGATGGCCATTATTCTTCAGGTTATCCACCCTGGCCTGGGCTGTTGTTAGAAGCTCATCACGCTCGTCGAACTCGATGGCACCTGACGGGCAGGTCTTGACGCAGGCCGGCTCATAGCCATTGCTCACACGGTCGAAGCAGAACCAGCACTTTCGCGCTGTTCCGAGTGGCGGCTCGCGATGGACCGCATCGAAGGGACAGGCCATCGCACAGTACCCGCAACCGATGCAAATATTCTGGTCAACGATTACGAACTCTCCCTTATGGGAGATAGCGCCGGTGGGGCACACCGCTTCACAGCTGGCAGCGGTGCAGTGCATGCACTGATGCTTGCGGAAATACCACTGCACTCCACCATTTTGACCGATCTCGTAGAACTCGATCCTGGTCCAGGTGCTCGCCGACAGGTGAGGGGGATTCTCATAGCTGCCCGTATTGTGGGTGTCGGTCTCGCCTGAGTTGTCATTCCACGCCTTACAGGCAACCTGGCAGCCGCGGCATCCCATACACTTGGTAATATCGACCAAAGCTGCTTTTGTCATTGGTATCCTCCCTAGACTCTCCTTATATTACACAGGAACGCCTTATATTCTGGGATCATGGTATTGGCATCGCCGACATGTGGGGTCAGAATGTTGGCGCTGTCCCCGGTGGAAAGGCCGGTATAGCCCCAGTGCCACGGCATTCCTATTTGGTGAACTGTCTTGCCATTTAGCTGGAAGGGCTGGAACCGCTTGGTCACCAAGGCCACCGCATGGACCTCCCCACGTGCCGTCTCCACGATGACCGTGCCTCCGTTCCTGATCCCCTTCTCCGCAGCCAGCTCCTCGCTAATCTCAACGAACATCTCGGGCTGCATCTCCACTATCCAGGGCAGGTTTCTGGTCATCTGCCCCGCCTGCCAGTGCTCTACAAGGCGATAGGTGGTGGCCACGATGGGGTATCTGTCCGGCGTGCCCTTGTAGTCCATCTCGGTGGCCCAGATCTTGAATGCCGGGTCGTTTAGCTGTCCGGAGAGGGGATTGACCGCGAGCGGGGTCTCCCACGGCTCATAGTGCTCTGGAAGTGGGCCATCGGCGAGGCCCATGCCCACACTCCCGCTACCATTGCCGAAGATGCGGCCGTGACCCTCGCGCTGCATGATGAACGGTAAGTAGCCGCCCTGGTTCATCGGCGCTGCCCCACCGTCGGGCACATCGCCCTTCCAGGTACCGACCCATGACATCACGGGATGCTCCGTGTCCCAGGGCACCCCGTCGAGGTCCACCGAGGCCCGGTTGTAGATGATGCGCCGGTTCACCGGCCAGCACCAGGACCAGTATGAGTGGAGACCTACCTCTTTGTAGCCATCGGCGGCGCTGTAACCTCCATTGCCGACGTCGATAGGATAACGTCTGGCGGCCCTGTTGCCTACATACTCTGAGCCTGAGTACATCTCTGGGTGCGCCTTCTCAAAGGCATCGAGGGACTCTGGGTCAACGTAGCTCTGGCAGTAGAGCCAGTTGCCGGACGAGGTGGTGCCATCGTCCTTGAGCGTGGTGAAACTGACCGCCAGCTTGCCTGTGGTCAGGTCGTAGCCATTGACCTCCTTGGCCACCACTTTAGCATCGGGATCGTCGCCGTAGTTCCAGTCAACGGCGGCTATGGCCTCGCTGAGAGGTCCTCCCTCCGTCGCATATAGCTCCTTCAGTCTGAGCATGATCTTATTTATGATCCCCAGGTCGTGCTTGGCATCTCCGGGAGGGTCGATGGCTTTGTATCGCCACTGCATCCAGCGGCCGCTGTTGGTGACGCTGCCCTCCTTCTCATAGGAGCAGGCCGCTGGGAGCATAAAGACCTCGGTGCCGATCTCCGCCGAGTTGACCGCCGGCCGCTTCCAGAAGGCCGCGGTCTCCGTCTCCCAGAGGTCAACTACCACCAACCAATCCAGCTTGTCCATAGCCGCCCGCTCCATGTTGGAGTTGGGGCCGCACACTGCCGGGTTCTGCCCCCAGCACATCAGCCCCTTGATGGTGCCGGCGTACATGGCCTCGAAGAGCCCGATCCAGGAGTAGTCGCCATAGGGCTTGGTGGTCTTGGGCAGATAACTGTAGCCGAAGTCGTTGCCGCTGGTCGCCGCATTTCCGTACCACGCCTTCAACAGGCTCACCATATATTTGGGATAGTTTTTCCACCAGTTGAGGCTCTTGGTATCATAGGTGGTGTAGTAGTCAGCAAGCACGCGGCTATTATGCGCGCTCAGCGTTGTATCTTTATTGAGGGGCTGCTTGAGATAGCCGGGCAGGATGTGGGCTAGGAGGCACATGTCGGTCGAGCCCTGGACGTTGGACTCGCCCCTGAGGGCGTTTATGCCGCCGCCGCAGACCCCGATGTTGCCCAGCAGAAGCTGCAGGATGACATAGGAGCGAATGTTCTGGGTGCCTTTGGTATGCTGGGTGGCGCCCATGGCATACATGATGGTGCCCGCCTTGCCCGGCTTCCCGGTGGCGGCATAAGTCTGGCAGACCTCAAGGTAGGTGTTCTTGGGTGTGCCGGTGATACCGCAAACGGTATCGGCATCGTAGCGGGCGAAGTGCCGCTTAAGGATCTGGAAGACGCAGTTGGCATCCTGGAGGGTCTCATCCTTCTTGGGGATGCCGCTTACTTCCGTTTGATACTTCCAGGTGGACATGTCGTACTTCCGTTTGGCGCCGTCCGTTTCGTTTTGTGTCCCCTGGTAGCCGCTGAACAACCCGTCCAACTCATCAGCCCCCTTGAATCCGGGGTTGACGAGGAAGGCGGCGTTGGTGTATTTCGTAACATAGGTCATGTTGTAGTTTTCGGGGTGCTGGTCCATATCATCGAGCACGTAGTTGATCATGCCACCGATGAAGGCGATATCCGTGCCCGATCTCATCTTGGCGTAGATATCCGCCTTGGAGGAGGTTCGGGTGAAGCGGGGGTCAACGCTAATCAGCTTGGCCCCACGATCCTTGGCATGTTGCACCCAGCCGAAGGAGGCGGGATGGTTCTCTGCCGGGTTGGCGCCGATGACCAACATACAGTCGCTGTTGCCGACATCGTTCCAGTGATTGGTCATCGCCCCTCTGCCGAACGACTCTACCAGAGCCGCTACAGTGGAGGAGTGTCATATACGGGCTTGGTGTTCGACATATACCAGGCCCATGGTGCGCAGCATCTTGACCAGGAGGTAGCACTCCTCGTTGTCCAGTGCCGCTCCTCCCACTGAGGCGATGGCATCGGTCCGGTTTACCGTGTAGTTTTGCTCATCGGTTGCTGTCCAGTGGGCATCGCGTGTGGCCTTGATCTTGCTGGCAATCTGGTCGATGGCCCAATCCCATTCTACCTCCTGCCAGTTGCTGGCGTATGGGGCTCGGTATTTAGGCTTGATCAGCCGCCTCGGATTCAGCTTCCCGTCAACGGTTCTAAGCTGGGCTAAAGAAGCGCCCTTAGCGCAGGCACCGCCGCGGTTGATGGGATGCTCCGGGTCGCCCTCAACGTTTACGATATTGCCATTATCTGCGCCAACAAGAAAGCCGCATCCCGAGGCATCATACGGGCAAATAGTGGTTGTCTCACCGATCTTCTTATGCAAATCGATGTTGGGGGTGGTGGAGGCTGCTGCGGTAAGGGAAGTAGGCTTTCCCAATACTCCATAGAGCACAACGCCACCGGCACCCACTCCGGAAAGCTTGAGAAAATCCCTGCGACTTATATCCACAATTCTCAGCTCCTTTCAATGGTGTTCTTATAGGGTAATAATTTGCCTGATAATCTGTTGTGAAATTCAAACATTAATCTTGTCCAAAAAGAAAAGGCGACCTATCCCCAAAAAGAGGCGGACGCCTCCCCTCCTATCATATAGCGCCACGGCATGTTGGCATATTCTGTCATATTTTTCACAAGTTGTCAATACTTTGCGTCGGTTTTTAGGGCCATTATTTAATAAAATATGGGACATTATACCAAGATTGCAGGGCGTATTTCCAAGAAAATCGGGCATTGTCCCTAAGTTACTATGTCATTGGCCCGCAATCGGGGGCTAGAGCATGTCGCAGTGGGGAAAGCCTGTACTACGCCCCTACCAGCTGCTTTACGAGGGAAAGCTCGTCTCTTATCAGCCTAGGCGTTAAGAAGTTGTTTCTGATGTGCTCCGCGCCTTCCCGTCCCAGCTCTTCAGCGAGTTCGCGGTGCTCCAGCAGGAAGACCACTTTATCAGCACACTCCTCTATGTTATCAATCAGATATTCGCTAAGTCGTCCAGCCATCTGCAAGGGAATGCCGCCGGCATTTCCAGCCACTACAGGTGTCCCTTTCCAAAGAGCCTCGGCCACAACCAGGCCAAAACCTTCCTTAATTGACTTCTGAATCACCACATCGCTAGCCGTCTGAAAGGCATTGACCTCCATATTGCCGACCCCGTTAAGGTTGCTGAATACGTGGACATCTTCATGTTTATCTGCTTCCTCGTTGATGGCGGCATATAGCTCCCAACCCTCGGGGTCATCACCAGCGAGCGAACCGACAAGAGCCAGTTGCAGACCGGGAACCTTTTGCTTGGCCAGTCGGAAAACCTCTATTACACCAAAGGGGTCCTTCCAAAGGTCAAATCGAGACACCTGA
>Ga0209979_1002087_pt1 | contig 19961 bp, 14 predicted proteins | sample AnhtaG_FD_183114 | JGI IMG/M metagenome (GOLD analysis project Ga0209979, IMG submission 183114) | Deep subsurface microbial communities from Anholt, Denmark to uncover new lineages of life (NeLLi) - Anholt_01485 metaG (SPAdes) (version 2) | ecosystem: Environmental > Aquatic > Marine > Oceanic...
CTGGCCGCTGCCCATGATAACCCACTTGTAGGTAGTCAATTCTTTTAGCCCCATGGGGCCGCGGGCGTGAAACTTCTGGGTGCTGATTCCTACCTCAGCCCCCAATCCAAACTGACCCCCATCGGTGAAGCGGGTGCTGGCGTTTACATAGACGCAGGCGGCATCAACCTCCTCCAGAAAGCGCATCGCCGCAGAATAGTCCTCGGTGACGATGGCCTCAGAGTGCCCCGAGCCATAGCGCTCGATATGCTCCAGCGCCTCATCCAGGGAATCGACGACCTTTATCGCCGCAATTAGTGACAGAAACTCTTTACCCCAGTCCCCTTCGGATGCTGAAGCAACCTTAAAGTTCGAAAAAAGGATCTTCAGCGCCCGCTCATCGCAATGCATCTCCACCCCAGCCTTGGCCCACTCCTTGGCGATCAGGGGCAGATAGCGCTCTGCGATGTCACTATGAACGAGGAGGGCATCAAGGGCGTTGCAGACGGTGGGGCGCTGCACCTTGGCATTGTAGGCGATGGCAACTGCCTTCTCCAGGTTGGCGGCGCTATCGACATAGGTATGGCAAATGCCCACACCACTGGCGAGCACGGGCATGGTGGCATTTGCGGTAACCATTTCCACCAGCTCCTCGCCGCCACGAGGGATGATGAGGTCGATGGTTTCCTTCATCTTTAGCATGTGATTCACAAGTGCCCGCTCCATGGACTCGATAAACTGCACCGCCCCCTGGGGAACCCCGGCCGCCTCAGCGGCCTCCTTTATCACCTTAGCCAGGGCAGCATTGGAGCGCAGCGCCTCCTTGCCCCCGCGCAGAATCACGGCATTGCCCGATTTCAGGCACAGCGACGATATATCCACGGTGACATTGGGGCGGCTTTCATAGATGACCCCGATAACCCCCAGGGGGACCCTCCTCCTCTCGATGCGCAGGCCATTGGGCAGGATTCTGGTATCGAAGGTCTCGCCCACGGGGTCGGGGAGGGAGGCAACGGTTGTCACATCTTGAGCCATCGCTTGAAGGCGAGCCGAGGTAAGAAGCAGGCGATCGAGCATGGCGTCGTCCATGCCGCCGGCCTTCGCCTCCTCGCAGTCGAGGCGATTGGCATCAAGGATCTCCCCCTCCCTGGAGGTGAGGCTCTCAGCGATATTGATAAGAGCCTTGTTCTTCACCTCGGTGGGGAGGTGGGCCAGCTTTCGAGATGCAGCCTTAGCCGCCTTCCCCTTTGCTTCCAGCTCTTCGATGGCGGATTGCATACCCCCACCTCCTTATAACACCACCAGATTATTCCTGTGCACCACCTCGTCGCCGTACCCATAGCCGAGGAGGCTCTCAATTTTGTCGGAGCGAGCGCCCTTAATCTTGGCGATCTCTTTTGAGCTATAGTTCGATATGCCGCAGGCGATCTGATTGCCCTCACCGTCAACGATGTTCACGGCGTCGCCACGCTGGAAATCCCCCTCCACCTCCCTGATGCCCGCCGGGAGCAGGCTCTTGTTCTGCTCCCTTAGCGCCACCACCGCCCCTTCATCGACCACCAGCCTCCCCCTGGTGGAGAGCCCGGTGAGCATCCAGCGCTTTCTGCTCTCCATCTTGCTGGTCGCCGGAGGGAAGAGGGTGCCGATGGATTCGCCAGCCACAAGCCTTAAAAGCACGTCCCGCTCCCTGCCATCGGCGATGATCACGGTGGCACCGGAGGCGGTGGCCAGCCTTGCCGCCTGAATCTTGGTCGCCATGCCCCCGCTGCCTCGACCTCTGGTGCCGCCAGCGAGGCGTTCGATCAGGGCATCGATTCTATCCACCCGAGAAATAAGCTGGGCTCTCTCGTCCCTGGTCGGGTCTGCGGTGAAGAGCCCGGCGATGTCGCCAAGGAGCACCAGCAGATCGGCATCCACCAGATTGGTCACCATTCCGGAGAGATTATCATTATCGCCAAAGGTGGCCCCCTCCAGCTCATCCACAGCGACCACATCGTTCTCATTGACGATGGGCACCACGCCAAGCTCGAGGAGGGCGAGAAGGGTGTTTCTGGCATTGAGGTACCCCAGGCGGTCGGAGAGATCAGGCTTGGTTAAGAGGGTCTGGGCCACGGTGATGCCATGCCAGCCGAAGAGCTGCTCGTAGGAGTGCATCAGGGCGTTCTGCCCCACCGCTGCCATCACCTGGCGGAAGGGGATGTCCTTGCGCTCCTTGGTGAGCCCCAGCTTTTGCCTGCCGGCAGCGATAGCCCCGGAGGAGACGATGATCACCTCCAGGCCCTGATGATGAAGCCTGGCCATCTGACCCACCAATATCGCCATCACCTCAAGGTCGAGGCGATCGCCGCCTGCGGTGAGCAGATTTGTGCCCAGCTTGACCACCAGCCGGCGATAGAGGATTTTCTCAGCCTTAATCATGACTCAAAACGGGCGCCTTCCCCTGCGAAACTAATAAAGCTCTGCAATTATAACAACAAACAGAGGTTGGGACAAGCGAGGCACATGCTTTAAGCTTGCCCTAAGGGGGAGGCTATGCTAAAATCTCCACAGGGCTAGTCGCTGGGCTAGCCCTTTAGGTGTTTCTATGAATTTAGCTTCGCTACTGCCCTTGATCGTTGAGATGCCCGGCTACCGGAGGCTCCTTGAGGCGCTGCGGCAGGGCGGGGAGCAGAGAATAGTTGTGCTTGACGCCGCCAAGCCCTACCTTTTGGCCTCTCTCCACCGGGAGCTGGGCCTGCCCATGCTGGTGGTTACGGCAACACCGGAGGAGGCGAAACAGCTCCAGGATCAGCTCGCCTCCTGGTTGAGCGATTCCCTAATCTTTCCCGAACCTGATTCCCTACCCTATGAACGCCTCGCCTCAGACCCATCCACAATTCAACAGCGAATCAAGGCCCTTTCCGTTTTGAGCGAAGCTAAAGCACCCTTGGTTATCGCCTCAGCCCACGCCATCGCCCAGAAGACCCTCTCCCCCTCAGACTTCCTCTCCGCCTGCCATATCATCAACCAGGGGATGAGGGTCGATCCTGATGAGCTGCTCGCCCGATGGAGGGATATGGGCTATGAGTGGGAGAACATGGTTGAGGTGCCGGGGAGCTTCAGCCGGCGGGGCGGCATCCTCGACGTCTATCCCCCCAGTAGTGATCTGCCAGCGAGGATCGAGCTCTTCGGCAATGAGGTGGAAAGCATCCGCCTCTTCGACCCAGCAACGCAGCGCTCCCTGAGGCTGGTAGGCTCGATAGCTATCGTCCCGGCAAGGGAAGCTTTTTCGAACAAGGTGCTTAATCTGGATGAGACCTTGAATCGGCTTGACCTTTCATCTTGCCACATCGAAGCGAGGGAAAGGTTTGAAAAGGAAGTTACCAGGCTCCTTAGCGGCGAGCAGGTCGAGGGGGCTGATTTCTACACCCCTCTGTTTAGCAGCGGCAACCTCGTTGACTATCTGCCAGGGGAGACTATCCTCATCCTCGACCGGCCGGCGGAAATCGAGGAGACGGTCAAGGAACTGGATGCCCAGGCGAGGGAGCTCAAAAGGGAACAGACAGCAAGAGGCGAGCTTCCGCGGAATTTCCCCGCGCCATACCTTACCTGGGAGGAGCTTCTGCCCAGGATCAAGGGGGTGGAACGGCGCCTGGACCTTTGGTCGTGGCAAGGGGACTGGGGCGAACCTTCCCCGCCCTCGATCGCCTTTTCCTCCGCTCCCAGCTACGGGGGAAGGCTAGCAGCTTTCCTTAAAGACGCCAAGGAAATGGTCGAAAAGAGGCGCCGCATTATCATCGTTTCCCATCAGGCAAGGAGGCTCTCCGAGCTTCTCGAGGAGCAGGACATCATCGCCCCGCCGCTTTCTGAGATCGAAAAGCCACCTCCTCCGGGCTCCATCGCCCTGGTCCAGGGGTCGCTGGCTCGGGGGTGGGTCATGGACTCGGCGACCCTTTTTACCGATGCCGAGCTTTTCGGCTTCACCAAGAAAAGGCGACGGGTGAAGAGGCGTCCGCTGCGCCAGGCGGGATTCCTCTCCGAGCTATCGGTCAGCGACTATGTGGTGCACATCGAGCATGGCATCGCCAGGTTCGCTGGAACGACAATGATGGCCATAGGCGAGGCGGAGCGGGAGTACCTGGTTCTGGAATATGCCGCTGGCGACAGGCTCTATGTGCCCAGCGATCAGGTTGACCGGGTAGGTCGCTATATCGGTCCCAGCGGGCAGCGGCCAGCCCTCAGCCGATTGGGAACCCAGGAGTGGGCTCGGGCGAAGCAAAGGGTTAAGGAGGCGGCGGGAGACCTGGCCAAGGAACTCCTCGCCCTTTATGCGGCAAGGGAGGTCATCCCAGGCTTCGCTTTCTCCGCAGACACCACATGGCAGGAGGACCTTGAAGCTTCCTTCCCCTATGTTGAGACCGCTGACCAGATTCAGGCGGTTCTCAAGATCAAGGAGGACATGGAGGAGGCAAAATCTATGGACCGACTGGTCTGCGGCGATGTGGGCTATGGCAAAACGGAGGTCGCCCTGAGGGCAGCCTTCAAGGCGGTGATGGACGGCGCTCAAGCGGCGGTTCTGGTGCCGACAACGGTGCTCGCCCAGCAGCACTTCCAAACCTTTAATGAGCGCCTCGGCGCCTTTCCCCTAAAGGTGGAGGTGCTAAGCCGATTTCGCTCGGAGAAGGAGCAGCAGGAGATCATTGAGGGGCTGAAGAAGGGGACCATCGATATCTGCATTGGCACCCACCGCCTGCTGCAAAAGGATGTGGCCTTTAAGAATCTGGGGCTGGTGGTTATCGACGAGGAGCAGCGCTTTGGCGTGAGCCACAAGGAACACCTCAAGCAGATGAGAAAAGAGGTCGATGTGCTCACCATCACCGCAACGCCCATTCCCCGCACCCTCCATATGTCTCTTGCCGGGGTGCGCGATATGAGCACCATGGAAACTCCCCCTGAGGAGCGCCTGCCCATAAAGACCTATGTCGCTGAATACGATGAGCGGCTGATTCGGGAGGCCATACTAAGGGAGCTCGACAGAGGGGGGCAGGTTTTCTTCGTCCATAATCGGGTGGAGAGCATCTACAAAATGGCCGCTAAGCTTATGGAGCTTGTCCCCGAGGCGGAGATCGCCATCGGTCACGGGCAGATGCCCGAGGAGCAGCTTGAGTCCATCATGCTCGATTTCACCCAGGGGAGGATCGATATTCTGGTCTCGACCACCATCATCGAGTCGGGGCTGGATATTCCCAATGTGAATACCATCATCGTTAATGAGGCCGACAGGCTGGGGCTGGCTCAGCTATATCAACTGAGAGGAAGGGTAGGGAGGGGCACCAACCGCGCCTATGCCTATTTCCTCTATGGCAGGGGTAAGCGCCTCACCCCTCAAGCGCAGAGGCGCCTCGAGACCATCTTCGAGGCCACCGAGCTGGGCGCTGGTTTCCGCATTGCGATGAGGGACCTGGAGATCCGGGGTGCGGGCAACCTCCTGGGGGCGGAGCAGAGCGGGCACATCGGCGCTGTGGGCTTCGATCTATATTGCCGCCTCCTTGCGGAAGCGGTGGAGGAGTTGAAGGCGGGGGGCTTAGCCAAAGAAAGGGCTTTAGCGCCCCAGCCGCCCACCATCGACCTCCCCCTTTCCGCCCGCATCCCTGAGGAATATGTATCCGACCTTGACACCAGGCTCACCCTTTATCAGCGGCTGGCAAAGCTCGGCTCGCTGAGACAGGTCGATGAGATGGCGGAGGAGCTGGGCGACAGGTTTGGGCCCATGCCCCAAAAGGTGCGAAACCTCCTTTACGCGGTGAGGGTCAAAATCCTGGCCCTGGATGCTGGTGTCGAGTCCATCGCCACCGAGGATGGTCAGGTGGTGCTCAAGATGGCGCAAGGCAAAAGGGTCGATAAAGCACTCCTTGGGCCAGCCTTGGGCGATGGGGTGAAGGCAGGGACAAATCAGGTGCGGCTAAACATAAGGCGCCTTGGCCCCAGGTGGCAGGAGGCGCTTTTTCGAACACTACAGGCGATGGCGGGGGGCTGACTCGAAGCATAGCCATTGCTAAATTCCTGTGCCATGTTGCCTTTCTTTTTGACAAGTTAAGTGGTCTACGGTTCTTGAGCAAGTACTCTTTTTCGCTAGTACCTCCTCTCCATGGCTTTTCTCAAAGGTCTCAGTACCTTATTGTGTAGCATATATCTTCGCCCCATGAACCTTTTGTGCCGCAAGTGCCGCTCCACACGCCTGATTGAATAGGGCATGCCTCTCATTTCCCCTCCTTTATTTTATCCCACTTCTCCCAATAATCTTTAACATGGCTCACACTGACACTTATCCCTTTGGTGGGCTTCCCGTATTTGTTGAGATTTTTACAGAAAATAGGTACACCGTCTTTTATCTCAACGTCACCTGTAGCAATATTGGGTCCTTGTTGCTTGTGTACCAAATTGAGCCAGTCTTCAGCGTTGAGGATGTAGAAATCTGGTCTTTCATACTTTTTCTTCTCGTAATAATCTACGAAAACCAATATCTTGTCTTCCCCGCAGATTCCTTTGCTTAACGGCCAGGTCTTATCTTGCTTACCTTTGACCTCAACGCCCAGCATCCTCTCCGACAATACCGCCAGAATGTCGGTTCGCTTCCTTGTCCCAAGGGTCAGTTGAGCGTAGATGCCCCTCCTACAAAGCTCACTAGCGACTGCGTACTCCGCAGCTAATCCTAGGTGTTCCTTTGGTATCATTTCGGCCTCCTTCCTCTCAATCTTCTCCACTATAGCCTCTTCAAGCCACCGCCCCAACATCTGCCATTTGCAAATTATACGGCTTAGTTCGCTAACGAGCCATAGCGTGCAGCCGCTTTCAAAGATACCCCACCACCTCCCCCAGGCCCCTGATCCTTGGGCAATCGGTGAATTCCTGATAAAAGTCCTTATTGTTTGGATTTTTTCTTGGTAAAATCAGCGGCAGTTTCCTGCAGGGCTAGGCCCCCAGCGCTCAAAGTGCCCACGGCGGTGGCCGTCTCGTAACTTAACCCCAACTCCAGGGGGGTTGATAGGGCTACATTGATCGCCCTCTTCGCCCCTTCAACCACTGCCGGCAGGTGAGAGGCTATTTCCTCGGCTAGCTGCCTGGCCTCCGTCATCAGACTCTCCTGAGGGTAAACATGATCCACCAGCCCTATTCGCAGCGCCTCGGCGGCGTTGATCCTGCGGCTGGTAAGGATAAGCTCCTTGGCTTTGCTGAGGCCGACGACCCGAGGCAGCCGCTGAGTGCTACCCATATCCGGGATGACCCCCAAGCTCACTTCGGGCAGGGAAAAGGAGGCAGTTTCGGAGGCGATCCTGATGTCGCAGGCCAAGGCCAGCTCAAGGCCCGCTCCCAGGCAGTATCCATTGATGGCGGCGATCACCGGCACCGGCAAATTGTCGTACATAGTGAAAACGTCCTTGAGGCCTTGGATGCGGTCAAACCAGTCACGCGTGGGGCGGCTGGGGGATAGTTCCTCGCCGGCGGAGACCATCTTGAGATCCAATCCAGCGGAAAAGGCGCGCTCCCCAGCCCCGGTGAGGATGACCACCCGAACGTCAGGGGCACAGCGGACAGATTTCGCTGCCTCCTCCAGCCCGGCCCACACCTCACTGTCGAAGGCATTCAGCCTCTGCGGTCGGTTCAAGGTGATGATGGCCAACCTATCCTCTATCTTCACCAAGACTTTTTCCTCGTTTCCCATTCCCATACCCCTTTCTGCATCTTATTGCTATCGTAGATTTTCCCTGTGGCGAGACAGCCCAGTGTATCAACTGGCTCCCTAGGTGTCAACATACTTCCTCAGCCGCTTAGGTATTGACAAAAGGAGGTCAGGTTACTATACTAGGGGCACAATAGAACAAAAAGGCTGGGAACAAGACTAGTAGGCCTCCAGCGAGGCGCAGAGAGTCGGGTTAGGTGTGAGCCGATGCCGGCGCAGAGGTTGAATGGACTTGGGAGCCGCAAACCGAAACCCTGGGTCGGGGGAGTAGGCTTTGACGGAGGGGCACCGTTACAGAGCCCAGGGTATTGAGGTGAGTGGAGGATATTGCCTCTGTGCCTGAAAAGGAGATGGTCCCTCTCCTTCCTCCCTAGATGGGAGAGGACCAAGAAGGGTGGCACCGCGGGTAAACCCGCCCCTTTAGAGGGGCGGGTTTTTTGGACCTAATTGCTGCCGGCGCAGCCAATAGTCCGAAAAAAGAAAGGGGGTGAGAAAAAAGCACCGTTTGAGACAAAGGGAAGAAAGCCATAAAGCCTTGCCATCTAGCACAGCAAATAGTTCGAGAAAAAAGGAGGAGGAATGGATACAAAGGTTATCTTAACGGAAAAGGAGATGCCCACATCCTGGTACAACATTCAGGCCGACCTGCCGGAGCCATTGCCGCCCCTGCGCCATCCGGGGACCAAGGAGCCCACGCGGCTGCCACCCTTCCTCTACGCCCGCGCCCTCGATGAGCAGGAGTTCAGCACGGAGCGCTACATCGATATCCCGGAGGAGGTGCAGGAGATCTACAAACTGTGGCGCCCGACACCGCTGATTCGGGCCTACCGCCTGGAGAAGGCCTTGGACACGCCGGCGAGGATCTACTATAAGTACGAAGGGGTGAGCCCGGCGGGAAGCCACAAGCCTAACACCGCAATAGCTCAGGCCTACTATGTTAAGAAAGAGGGGTTCAAGCGCCTGGCCACCGAGACCGGCGCCGGCCAGTGGGGAAGCGCCCTGGCCATGGGCTGCCAGCTACTGGGCCTGGAGCTAAAGGTCTATATGGTCAAGGTGAGCTACTACCAGAAGCCGTATCGCCGTTCCATGATGGAGGCCTGGGGCGCCACGGTGGTGCCCAGCCCCAGCGAGGACACCGAGATAGGGAGAAACATCCTCAAGGATGACCCCGAGTGCACGGGAAGCCTGGGGATCGCCATCAGCGAGGCGTGTGAGGATGCCGCGGGCCGCGATGACTCCCTTTACTCGTTAGGCAGCGTCGTCAACCACGTCCTGCTTCATCAGACCATCGTGGGGCAGGAGGCTAAGAAGCAGCTTGAGAAGATCGATGTTTATCCCGACATCATCGTGGGCTGTATCGGCGGCGGCTCTAACTTCGCCGGGGTTTTTCTTCCCTTCGTCAAGGACAAGATCGAAGGCAAAAAGCCGGGCCTTGAGATCATCTGCGTCGAGCCCCAGGCCTGCCCCACCGTCACCAAGGGCCCCTACACCTGGGACTATGGCGATGTGGCTGGGCTGGCGCCAATTGTTCTGATGTACACCCTGGGGCACACCTTCGTCCCGCCGCCAGTGCATGCCGGTGGGCTTCGCTACCACGGGATGGCCCCTATCATCTGCCACCTGCATAAGCTGGGCTTCATCGGGGCCCGCGCCGAGTATCAAATCCCCATCTTCCGCGCGGCGGTGCAGTTCGCCCGCACTGAGGGGATCATACCAGCGCCTGAGCCGGCACATGCAATTAAGGTAGTAATCGATGAGGCCCTCAAATGCAAACAGTCGGGGGAGAAAAAGAACATCCTGCTTGCCCTCAGCGGGCACGGGCATTTCGATATGGGTGCCTACGACGAGTACTTTTCGGGCAAGCTTGAGGACTACGAGTATCCTAAGGAGAAGGTGGAGGAGGCGCTAACTCATCTGCCAGAGGTGTAATATATACAGGGGTGAAGGGGCTATGCCAACCTCTTCACCCCCAGCACCACCTCCTGGCCATCGATGCGATGGCTTTCCGTGTAGGCATCCTCGGGGATGCCTTCGATGAGGTCACGGGAGAGGGTCTCCTGCTTGATGTAGGGGGCAAATCCTCTTATAACGCGCTGTATTGATGCCCCGCCCTGGTAATAGGTCAGGATGTAGTCGGCAATATCGAAGCCGGCGTGCTTACGCATTGTCTGGAGGCGGTGGACCAGCTCCCGCGCCATCCCTTCGTCGGCAAGCTCAGGGCTGATCTCGGTGGCGATGGTGAGTGTGTAGCCACCCCCGCGGGCTGACTCGACTGAAAAGTATCCAAGCTTATCCTTCATATTAATAGACCACTGCACAGGCTGTTTTGCGTCTCCCTCGATCTTGAAATCAATATCTTCCTCGTCAAAATCAGGCAGTTCCGCTAGAACAGCCCTTAGATATGTCTCATACTGTGGGTCCTTCAGGTCTACATTTGACACGACTTCGGGAGTCATTACCTCTTTCCTATGAGTAATGAACTCCATTTCCTTTACGTTCAGCTCCTCAAGCACCTGGGCCTTAACCCTCTCCACCCCCTCTCGCTCCCCTTTTGAGCGAACCTTGATAATCACCTTTTGCAGGGGCTGACGAACCTTGATGCCTGCCTTGCTCCTCGCCGCCCTTCCCAGGCTTGCCACCTTCATCGCCAGCCTCATGTCCTGAGCCAATTGCTCATCGACCTTTGCCACATCGGCGACAGGGTAATCGGACAAATGCACGCTCTCCGCCTCCTCGGGGAACGGGGAACGCACCAGGTTTTGGTAGATATCCTCGGCGACGAAGGGGGTGAGGGGGGCGAGAAGCTTCGCCAGGGTGACCAGACAATGATAGAGAGTGGTATAGGCTGCCAGCTTATCGGCATCGCTCTCGCTCTTCCAGAAACGCCTCCTACTCCTCCTCACATACCAATTGGAGAGATCCTCCACAAAGCGCTGAATCCTTCGCCCGGCATCGGTGGGATCATATCCCTCCATCGCCCTGGTGACCTCATCGATAAGCAGGTTGAGCTCGGAGAGGATCCAGCGGTCAAGCTCCGACTCATAGGCAACATCGACTACAGAGCGAGGGTCAAATTTGTCGATATTGGCATAGGTGACAAAGAAGGAGTAGGTATTCCATAGGGTGAGGACAAACCTTCTCAGCACCTCGCCCACCAAGTCCGTGGAGAAGCGGCGCACACTGCCCGCCGGCGAGGAGGTGAGAAGGTACCACCTGAGGGCGTCGGCACCATGACTATTGAGGATCGTCCAGGGGTCAACCACATTCCCCTTGGACTTGCTCATCTTCTCCCCTTTGGCATCAAGGATGTGACCGAGGCAGATCACGTTCCTGAAGCAAGGGCGGTCAAAGAGGAGGGTGGATAGGGCATGCAGGGTGTAGAACCAGCCCCTGGTCTGATCCACCGCCTCACAGATATAGTCGGCGGGGAAGAAGGCGGCGAAAAGCTCCCTGTTTTCGAAGGGGTAGTGCCACTGAGCCACGGGCATCGCCCCCGAATCGAACCAGGCATCGAGGACCTCGGGCAGGCGGCGCATCCTTCCTTGGCACTTGGGACAAGCGAAGGTTACCTCATCTACAAAGGGACGGTGAAGATCCAGAGAATCCTCCAGTCCAGCGAGCCCGGGTTTGCCTCTCAATTCCTCAACACTTCCTAAGCAATCGTAGTCGCCACATAATTCGCAGCGCCAGATGGGGAGCGGCGTTCCCCAGTAGCGCTCGCGGGAGAAGGCCCAGTCAACATTGTTCTCCAGCCAATCGCCGAAACGACCACGCTTGATGTGCTCCGGATACCAGTTGATCTCCTCATTGCCGGCGATAAGCGCATCTTTTCTTGCCGTTGTCCTGATATACCACGAGGGCTTGGCATAATAGAGGAGGGGGGTATCGCAGCGCCAGCAGAAGGGGTAGGTATGGCGAATCCTCTCGCTGCGGTAGAGGAGGTCTCTCGATTTCAGGTCTTCGATGATGAGGGGGTCGGCATCCTTGACGAAGAGGCCAGCGAAGGGGTAGGTGCCCTGTATCACCCCCTGTAAATCGACATAATCTCTCACGAAGGCGAGATCGTTCTTCTTGCCCGCCTCATAGTCCGCCTCACCAAACGCGGGGGCGATGTGGACGATGCCGGTGCCGTCCTCCATGGAGACGAAATCAGCTGCAATCACCGGGTACTTAAAAGGGAGCCCTATAATACGTAATGAAGGTTCCCCGTCTAGTGCCCGTACGGCCATTACAGAAGCAAACGTGATTCCAAATTCAGCCGGGTTAAATAGTGGCTGATACCTCAGTCCGACCAAGTCACCGCCTTTGACGCTGACCACCTCACGATAGCCTTCAAGGCCTGCCATACCTACAAGGGCCGAGGCCATGATAAGGTAGTCGTTTCCCCCTTCCATAACCGAATACTCGGCATCCGGTGCCACCGCCAGTGCTGTGTTCCCCGGGAGCGTCCAGGGCGTGGTAGTCCAGGCCAGAAAGTAAGCGGGCTTTACCAAAAAGCGCTGCCAATTGCCAAAAAGCTCGTTGACCCCTGGCTCTGTTGGATCGAGTTCAAACTTCACCCAAACCGAAGGGTCATCGGCCTCCTCATAGCCCAGGGCGACCTCGTGGGAGGAGAGCGAGGTGCCACAGCGGGGGCAGTGGGGGGTGACTTTATAGCCCTGGTAGATAAGCCCCTTCTCCCAAAGCTGCTTGATCACCCACCAGCAGGACTCGATATAGCCACTCTCCAGGGTTACATAAGGGTGCTCCATATCGAGCCAGAAGCCGATGCGCTCGGTGACTTCCTCCCATTCCTTTAGATAGCGAAAGACGCTCTCCCGGCAGCGAGCATTAAATTGGGAAACGCCGTAGGCTTCTATGTCAGCCTTGGAGGAGAAGCCCAGCTCCCTTTCCACCTCCAGCTCCACAGGAAGCCCGTGGGTATCCCAGCCCGCCTTACGCGGGGCGCAGTATCCCTTCATCGTCTTGTAGCGGGGGATGACATCCTTGAACACCCGGGAGAGGACATGATGCACCCCGGGGCTGGCATTGGCGGTGGGCGGCCCCTCGTAGAGGCTGAAGAGAGGGGCCTCTTTTCGCCCTTGGACACTTTTTTCAAAGATGCGCTTCTCCCTCCAAAAGCTGAGTATCCGCTTTTCCATCTCCGGAAAGCTCACCTTGCTTGCCACTGGCTGGAACATTTTTTCGCCCCTTTTTTGTCCTAATTAAGAAAAGCCGTAAGGCCTTTCAGACCTGACTCAGCAGGTAGTACGAAAAAACCCGTCCCTTAGGGACGAGCTTCATACCCGCGGTACCACCCTACTTCCCCGAGGAATCGGGGCCCTCATTAAAGGCACGGATCATGCCTTCGTCATGGATAACGGCTGACGAGACCGGCCAAGTCTACTGCCCCCGATAAATCGAGGGGTTCGGTTGACGGCTCAGGAGGGATTTTCGGAGGGCAGGTCGCATCTGCTCCCACCGTACCAGACTCGCTGGGCGCCTTCCCCCTTCTACTCTTCTCCGTCACTGCCTTTACATGTAGAGATTAGCAAATGATGAGGATAAAGTCAAGTTTCTCAGTCACTGCCTTTTTGGATGGTCACCTTGCGCGTCTCGCCTTCGCCCATGCTTTGCGTGATCACCTCTGGATGATCCTGAAGCGCCAGATGGATGATGCGGCGCTCGCTTGGTGGCATCGGCTCCAAGGTTACCGGCTGCCCGGTGTCCCTGACACGCTCCGCCATGCGCAACGCCAGATTCTTCAGCGCTTCATAGCGGCGCTCTCGATAGCCCTCCACATCCATGCTCAAGAGCACACGAGCCTTCACCTGGTGACTCACCATAAGGTATAGGACATATTGCAGGGAGGAAAGGGTGTTTCCCCTTCTTCCGATAAGGATGCCCAGGTCCTCGCCGCTGATGTCCAGGGCGATAGGGGCACGCCCGGTGATTTCTCCCGATGAGGAAGGCTCCTTGACCTGAATGGAAGCAGGGACCTTCATTAGGTTGAGAAGCTTCTCTAGAATCTCTTTAGCCAAGATGACCGAGGCGCGCTCCGCTTCCTCTAATCGATGTCTTGTTACTCTTACCCTGGCTTCCTCAGCACCAAAGCCTAAGAAGCCGGGCCTACCCTTTTTAAGAACGACCACCTCCACCTCATCACGATTTGCGCCGAGTTTTTTTAGAGCGAGCTCGACGGCCTTTTCTACGTTCTTCGCGCTTACCTCCACGCTTTCCATACTCTACCCTCTTTTCTTCTTTCACCCTTTCCTCTGTCACCTTCTCCTCTTGCCTAGCCCCCTCAATTGTTTCCATCCCCTGCTCTCTGACCACCGGTGTCGCCGGGGCGGGGGCCCGGGTGATTCCACCCCTCCACCTTTGGACAATCCCCTCAAGACCACCCCACCCAGTGACAAAGTATTGCATCACGATGCCGATAATATTGGAGACGACCCAGAACAGGGCAAGACCGCTGGGGAACTGAAGGGTGAAGAAGGCGAACATCAAGGGCATCATCCACAGCATCATTCTGCTCATCGACTGTTGCCTGGGGTCTACGGCGGGCATGGTCATCATCTTCTGCTGAAGCCACATCGTCCCCCCAACAAGGATTGCTAAGATGAAAAAGGAGTCCGGACTACCAAGGTTGAGCCAGAGGAAACCTGACTCCAAGGGAACCGCCTGATGCACTACAGATAGGGGATAGAGGTTCTGAGACAGCCGCAACAGGTCCTCAGGGGTTGCTGCCACAGCCCTCAAAATCGACTGGTAGAGGGCGATCCAGATGGGAAGCTGAATAAGTAGCGGCCAGAGGCAACCCAGGGGGTTTACCCCGGCCTCCTTATAGAGCGTGGACATCTCCTGTTGAAGCTTTGGTCGATCCTTGGCGTACTTCTTCTGGATCTCCTGCATCTTGGGCTGAAGCGAGGTCATCGCCCTGGTGGAGTGCAGCTGCTTCATGGTAAGGGGAAACATACAGAGGCGCACAATAATAGTGAGGGCGATAATGGCCAGTCCAAAGCTGCCAAAAAGAACGCTGGACAGAAGGATCAAAAAATTGAGCATCGGTTGGAGCAGGACAAGATTCCAGGTCTCCACAACCCCGTATGTGAACAAAACGGCGACAACCGCAGCGGCGATGACGGCTATTATAAGGTTTCTTCTAGTCATGTAGACAACCCGGTTACTCACTCACTGGTGGTAACGCTCCATATTGTATTGCCGTACTCCATCTCGAAGGCGTAGACAGTATCGTTGAAGGCATGAACATAGACCACGCCCTCCCCAGGAAAAAGGGGAGCACGAACTTGAGTGGGAGGCTCCAGGGTACGGCGCCACCTCTCCCCTCCAGTGGCAGCCGCCAAGGCGTAAACCTTACCATCGTCCGAGCCAAAGACAACGAGCTCGCCGACCAGGGCCGGGTCCCCCCGAATCGGTCCCCCGGTTTCAAAGGGGAGCCAAGCCTCATCGCCACTTTCGGCATCGAGGGCGTATATCTTATGATCCAGGCATCCGGCAATTATAATATCATTGTAGGCCACAGCCTGACCCCAAAACCAGTTGCCCGCCTCTTCAAAGCGCCACTTCTCCGTGCCATCGAGATTCAGGGCGTAGAAATTGTTATCGAAGGAGCCGAAGTAGATGGTGCCATTATGGAGAAACGGGGTGGAGGCAATGGCCCCGCCCGTTTCAAATGGGGAATCCCAGACCGGGGCCCCGGTCTGGGCATCGATGGCATAGAGCTTGTGGTCGAAGGAGCCGAAATAGACTACCCCGTCGGAGATGGCCACGCTCCCCCATATATCGCCGCCGGCCTGGAATGGCGGCCAAATCTCCTGTCCACCCTGGACATCAAGGGCATAGAGCTTGCCATCGGAGGAGCCGATGTAGAGTGTGCCCCCGTCGACCACCGGGCTGCCCACGATGGGGCCGATAAAGCCATCTCGGGGGTACTCCCATATCTCGATCCCTGCGGCACCATCAATGGCATAGACCTTGCCACTGTAGGCGCCGATATAGACTATGCCTTCCTCCACAAAAGGGGTGCCATAAATGGCGAAAAGCCCTGGTTCACCCCGCGGCGGAAACCGCCACCATTCCACCGCGGCGAGCCTGGGCTCACTGACCAGAGTGTAGCCCACAAGCTTCCCCTCCATGGTGCCCACATAGAGGCTGTCATCCGCCACCACCGGTCCAGACCATCCCCGTAAAGGAGCACCAGCGCACCCCGAGAGGAGCAGGGGACCTGCGATAAGAAGAGCAAATAAAGGCCAAAACTTCCGTTTCATAATATTGGCAAGCCAAGCCGGGACATCAAGGCACAGGGTCAAACCCGCCAGGGTTGAAAGGGTGGCAACGAGCGAGGCGCCTTAGCCCCATCCAAACACCCCTCCAAAAGCCATACTTCTCAATCGCCTCATAGGTATACTGAGAGCAGGAGGGAACAAAGCGGCAGGAGGGGTAGGTGACCTGTGATATGGTCGACTGATAGAATCGGACCAAGCCTAGGGCAATCCTCCTCGGGGCCCCCGCAAAATCGCAGATTTTGTGGGGTAAAGTCCTCTTCACGCCTCTTTCTCCTCATTACCCAAAATTCGCGCCCCAGATAATAATTCCTCAATCGCGCCCTTTAGGGTATGATAATCGGCCTCGGCAGCTTTCTGGCGAGCGATGAAAACCATGTCCCAACCATCCTTTGTCGGCGTCAACCTGACCCCTTCTCGAAGCAGCCGCTTCACCCGATTTCGCACCACCGCCTTGCCCAATCGCTTCCCTACAGAAAAGCCATATCGATTTAACCCCAGTTCGTTGGGCAGCGCCCTGAGCACCACCAAATTATTGGACCAGGACCTCCCTTTACTGAACACAGCCTCAAAATCTCTTTCCTTAGTGAGGCTTTGCTCCCTTCTCATCCCTACACCGCGAGCCGCTTCCGACCCTTGAGACGCCTCCGCCTGAGCACAGCACGACCACCCCTGGTGGCCATCCGCGCCAGAAACCCATGCTCCCGCTTTCTTGGTATCCTTTTCGGCTGATAGGTCCTTTTCGGCATTGCTAAATTATACTTCACCCCGCTTAGGGTGTCAATTTTCCAAAGCAATAACTGGACGAACCTCGAAGTCAGTAGTATAATCCTTTCGATCAGCTTTTGATTAAGGGGGCCAATAATGGAATTCCAGGATATAATTTATACCAAGGAGGAGGGCATTGCTACGATAACCCTCAACCGCCCCCGAGCGTTAAACGCCCTCACCCCGACGATGGAGCGGGAGTGGATGGCAGCGATTGAGGATGCCAGGGATGACGACGAGGTTAGTGTGCTGGTGGTCACCGGGGCAGGGCGGGCCTTCTGCGCTGGAATGGATATGAGACACGAGGGCCTGGAAGGAGAGGCCCCCTCCCTCCTCAAGATGACAAAGTTCATGCGGGAAAATATGCATGGGGTGGCCCTTGCCATCGCCAGCCTTGATAAGCCCTATATCGGCTCCATAAACGGCCCTGCGGTGGGGGGAGGAATGGATTTCGCCAGTATGTGCGATATCAGGATCGCCTCGAAAAGAGCCAAGTTTGGCATGGCATACGTAAGGCTTGGTGTTCCCCCCGCCGGGGGAGGTTGCTACTTCCTGCCCCGCATCGTGGGCATCGCCAGAGCCTGCGAGCTGATCTGGACAAGCAGGATCATTGACGCTGAGGAGGCGCTCAGAATCGGCTATGTGAGCCAGGTGGTTCCCCACGACGAGCTTGAGGCGGCAACGAAGGAGCTGGCAACCCGACTGGCAAAGGGTCCGGCGGTGGCCATCAGGCTGTCGAAGCGCCTCATTTACCATTGCCTCGACCTGGACCTGGCGAGGGCTCTGGAGGATCACCAGAGGGCGCTCTTTATCGCCTACAGCACCGAGGATGCCAAGGAAGGGCCAAGGGCTTTCATCGAGAAGAGGGAGCCCCTTTTCAAGGGGAGGTAGAAATTGGTCAAGCGAGAGGAACTGAAGGTTAAAAGCAGGGATACTCTAGGAAAGAAGGTTAGATTTCTGCGCCGCCAGGGGCTCACCCCAGCCAACCTTTACGGACCAAAGACCGAGTCCATCCCCCTCCAGGTGGAGACCTCCCTCCTGGAGCGCCTCATCGCCACGGTGGGTAGAAATGCCCTCATCACTCTGAAGGTTGATGGAGCCAAGGAGCCCAGGTTGGCCATGATTCGCGATATTCAGAGGGATCCCTTAACCGGCGCCCTGCTCCATGTCGGCTTCTTCCAGATAGAGGTGACCCACAAGGTGAGAGCCGAGATACCCCTGATATTCCTTGGTGAGGCTCCGGCAGCGAAGATCCCACGGGCGATGCTAATCCAGAACCTGACCTCCCTCCAGGTGGAGGGTCTTCCTACAGATCTGCCCCGAAGGATCGAGGTCGATCTATCGCTGCTTCAGGAGATGAACCAGGCAATCCACGTCAGGGAAATCCCCATGGACGATAGGCTTGAGGTTCTCACCGATGCCGATCAGGTAGTGGTTCACGTGGAAGAGCCCCGCGCTCCCGTAGAGGAAGTGGAGGTAAAAGAGGAGGCCGAATAAGGTCTAGCGTTTCATCCACCAAGGCAAGAAGAACGAAAAGGCGAATTAACGGCGCATCCCCAAAGCGATGAGCACGAAAAAGAGGAGGTTTGCCACCGCCTGAAGAAGTGCCGCCACATAGGTGAGCGCAGCTGCAGAGAGAACGGTGGAGACTCCTTCAAGCTCCGCTTCGGAAACTAGCCCCGCTCCCTGAAGCATGCGCCGCGCCCGATTGCTGGCGTCGTATTCTACAGGTAGGGTAACTAGGGAAAAGGCAACCGCGGCTCGGGTAGCAGCGCCCCGAAAAACCCCCTCTGCCCCCTTAAGAACTCCTCCACGGTCATCGCCCTTCTCCCCTCAAGCTGAATCCGAAGCAGCCCAAGAACCCCTTCCCCGGTCTCCACCCCCAAAGCGGCGCCCTGCCCTGGAGCTAAAGCGATGACCCTCCCCGGCTCCAAGTCCCTTCCCCCAACGATAGGGGTGGCCTCAACGATCTTGAGAATCTTCCCCTGCCATCCGGTATAGCAACCGGGCCAGGGATGGAAGGCTCGCACCCGCCGCCAGATCTCAACGGCACCAAGATGCCAATCGATCTCCCCCTCCTCCTTGGAGAAAAGCTTGGTATAGGTGGCGCCCTCCTCCCCTTGAGGTCGGGGGGTAAGACTACGGGAAAGCCAGAGGGGCAGCGTTTCCTCCAAAAGCTGGGCCGCAACCAGGGCAAGCTTCTTGGTAAGTGACTCCGTGGTGTCCTGGGGCTCGATGGCCACTCTACGCTGGGAGAGGACAGGGCCGCTATCAACACCCTCATCCATGAGCATGATAGTGACCCCTGTCCAGTCATCTCCAGCTAGGATCGCCCCCTGGACCGGGGAGGGACCGCGATGCCTGGGAAGGAGGGAGGGGTGAAGGTTGATACAGCCAAAGGGGGGGATGGCAAGCACCTCCCCGGGCAAGATCCTGCCGAAGGCAGCGACCAGGATAACATCGGGGCGCAACCGAGCCAAGAATTCGATGGCAGCAGCCTCCTTGAAACTGGCCGGTTGGAGCACCTTTAGCCCGCGCTCTAACGCCACCTTTTTCACCGCAGATAAGGCGAGGGCACGCCCCCTTCCCGCAGGCCTATCGGGCTGGGTGTAGACAGCAACCAGCTCATGCTCGCCAAGCAAGAGCCGCTCCAGGATTGGCACGCTAAACTGAGGTGCCCCCATAAAAACGATGCGCATCGCCCCTCCCAAGGATATTCTATCATAAAAGAAGCCCTGGAAGCTTTTTGCCAAAATAGCTTAAAATTGGAAAAAAATGGATTTTCAGAAATTGGGCAAAAGTTGTGCAAAAACCTCTTGACCAAGGGCGCTGGTTTTGTTACCTTTTAGTATCCGCCGCGCTCATCCCCAAAAAACCCTTTAAGACCGCTGATATACTTCAGGCCTCGATATCAGGGTGCCTCGACTCACCGGGGACACTACTGATTACAAGATTCTTACAAGCGCCAAGGACAAAAGAAGAGGGCGTTCTCTAAAATCTAGAGTGGCTTCTTTTCTTCCCCTTGCCACCTGCCAAGGGCAGTCTCGGGAGGGAAACATCCTGGCTCAAACACCAAATCTCGGAGGAGTGTGTGAAAGAGAGGTCAGCTAGAGAAATTTGGGAGGCGGTGCTTGGGGAGCTTCAACTGCAACTAACAAAGACAAATTACGACACTTGGCTGGGAGATACCGTCGGGCTGAGTTATCAGG
>Ga0209979_1002088_pt1 | contig 19940 bp, 18 predicted proteins | sample AnhtaG_FD_183114 | JGI IMG/M metagenome (GOLD analysis project Ga0209979, IMG submission 183114) | Deep subsurface microbial communities from Anholt, Denmark to uncover new lineages of life (NeLLi) - Anholt_01485 metaG (SPAdes) (version 2) | ecosystem: Environmental > Aquatic > Marine > Oceanic...
CTCGTCTCGTTTGGGCAAAAACATGGGATGGACAATATCAAGAAATCATGCATGATATGGTCGTAGATTCTTCGAAAGATCTTTTTATCGCAGGTGAGATATGGGACCATAATTATAGTAGTAACGATTTATTTGTCCTCAAAATCAATGAGAGCTTTAGCTATAATATAACATGGGGAACTCACTTGCGTGAAGAGTTTTGCGGAATGGTTTTAGATTCATATGATAATATAATCGTAGCAACTGCCTCTACAGGCAATTTATCCAGAGGAAAGGACATGTATTTATTGAAATATAGTAATAATCTTACATTAGAATGGTTTACAAATTGGAGTGGAACTGGGATTGATTCCTGCACATCTGTAGCAATTGACTCTCAAGATAATATATATATCACGGGAATGATGAATTTCCCAAAAGAGGCCGCGTTTCTCGTAAAATTTAATAACTCTGGAATACTAAAATGGAACCGCACATGGAACACAGGTTTTCATAATATATCTGTAGAGGCTCTGTCGTTTGTTATAGATTCTCAAGATCAGTTTTTTCTTGGCGTAAAGACAAATTTCACTGGAGCAGAGTGGGTTTTATTAAAATATGATTCTGATGGTAATCTATTATCTAACATTTCATATACTAAACAAACGCCTTTAGAGCAATTGAGTTTAGATTCTAATGATAATTTATATGCAGTAGGTTCATTGAAGGATATGTTTCTTACTAAATTTGACAATAATGGTAATTTAGAATGGAATTTTACTTGTATACAAGAAATTCTACACGGAACTGAAAGTATAGCGATTGATCGTAATGATAATGTTTATATTTCAGGAAATGAACTTATTAACGCTTCAGCAATTCTCTATGGGTATAACATGACTGATTATGATACGTACTTAATGAAATTCAACAATACAGGAGTTTTACAATGGAATAAAACAATTTCTTACGGGAATAATTTGTATCTTGAAATATTAGCTTTTGATCCCTTAGGAAATATTTATCTTGGAGGATCACTTGAGATGATCGCACCAGGAAGTTTAGATTATGCATTAAGAATCTATGATCATTTAGGTAATCGAAATGGAAGTCATGGAGGAGGTTGTATTTATGGGGATGGAATTTGTAAAGGCATTTATGCAGAATCTCCAAATAATTATATCGCAGCAATAAATTCACCCTGCGATAACAAAGAGAATTATGATATTAATGTAGTTAAATATAATGAATCAATAACTAATTATTGTCCTCCCAGACCCAATTTAGAGTTTTACTTTTCACTACAAATAGGTTTAAATACGTTTTACTTAATTCTAGGGATTTTGTTCATAATATATACCAAGATAAAACGGAAAAGATGAGCGGTTGGTAAAATTTTTATTTTTATTATAATTTTCATAATAGCTGTGTTTATTCCTTAGTTTTGTCTTGAAAAGTAAATACAATATCTAATTTCAATGGAATAAGTATAAAAAAAGTGAAAAAGAATTATTAAAGTTCTTCTTCAGTATCTTCCACCGTGTTTGTATTTTTATCAACTTGATCATCGTCACCGCTTTTGTATATCTCTCTCACCATACTTAAAATAAGAAGAGCCGAAATAACGACTAATAAAGGGATTAATAAACCAGATTCTGTTAAGAATATTTTCACCCAACCTATGTAGGGAATCCCACCGACTACAACACCGATAACACAAGATTCTGGAATTGGAGCTACGTCAGGAATGGCGTTAGCGTCACCTTTTGTTTCGAAATACCAAGTGTCGCCTATTTGGTACTTATTAATCACGCGATGGACTATAGGATCGATGGGAGCAGTGGGCCACAATCCCTGAGCGTTGAAAACTATTATATCTCCATCTTTATCAGCTATAGTTCCATTTTTTATATTATCTGGTTCGCGTCCCATAACAAACAATAAGTCCCCTTTATGTATCTGGGGTTCCATTGATGGGCTGATTACGACTACTATAGGCGATTCGGTCTTGAATGAAATTTGAAGGATAAAGTGTACTAAGAAAGATCAAAAGAACGCAATACATATCATTACAATAGCGATGACAAATTTTTTTCTAGAGATGGGCTTTTTTTCTTTCTCTGTGTCGTTCTTCATTTTTTTTTTAACATATTTTTTGTTTTCTTTTTACTTTATATGTAGAAAAGAAGAGATGGCCCCTGTCACCAAGACCTAATAAGAAGGTCAGAAATAAAATAGGGGGAGGAGGGCGAAATGAGTGTGTATTACACACTACCAAAAGACAAAAATCCAGGGCGGTGGCAGGAGTCATAGTTTGATTTATCCCCATTTTATTTCTTTTTTTTTCGATCAAAATCTAAAGTGATTTCGAACAAAACTTTAATATTTTTATCTTTCCTTACAGTATCTGTTTTTTTCTAGAATATTTAAACCTTTCCACTTAGCCCGAGTAGTATTATGCAATTATCTTTTTTTTAAACTAGAACATTAAATTCCTTTTAAATTTCATCAGTTTTTATAATGGTTTATAATTTCATTTAAAATCGCATTTTTATTTTGAAGCTCAGTGTTATTAACATACGAATTTTCTTTTTTGTCCTTTATTCTTTTACTCCTAGCGTAGGTTAAAGAATTCATTAATACAAGCAAACCAAGCGGAATAAAACCCGTAAACCAAATGACGGTTCCTGATAAAAAAGCCGAAATTGCTGTGAAAGCAAGGAAGCAGGTAAGAGGGGTTACCCCCTGCCTATATAGTGGATTAATTGCAAGTTTTTCATCTCTCTTTTTAAGTTTTTGAATTTGTGAGAGCTTATTCTCTATGAAGGAGTTTCCTTTAGAATCCATTATTTTATAATTTAAGATTTTATTGTTTATTAGAGTCATGTTATAACAGCCTTTAATTTCAAGTTTGTAAATCATGCATTTTTCGATCGTGATATTTTGGGTGTAGCGGCACGATAGATTGTAGATGATGAGATTCTTAATATTGTAATGTAGAGTACTGCGACGTATCCTCAATTTCGGGCGTAAATTTTTTAAATCATCAATAATAATTGGCTCGATATTTGAACCTTTCCCTAGCCAACCTTTTTCACTCTTTAAAGAATTGATCGTTTTATCTGAAATTTGTGTTTTCCTAAATTTGTTTTGCTTTATATTCATAATATTTGCTCCTACGCTAAAGAGAAAATGTGAACTTCGTAGTCTTTCGTAGGACCGATTTTTTTCGAGCGAATGAATGAAGTTCAAAGCGAAAATATTTTTTCTTTCTTGTTTTGGGATAGTCTTCGTTTGCCATTCCCATTACAATTTTTATATTGGTGATTGATAATCTGGAAATATTAATCTTCAATAATTCATTGAATCTTTAGAGATTTTCTAAATAGTCTTATCTTTCGAAGAGTATAACCGCAAATAGAAATAAATCCTAAACTAATAATGAGATTAGAAAATCCTAATAATAAGACTTTATAATAAATTGAGACATCGTTTTCATATATGTTTGGCGCATCCAACAAAACCTCTAACGCGTTAAACATCAATAGTGTAAAAAATCCCATACCGATTGTGCTAAAGACCAGAAAATAGTCTGCTCTTTTTTTAGTTATATTAAATCCTAACCAATTTATAGTATTACTTCTTTTTTTTTTTCTAAAATATGTTAATTCGCTCAAGCTTATCCCTCTCTTTTTTTATCTTCTATATTATCTTTTTTTTAACCAATTTTTAATTAGCATGACATTCAAAATATTCCCATGTATTATATTATTAATCCCGTATTTAAATTTTAAATAAATTTTTTAAACTTCTTACTTAGATTGTTACCCTTTATTACTACGTCGTTCAAATTAGTATCTCCTAAAGCTCGTTTCACAACCGTTGCGCCTTTCAAAATTCGAAGTGTTTTCTTGAAAAGTGAAATGTAAAGTGGAAAGAAAAAGGAGTCTATCAATTCTTTTAAACCTTTTAGGATTATATCGATACACATCAGAAATATTCTCCAAAATTGGTTGATCTTCAAGCGGTTAAGTTTGCAAACAATTACTGAGCATTTCGTTTAAGACCGAATTTTTATTTTGAAGTTCAGCGTTATTAATATACCCATTATGTTGAAACTCTCTTGTTTGAGACTCGTGAAAGGCAACTACTTAAATTCCTACGAACTTATCGCTTCCAATCGGTATTGACGCTTCTCTTAGTAGCGATTAGTAGTGTTAAAAAATGTTGCTATAACAACATTTATTAACTTAATTTGAATCTTACAAATTAGTCAAATTAAGAAAATTGAATAAAGTATGGTGTAAACAGAAGAAAAAGATTATTGGAATAAAGAAGAAATCGGCGAAAGGTTAAAATGGTTGACTGTTGGTATCTGTGCTATGAGCATTATGATGACTATTGGGATGATTATTTTTTTAGTTTACTACAATCCATTCCCTCTTTTATCAGAAATAGTTGGAATATTAATTGGTTTTCTTGGTGTTAGATTTTATAGAAAATATAAAAAGAAAAAATAAAGGGTGAATACAAAATTCAGTGATGGCAAGGTAAGTTGAAATTTATACATAATCAGATCTTTTGGATCTATAATTTGCAAATCAAATTTATTATCTAGGATGTAAACCTTAATTAAAAAATGGTTGCTATTTCTTTATCTTAATTGATGAGATTATGAAATATGGAAGAGATAAGACTCCAATTATGATATAAAAATATTTTCTCAAAAATAAATATATAAATTAGGTTGGTTTAATTATAATTGAATCATTTCCTTAATCAAAGAGTAGGATGAGATCTATAAAATTAAGAATTCTTTGTTTAACCATTTTCTCTTTTCTAATTTTCTTGAGTTTATCGAACATAATTGTAGCACAAAATCATAATGTAAATATCGTTGTCGGACATGGTGAACTTAGAATATATCAATGTAATCACGAATCTAGTAAAATTGGGGAAGGTTGGACAAACTATATTGAGTTTTCAATGGAAACTAATGAATCTGTAGAATTCTATTGTATAGACGAACCAGGATATGTTGAATTTATAGTCAATCAAAATTTTAATGATGTAAGCTTATCAAATATTTATGCTCAAGAACATTTTGATACTGTTTCTTATTTTGAAAGAAATATTTATACTCGGGGTGTTTCTACACTTTATTTAATTGTAAAAAATATTGGAGATATGAATGCAAGCTGGCACATTATAATTAATATACTCGCTGATAATAATCCGGATCCTCCATTTATACCAGGATATTCAATATTTTTTATTGGAATAATAACTGTTTTAACAGGAGTTTTCCTCCTAAAAAGAACAAACAATTAAACTTTTCTTTTAGAATTCTAATTTTAGGGGATAGCGTGTCACGATTAAAAAATAGCGTGATACGAAAACCCCAAAGAATTTAAAAAAAGGCGTAAAGCGTTACTATGGAGAGTGGTAAATTGTGGAAGAAGCGAACTATCGCGACGAAGATTTAGTTAAAAAACTTAAAAAGGAACTAGTAGAAATAAATCTAAAACTCAGGAATCTCCGACCCAAAAAGAACATGGAATACTCATCAAATAAAAAATACTTTGATTTAGCAGGAAAAAGAAGGATATTAAGATCCCAACTCGAAAAAGAAATTTTTAACCCAATTAGTCCAGAGAACAACAGAAAAAGTTTTGAGTCTGTTTATAACGCCTCTTTTCTTAGAGAGGAGGTAATAGATATTAAAGATCGAGCTAAAGTTTTGTTTAATTCTAAGATTTCGATTAAAGATGATAACTATATTCAGGAACTTGACGATATCTATAATTTATTCCGCATAGAACTGCAACCTTCGAGACTAAACTCCCTTCCTGAATCAAATATGCTAAGTACAAAATTAAAAAAGAGAATAATTAAAAAACTTGTTGTTCTTGAAGGTTTTTGGTTCCTAGAGCCGTCTTTCTTAAGAAATTCGAGATGGAAAAGATTGTTGGGTATCGTAATCTTCCTGGTTCTTTTATACGGTATTGCGTTTTATATTCTTATTCGCTATTTATTATAAGATTGACTGCTGTCGCGAGGGGAATTTCGTGTCACGAAAATAAAGTTGGGCATTAAATAGTTGCGTTTATATAGGTAGGTATGGGCAATCGACGAAAAATTTGGAGTGGGTCGTGGGGAGACCGAAAAAATTTGGGGAAAAATCGAGGTTCGTAAGCGTTCGCGTGCCGGGAAGTAAGGTTTTAGAGTACCGCGAAGCGATTAAAAAGCTGGTTGACGATAAATTTAGTCGCGACTCAAGTGAATTGAACAAAGCAAGAGAGAATAAAGAGCCCTACGAAAATGAAATGGTGACATTTCGCGATTTTCGGGAGTTCGGGAAGGATGTAGGAGAAGGAGATGTAAGTAAAACTATACATAAGTATAGTTTAATTCACCCCAAGCTGCATCAATTATGATTCTATCATCCGGGGGTGCATCCTGAACAAATTCGTTCATATTATATGAGGCAAACCAATTCCTATCTCGATCAATCTTCTTTCTTGTAAGACTATATAATTTATCAAGAATATTTTTTTTATAAGATTCAAGCTTTTGCTCATACATTTTATTATGATGGATTAGTATTGTGTATTTAGGAGGTATATATTTTGCATAAGAGCTATAGCATATTTATTGGTTGTATCAACGGATTAATTTTATTTTTATTTGATATTTGTGTATTTCTAAAAATGATTATTGATAAAATTCTCTATAGCTTGATTAACTTCGTTTGGTTTTTCTAGCATTACCATATGCCCAGCTTTGTTAATTATGTGGAGTTCTGAATTTTTGATTTTATTGCGAAAAAATTCTGAGTATTTAACAGGAGTTAATTGGTCTTGCTTCCCTACGATAATTAAACATGGGACTTCGATTGAGTTTAGCTTGTTTAGAATGTCGAAACCATCGCAAATCTTAAAATCTTTGTAGGTGACATCAGCACTAATTTTAGATATTTCTTGAATATAGTGTTTTATCGTTTCTTTTGGAGTCGCTCTATAAAACGCTCCAGCTGGTAGAGAATCCATGAATTCTTGATAATTATTTTTTAAAGAATTAAGGATGAAAGGAGCTACCCTTAATTTTCCACCTGTGTTGCATAAAATCAGACCTGAAACTTCATTAGGATATGTGAAGTAGTATTGTTGAATAATTGCACCTCCTAAAGAATGACCACATAAAATTACACCCTCATATTTTAATGTCTTAATTAGCTGGCGAACTACATCCACGTACAAATTGAGAGATAGATCTGAAAAACTATCTGATTTATCGTGAGAAGGTAAATCGAGAGCGATTAAATCATAATCAACATCTAACTTCACTTGATTTTTCCAAGTATATGAACTTCCTCCAGAACCGTGTACAAAAATAATTGCTCTGTTGTTTCCAGATTTTTTAATATTATAATAAATCCTCTTATCTTCAATTTTGAAATACATCTTTACCAATCGCAATTAATAATATAAATTTATTATAGAAAAAGAAGGAAACAATTTAGATTTATCAAATTAGTTATCTGTAATAAAAAAATGAGTATGAAAAAATGTTATGTAGAATTATTTTTAGAGCTCAATATCTCGATGCTGCATTTCAAGCAACCGTTTGTATTTTCCGTTCAATGCAAGTAAAGATTCGTGTGTTCCTTGTTCTATTATACCCTTTTTATCTGTGCCTAATACTATAATATTGTCCGCATTTTTGATAGTTGATAATCTATGAGCGATAATGATAGTAGTTCTTCCTTTTCGTGCTTTGTCTAGAGCGTCTTGGATGAGTGTTTCGGTGTATGGATCTACAGATGATGTTGCTTCATCTAAAATTAAAATTTTGGGGTCAGTAATTAACGCTCGAGCAAAAGCAATTAATTGACGTTGTCCAATCGAGATATTTGATGCGTTTTCTTTAAGTTTAGTATTATATTTCTTGTGTAAAGCTTCAATGAAATTATGCAAACCGAGAAATTTAGAAACTTCTATCATTTTTTTTTCTATCTCTGGAGTAGGGTTATCGAATGAATATAATAAATTTTCACGTATAGTACCTGTAAAAAGAAAAGCATCTTGAGGTACCAAACCTATCATGCTTCTAAGATCTTTCTTTGTGATTTCACGAATATCTACATTATCAATCAATACTTCTCCATCATTTACATCATAAAACCGAGAAATTAATTTAGTTATTGTAGTCTTACCCGATCCTGTTTCTCCAACAATAGCCATGGTTTTTCCTGGAGGTATTGTTAAATCTACATTTTTAAGGACGAAACCAGTAGATTGTTCGTGTTTAATAATCCTCTTTTGTTCTTCTATAGCATCTTTTACTACTTTAGGGATTTGCTCATAAGTTTCTTCGTTGATATCAATAGTTGCTAACATTTTTACCATAGATTGAGGTGACATCTTAGGCATTCCTCCTCCCATCATTCCTCCTCCTTCACCCATTCCACTAGAAGACTGGATTACACTTTTACTTTTTAGATTTTTTTCTAAAAATTTACTCATTTGTACTATTGCTTCAGGAGGTAGTGCTGGAGATGTGGTCATTGTTTCTTGTTCCATGTTTACATTCGGTACCATATCGAAGGATGTTTTCAGTTCTGGATTATTATTAGCGAATTCCGTACCTGGAACAGCATATTCAAACTCTGCAAGAATTTTATCGATTAAGGGAGTCGTCTTAGAGGGATCCTGCCCCATTGTGCTCATAAATAATTTCTGTCTTATGTTTTGAGGCATCTTCATGGTGTTTTTAATCATGAAAGAAGAATACGGTTCTGGTAACGACTTCATAAAATCCATAGCTCTTTTCATCATTTGAGCCATCATTGGATTGTTTGAGGAATTTGAAAGATCGGGCATTCCAGGTGGCATCATCGTCTTTGGACCAGGTTGAGCTAGATTTGACTTACGATTATTAGCTTCTCCACTTTCTAATATATAACCAAAATTTACTGCATTAAATTCGATTTCTCCAATAGAATTTTCAATTCGCTTTGGGTTTTTATTATCAGGAATTTCAACTTTCTCCTCCAATAAGGTGTATATTCTGTCACTTGCTGCTAAAGCTGACGCAATCATCTCTTGAATTTGCATTAACATCATGAACGGTCTAAAAAATTGAGCCAGAATAGATATATACGCACTAAGCACTCCGACAGTAACAACTATACCAAATATCGTGACATTTCCTAGGTATACAAACCCTCCTGCTAACAAAATTCCCGCAGTAAGGATGCTGGTTACGAGGTTAATTAAAGGAAAGATTGTCGCCATAAACTTCCTAATTTTCAACATTGCATTGTAATTCGCTGTATTAGCTTCGTCAAACTCAGAGGCTGCCTTATTTTCCTGGCCGTATGCTTGGACTACTTTAGCTCCCGCAATATTTTCTTGAATTGAGGAAGTAACATTTCCAATTGTTTTTCTGGATTCTTTGAAAAGTCCCATTGCTACCTTTCTAAATAAATAAGTAAATATAAAAAATACGGGGAATATAATTAATGAGAGTAAAGCTAAGTACAGATTGAGAAAGAACATTATACTCACAGTAAGGATTAAACTAACAACACTCGTAATTACCATAACAAATTGGCCCCCAACCAATTGATTTAGAAGGGTCACGTCATTGGTTGTAATAGACATGATATCTCCTGATGATCTTTTGTCAAAATAACTTAGGGACATATCTTGAAGTTTAGAGAAAAGGTTGTTTCTAATCTCAAAAGTAATATTTTGTGATAATTTTCCCATTCCATAATGCGCAAAATATGTCGTTATAGCCATAATTACAAGAAGCGAAAAATAAAAGGTTGACATAAAAACAATATAGACACTATTTTTGGCTACAATACCGTTATCTATTATGTTTGCTGAAATAATGGGAGTTATTGAAATAGCTAACGTTCCAATTAACGATAAAACTAAAAGGGTGATAAATTTCCATTTATGACTTCCTAAATATGAAAAAAGCCATTTCCATAATTCTCGTCGAGGATGTTCTAATTTAGATGTACCCCTATCCATCATAAAACCACCATGCATACCACCAACCCGTGGTTTAATGATTTCCTTCTCTTCTTCTTTTTCCTTCTGATGGTTATTACTCATTAATGTTACCTCTTTTCGATTTTTGTTTCTGAAATAGGGTTTCATATATTTGTTTATACAAAACGTTAGAATTAATTAATTCTTCGTGTTTTCCTAAACCTACTACACGACCTCTATCTAAAATTAATATCAAATCCGCATTACGAATTGTGGATATACGCTGTGTTATTATAATAGTTGTTGTATCTTTCATTATTTTATTTAGAGCTTCTTGGATTTTAAATTCAGTTTCAACATCAACAGAACTAGTAGAATCATCAAAGACCAATATCTTAGGTTTTACAATTAAAGCTCTTGCAATGGATAAGCGTTGTTTTTGCCCCCCTGATAACCGTGTCCCTCTTTCTCCTACAATAGAGTCATATTCCTTCGGTAAAGTCATTATAAATTCATGGAGTTCAGCAATTTTAGCCGCTTCAACTATATCCTCCTTTTTGGCATTTTCCATACCATAAGCTATGTTTTCTGCTATGCTCTTATTAAAAAGATAAGTTTCTTGGGAAACAATTACAATATTTCTTCTTAAATCCTTTAAAATATAATTTCGGATATCGATGCCATCAATTTTGATACTACCTTCATTGATCTCGTAAAATCGCGGAATTAAATTAATAATTGTTGACTTTCCAGATCCTGTTGTTCCTAAAATGGCTAATTTTTTACCCTCGGGTATTTTAAATGCAACATCTTTCAAAATTCTATGCTCAGAAGTATAACCAAATGATACATTCTCAAAAGTAATTTCACCTTTTACAGATTCTAAGTGGAGAGCATCTGAACGATCTTTGATTTCAGGAGCAGAATCAAGTATCTCTCTAACTCGCGTTAAAGCAGCATCAGCTTGGACATAAAGTAACATAATTTGTCCTAGCATCACTAAGGGAAAACCTAGAACTGCTATGTAAGATATTAATGTTACTATTACTTCTAATGGCATTTTTCCTTCAATATACCACATTCCTCCTAAGAAAAATGTGATGATTGTCATAAACCCAATAACAATATATATAACTGGCATATATAGCGCGTTGTATTTTACAGATTGGACACTCGCTTTGTAGAATCTTCGATTATTTTTTTGAAATTTCTGGTCTTCTTTATCTTGAGTGCTAAACATTCTCACAACTTCAGCCCCGACGATATTCTCCCTTATTGTATTAGTTAAATCACCAAAACTACTTCGAGTTTCCAAAAAAATTGGTTTTAATTTTTTTGCAATAAAGTAAGATACAGCCAGGGATACTATAAAAGCTGTAATTAAAATAATTGAAAGCTCTAAACTGAAAAGTAAAAAACCCACAAAGACACCTACCATCTGAAGAATCGATTGTAATCCTAAAGTTAAGCCCATCCCAAAAATCATTTGAGTCTCTTCTATATCACTTGTAGCTCTTGATATTAATTGGCCAGTTTCAGTCTTGTCAAAAAATGAAAAAGATTGTCTATAGATTGCATTGCTAATATCTGTTCGTAAGTGGTATATGGCTCGAGCAGACACTTCTGCACCTCTTAGTCTAGCAGCACGATTAGTAAAGTACACTATACTTGCGAATAATAGAACTATCAGGAAATTAAGTAATAAATCAGTAGTATTCGTTAACGCTCCAACCATTCTCCCTATAAAAATGGGAGTGAAAGTGTAAAAAATCGTAGTTAGGATAAGAAATATAAACTGAATAATGAAATTTTTCCTCGATTTAGCCCAATATTTAATAATCATACGAAATGAATTCATAATTTTCTCACTTTTGCTCTTTCAAGTTAGTTATTTTTTGTAATTTTTTTTTCTCTTTTCTAATTTTAAGTAATATTCCATTCACATCATTTTCCATGTAGGTTAAAGCATTTAGTTTCTCTTCATCTGTAATATCTTTTTGCATAATGAATTCAACTGGACTAGACCACACGCTAAAAGTGGCTCCTTTCAAAAATTTTTCATGATCAAATTCCACTCCAGTTTCGGGAAATCGATGCTTAATAAATTCAAAAATTTTCCCTACTTTTTGACGGAGGCCAATCAATTTACTTTCTCCTTCTTCTGTTAGAAAATATAAGTGCTTAGGTCTACCAGTATCTTTACTTACATCGTCTTTTATTGATAAATAACCTTCTTCTGCTAACTCTTTCATCATTCGATAAATCTTTGAGTGCGGTATATTTCCAAACTTCTTTAGATCGTAATAAGTCAAGCCTTCTGCAAAATCTTTGACTGTATTGAATAGAAATATAGTTTTTAAATCCTCAGAGAAATCTATAAAAAATTTAAACCCTTTAGGCCACATCTTTGAATAAGAGATATAAATAAGAAAGTTTTTTTCAAAATGAAATATTACAAAAGACCAAATATTCTTTAATTTATAATATTTTTCATTTTGAAATATTAATATTTTTATGAAATCCTTTTATAATTAATCTCGATTATTTATATTAAAATTATAATTAAACGATTAAAATGACCGAAGTTTTTATATCAGATACAAAAATGGGTGTTAGTAAGGCTGTAAATGAAATCTTTTCAAACTTAATGCGAACTGGACCAATCTTAAAAAGCTCAAAAGAAGTCTATATTAAGGTAAATGGAATTGATTCTAAGAAACACGCATACACATCGCCCGAAGTACTTAAAGAGGTAATAAAATATCTTGGAGATAAAGGTGCCAAGATTTATGTAATGGAGAATTCTACTCAAGCAAACATGACTCGAATTGTATTCGCAATCACTGGCTTTAAAGATGTATGTGATGAAACTGGCGCAAATATAATATACTTAGACGAAGAGGATACGGAAATTTTTGAATTTAAAGGGAAACCTTCTGCAAAAGATAAATCGAAGGGATATAACCTAAAAACTTTTAGATTGCCTAAAACCATCATTAAAATCATGAAAAATAGGGATTCAATCACTTATATAAATCTTCCTAAACTTAAAACTCATTCAATGGCAGGAGTAACGCTCGGAATAAAAAATCAATGGGGATTTCCCCAGCATGCTGATCGTGGAAAAGATCATAACTATAACCTACATTCAAAATTAGTAGACGTGTATGAATATATTAAACCAGACATAACGATTATTGATGGAATTGAGGGCACAATTCATGGCCATTACCCTCCTACAGCGTGGGAGGATCGACTAGTTAAACATTTTAACATTTTAATAGGTGGAAGAGACACCTTAGCTGTAGATGTCGTTGGAGCAAGGATCTTTGGTTTAACCTTAGACGATGTCCCTCACCTTAAAATAGCTAACAAGAGAGGATTGGGAGAAGGGGATTTAAGCAAAATTCAAGTAATTGGTAAAAATTTAGAAGAATTTACAGAGAAATACCAATGGGATTTACTGCAAGAGTTCCCTGAGAATGTTATGATTGTGAAGGGCACTGAATTATTATGTAGAGAGGGTTGCCAAAACAATCCTTTAACTACTTTGCAAGTATTTGCTTATGATCATAAAGAGAAATTCAAAGGAGGTTGGTTTTTAGTAATGGGCAAAGGTCACGACGAAAATCTTGTAGAAACATTGAAAGAAAAAGGTTTTACTAAAGGATTAGTAGCGGGATATTGTGCTATTGATGAGGTGGGTGAACAACTTCGGAATGAATTCGGAAAACGTAAAGTGTTTTTTTCTGGTGACTGCAATAATTTAGCTGACACAGTTAAAGCAATTCTTAAATTATCAAAAATGACTGTTTTTGATTTAGTATCCCTTCCCACTGAAGAGTTGATGGATCTTATTGATAACGCTAAGGAACACGGCAGTACCGCTTTAGTTCCATTGTAATAATATGATAAATAGAATTCTATCATTTAGCTTTCAGATAAGATTCGTTTAAAACAATTAATGCGTTTTTTATTTATCCTTCTTAATTTTTTACCTTTTTGTAAAAGAAAAATAATGTTTTATTAATAAGATGGTTCAATAAATTTAATAATGGATTTTGAATCAAAATATTTTGAAATAAGACAATTCTTATCGATTTCTGAGTTAGAATTTAACTTGGATAAAAAGATTGATGAATATTTTGATTCAGATAGTCTTAAGATGGAAATTTTAAGTAAAATTACCCAATTTATCAATTATTTTTCAATTTTTAAGAATATAAAACCTTTTATGAATTCTGTATATTACTGCATTGAAACTACTTTAGATCTTGGAGTTGAATCCGTAAGTGATTTTAAAGAGCTTCTAGTAAAAAATGCCTTGATGAAATTTGTTCAAGAATATATTGATTACGCTCAATTAGCACAAAAAAGACAAGTATTAAATCTTTTATCAGATTCATTTGAGAAACTTCAAATTCAGCCTTTAATTATTAATTTAGGGTTACTTCTTAAACCTATATATCAAGATAAGGATTATCTTGATAGAGCAAATAAGAATAAGGATGTAAAAATCTCTTATTCCCTTCTTAATGAGATTGAGATTAAAATTAAAACTATTATTGATGATTGGTTGAAGGCTCAAGCTATTGCATTAAACAATCAAGATGAAATTAAAACAGAATTGGGAAAAAAATATGAGGATTTAGCGAGTAATTTTAAAATTATTAAAGGCTCTGATATATACAAAAAACTTTTCAGGGAAATAATGGAAATGCTCTCAATGAGACTTACTATGATTAGTTTAACGGAATCGATATCGGACGATTCATTTGAACCTATCCCAATAAAATAAATACCTCACTTAAAGTTCTGATTGTTGTTCCATTCCATAATTCTACGTTTTTAAAAATTGGAATAATTTGAACATTTAAGATATTGAAATCTATTAAATCGTAGATAAGTAAATTATTAAATACAAATTTTGATATTATATTTAAAAAAAACAATAATTTACTCCTAGTGTGAGAAAATTGGAAGAAAACGATAAACCTTTAACCCCCGAGGAAATAGAGAAACAGAAAAAGATCGTAGATGACCTATACAGAAAAGAAAAAGAAGATAGAGAAGATTACTTCAAGAGCTTCGAGGAAGAACGAAAAATTGCTTTTGAAGAGAGCAAAAATCTTATATCCTCATTAATATCAGAGAAAAGCTTCATGAGAGAAAAAAAAAGAGAACAAGATTTAATAAGAATGGAGATCAAACCTGAAATCGAAAAAGCAAGTGAAGCGATTGAAAAATCCATAAGTGAAAAAGCTTTTTTGAGAGAGAAACACAGAGAAGAAGATCATATAAGGATCGATCTAAAACCGGATATTAGAGGGGTAGGTGAAGCAATAAGTAAGACTGTTGACGATAAAGCTTTCTTAATTGAAAAAAGGAGAGAATCTGATGAACACAGAATGAAGATCAAACCTAACATTGAACATACAGGAGAGGTAATCAGTAAAAATATTGACGAAAAAGCTTTTTTAATAGAAAAAAAGAAAGAGAGCGCTTCGGTATTGCTAGATTTAAAACCGGACACGCAAACTGCAAGCAATGCAATTAGTAAATCCATAGAGGAGAAGTCTTTTTTAAGAGAAAAACAAAGAGAAAGCGATTTCAGTAGGATGCAGATCAAACCAGATTTTCTGAAAACGGGTGAAGCAATAAGCAAAACCATTGCTGAAAAAGCTTTTAGAATTGATAAAAGAAAAGAGATCGAACAGAAAAAAATAGAAATACATCCAGATATTGAAGGTAAAGGAGAGGCAATAAAGCCAACTATTAACGAAAAAGCATTTCGGATTGATATGGAAAAAGATAAAGAACGAAAAATAAAAGATATGAAACCAGACACAACCAAAGCCGGAGAATCTATAGCCCAATCTATTGGAACAAAAGCTTTTCTACGCGAAACGCAAAGAGAAAAGGATTTTGAACGAATAGATTTGAAACCAGATTTCTTAAAAACTGGAAATGCAATTAGCACTACAGTAGCTGAAAAAGCTTTTAGAATGGAAAAAAGTCGCGAAATTGACGAAAAAAAAAGTGAACTAAAACCTGATATAAAAAAAACCGCAGAATTAATTAGCAAATCTATAGAAGAGAAAGCTTTTTTAAGAGAAAAGCACAGAGCTGAGGATTCTAAACGGATGGAAATAAAACCAGACATAACAAAAGCGAGTCAAGCAATTAAATCTTCAATTGACGATAAGGCGTTTAGAATTGAGAAGCAAAAAGAGAGGGACGAGAAAAGAATGGAATTAAAACCTGACTTTGAGAAAACTAGTGATGCCATTCAAAAAGCAATTGGGGAAAAAGCATTTATTATCGAAAAACAAAAAGCTCGCGATTCAGAACTAACAGAACTTAACCCAGATATCAAAGGTATTGGTTCTTTAATCGAAGGAAAGATTGAAAAAATTGAACAGAAGAAAAAGGACGAGAATACTACTTAAAGATTGAAATCTTCTTTACTCTTATCTAAAACTACAATTAGACGTCAAATCTGAATAAAGTATTTAAATTCATATTTTCTAATCTTTTTTTATATTGTAGAATTGAAGGGTCTACATTTCCATTAAAGTTCCTTATTGCAGATTCGAACCTATTATAAAAATCTTCCATAATTTGATGTAAAATTACTCTCTCTACTTGTAAATTGGTTTTTTTCGAAATCGCAATCACTGATAATCTCCCTCTCCTCTCGTATAAAATTCGACTCTCTTTAAAATTCACTTCTTGAATCTCATCGTTCATTGATTCAGGTTTAATCTCACTTATAAAAAGATTAAGAGCGTTAAGAAACCCACTTATCAAATCTTCATGAGAAGAAAATTTAGCGTTGCGCGTATATTTTTTGCTAAGCAGTAAAGAACCGCTTATATTGTCTAAGAAGTAAATCGCGTGAAAACGATTATCGTCTGAATTAAATCTATCGATATTAAATCCATACGTTTTTTCTGAATTTCTGTTAATCCATTTGTACGACATCTTTGACTACTTTCTAACCTAAAACTGTTCCTACTAAAAAATGAAAACGATTACGATTAAAAATGTAAATATTATCTTAGTGACATCTAAATACTTTTCAAAAAAAAACTAAAAATTTAAAATAAAATCAATTTATTATTAGACATATACTCTTCTTATCACATTTTAAATTTTGATGAATATGGGTGTAAATACCAACTACGGAAAACAAAAAAATAAAATTTCTATTGGAAAAATCTTATCAAGAGAAGATTTCAAATCCACTATCTTCCCAGAAGAAGTTAAACTGGAAATAAACGAATCTCCTTATTACTTGTTAATTTTCATTTCTCGCGAAGATTCAATAAAAATTAGCTGCTTCCCTACTAATACGAATGATATAAAAAAAATTCTAATTAAGTTAATTGAGTTCTCGCCAGATCTAGTGAAGGGAATATCTACCATACTTAATGAGCTTAACTTAAGTAAAGACATCCTCCATACTACGGGAATTTGTTATGAGCTAGAAAATTGCTTCTATGAAACCTATCTGTTAGGAGACACTCTAAAATCGGGGACCATGCCTGTAGACGCTATAAAGGAAAAATTTCTCGCAATTGAGAAAATTGTCAATGTCTCAATAGAAGATATTCCTATCCACAATTAATAAATGTCTCATAAAATGAGCGATAAATAAATACCACCTCCACCAACCCTACCGCCTTCTTTTACCGTATCAGTTAATTTATGTCTGTTTCATAAAGGCGATTTGTCAGAAGATATTTATACTTGTCCTAAGTGTAAAACTAAATATTGCCTAGAATGCGCAAAAAAAGCTCAGACTGATAGGAAATCGTGTATTAAATGTAAACAGATTGTTTTATTATAGTTTCTTTACATGGTCCTCCTCAAGTGAACCAGTTCTTATTGAACTCAAACTACGCCACGCCTTCCAAAAAATTAACCACAATATGATAAATATAAATAGAGTTGTAGCGAAAGTGTAACCTCCAATAAATAGGTCTACAATAATTAAAAACGGAATACCCGCACTCGCAAATCCTATCAAATAACCATACCCCCAATACCTGTTAACTAAGGCTATTATTATACCAGGAATCATCGTCGTGAATATGATTGAAAGAAAGGCTAAAACTTCAATTGAGCGAGGAGCATCTTGTATGAGCATCATATTTACCCAAGATGCTACAAAACCAATTATTACGAACATTAAAGTCCAAACATTTAAACTTAAATCTTTCTCGGCCTCATCTCGATCGTTTTGATTTGACTCTGCTTTTTTCTGCAACAATGTCACTTCTTACCGAACAATTAAAAAAAAATAAATTCTTTTAAGTTGCTAAAGATAATTCTCATTATAAAAAATAATTGACGATTAACTAATAGGAAATTAGGAAAATTTTAATTAGAAAAGTGTAGAGTTCATTACATTCCGACAAAAGTTTCAAAATATTGACAATTCTTTTAAATAAGACGAAAGATATTAGTATAATAAGATAAAAATTTATATGTGTAAAACATATAATTATCGTTGAAGATAGAAGTTTATACATAACATAAAACAAATCTAAAAAAAATAAAATAGGGATTTACATAAAACCATGACTCCTGCCCCGCCCTGGATTTTTGTCTTTTGGTAGTGTGGTAATACACACTCATTTCGCCCTCCTCCCCCTATTTTATTTCTGACCTTCTTATTAGGTCTTGGTGGCAGGAGTCTCCCTTTGCATTTTAATAATTCCTTCTTTTCTCTCTCAAATTTTATTATGTTGAATATAGAATATAAAGATTACACTAAGTTTAACCAGCATTTTCTTATTTTTACTGGTAATTTCTAAATTATTGCTATAATTTTTCATTCAATCAGATTTTGTTTTTTTATGTGTTGTGTTGCTTAACTAGAAAATTTTAAAAAGTAGAACCACTCAAAGTATCGGCGTTCTATAATACTTAAAATACTATTAATTTTCTTATAAAATTCAAATAGAATGATGATTTAATTAAACAAATTGTTAATTAAACAAAATCATTCTTAAAAATTAATGTAATTGATACTTATGACAGAAGATATTATAAGACGGACAACGAGTATTTGCCCAGAATGCTTACAACCCATTCCAGCGGATATCTATGTTGATCCAGAAACTAATTGGGTCATGATGAGAAAAGATTGCAAGGAACACGGACATTTTAAAGACAAACTTTCCATCGATCCAGATGAATACAAATGGAGCGAAACTTTTACAGACGACATAGGATCTACAGTTAATAACTCCACTAAACCTGAATCTGTTAGTTCTGGAATAAAGGAGTGTGATGAAGGCTGTCCATACGATTGTGGTCTTTGCGAAAACCATAAAAGCGCACCTAATATATGCCTAATCGACATTACAAATCGCTGTAATTTAACCTGTCCAATTTGCTTTGCTAACGCAAGCGCAAAAGGGTATGTTGTAGAACCTACGCTCGAACAAGTTTTCCAAATAATGGAACATTTCAGGTCAATGAAGCCTGTTCCAGCAGTTATGCTCCAAATATCTGGGGGAGAACCTACAATTAGAGATGATCTTCCAGACATCATCCGGGAAGGAAAAAGACTCGGTTTCACAGAAGTTATGGTCACAACTAATGGTATAAGGTTCGCCAAATCTATTGATTTCTTACAGAAGTGCAAAGACGCAGGAATGGACGCGATTTACTTACAATTTGACGCAACGGACGATCCAGAAGCTTGGAAAAAGGTTCGTGGAGTAAATTTATGGCCGTTAAAGAAACGCGTTATTGAGAACTGTCGAAAAATAGGATATTTTGGTTTAATGTTAGTTCCTGTAATCGCCAGAGGCGTTAACGACCACGAAATCGGAAACATTTTAGACTTTGCAAAAAATAATAGCGATGTGTGTTCTGGAGTAATTTTCCAACCAGTCGCACTTTGTGGGCGAATAAGTTTTGAAGAACTAATGGATTTAA
>Ga0209979_1002089_pt1 | contig 19938 bp, 14 predicted proteins | sample AnhtaG_FD_183114 | JGI IMG/M metagenome (GOLD analysis project Ga0209979, IMG submission 183114) | Deep subsurface microbial communities from Anholt, Denmark to uncover new lineages of life (NeLLi) - Anholt_01485 metaG (SPAdes) (version 2) | ecosystem: Environmental > Aquatic > Marine > Oceanic...
GCTGATCTGGGGATGGGGGGCCAGCTCTTCGGCCACGAAGGACGCAATATCGCGCAGGTCCTGGCCCTCGACCACCACGATGAGATCGTACTGGCCCGACATCAGATACAGCGAGTGCACCTGGGGGAATCGGGAGATATGGTCGGCCACCTCGTCGAACCCGGTTCGGGGCTCCGGCGCTGCCTTCACCTCGATGAAGGCGTACAGCTTGCCGTTGCCGGCCTTCTCCCAATCCACGAGGGCCCGATAGCCAAATATCGTTCGATTTCGCTCCAACTCCTTGATCCCATCGGCCACGGTCTCCGGCGTCATGTCCAGCCGGGTGGCGATCTCCTCGGTAGAGCACCGAGCGTCCTGTTCGAGGATTTCGAGGATGCGCTTCACTTCTGCTCACGCCTTTCCACCGCCGTTGCCGCGACAGCTTCGCGCGCCGGCTGCCTGTAGGGGCATTTCCTGTCCCACCTGCGGCATTGCAGCGTCTTACTGCCGGTACACGGCTCGATGTGCATCATGACATGCGTCCCGGGAAATGTTTCCGCGATCTCCCGCTCCATGTGATCAGCGACCTCGTGCGCCTCACTCACCGCCACAGAGCGGCACATGACGATGTGCAAGTCCAGATGCCGCTCGCCGCCGGCACGCCGAGAGCGAACATCATGGAACTCGACGAACTGCTCGCCATGCTTGGCCACGATGTCGAGGATTTGCCTCTCCTCATCCCGCGGCAGCGCCCGGTCGAGCAGTTGGCGGAGCGCATCACGACTCAGGAAGTAGGCGCGATGGACGATGAGAAGCCCGACAGGCAGCGCCACGAGCGGGTCCACTATGGGCGGCGCCCCAAGCGCTATGGCGCTCATCCCCAGGAATACGCCGACGCACGTGTATGCGTCGGTGCGCAGGTGCCAGGCGTCGGCTTCAAGGGCTATCGACTCATGCCGCTCGACGACGCGAAGCAGATAGGTCGAGACCGCCATGTTGACGACCGCTGAGCCACCCATCACGACGGCGGCCACCCAACTGTGCTCAACGGTCCCGCCGATGATGGCCCGTCGGACGGCCATATAGACAATGGCCGCGGCAGCCACAAAGATGAGCGCCGCCTCGATCAACGCCGACAGGCTCTCATACTTGCCGTGACCGTAGGGATGGCGCCGGTCGGCCGGCTGGCTCGCCTTGCGCAGCGACAGGAAGGCGATGAGTGAGGCTACCAGATCGTTGGCGGAATGCAGCGCCTCCGATAGCACAGCCACCGACCCGCACACCAGCCCGGTGACGATCTTGGCCAGGATAAGCGCGGAGTTGGAGGCAATGGCCGTCGTCGCAGCCCGTAGAGTAGCTCGGCTTCTGTCTTCCGTGTTCATGGGTGTGTGCGCTTCGGGCGGGGCCATAGTTACGAAACCTGCCCCAGCCCGCGCTGGGGCAGCGTGCGTTGTCCTTCCCGCGGAGCGTGGGGCACCCATCCTGCCCTACGAAGCACCGGAAGTGCGGGAATGTGCTACTGCCGTCAGAACCGCCTGCGTCTGATGCGTGACGCACCCTTCCGCTTCTTCTTGCGCTTCTGGGCGGGGGCCGCCGTCCCCGAGCCTGCCGGCTGTGCGCTTGTGCCCGCGCTCGCCTGCGATCCCACGGGCATATCCGCCGCCGCGCCCGCTTCGGGCGCTGCCGGCGGGGGTCGTTGGCGTGCGGGCGCTGGCGATACCCGAGGCGGGAAGGCGGCCGCCGCCGCCTGCCGCCGGTCGCGCAATTCCCGCCACGCAACCACGACCGGACTTGCGACAAAGATGGAGGAGTATGCGCCGCAAGTGATACCCACGATGAGGCCGAAAGCGAAGTCGTGGATGGTGGCGCCGCCAAAGAAGTACAGCATAATGAGAGTGAACAAGGTGGTCAGAGTCGTGTTGATGGAGCGCGCCATGGTCTGCCATAAGCTGGCGTTGACCACAGCATCAAACGGCTCGCGCCTGTATAGGCGGACGTTCTCCCGGATCCTGTCAAAAATAACAATGGTGTCGTTGATGGAATAGCCCACGACCGTGAGCAGCACGGGCACAAAGGAGCTGTCGATCTCGCGTTGTGTAATGGCGAAGACGCCGACCAGTACCAGCACGTCATGAGCCAAGGCGATGATGGCAGCGACGGCGAAGCGAAACTCGTACCGCCAGCTCACGAAGATCAGTATCAACACCAAGCCCAGAATGAGGGCCTTGATGGCGTTGAGGCCCAACTCCCGGCCAATGACCGGCCCGACGATGTCCCGGGTCTTGGTGAGCGTCGTCCCGAACGCCTCTTCCATCGCGCCCCCGACGGCGTCAAGCTGCTTCTCTGCCTCCTCGTCGGTCTGTGCGGACGTTCGGATGTGCACGAAGCGGCCGTCGCGCCCCAGGCGGACTGTGTACTTGCCGATGTCCTCGTCCTGGACGATCGTTCTGATGCGCCCGTACGCAGACGCCAGATCGCCCTTGTCTTGAGCTCCCGGGCCCACTATCGGATGATCGACGGTCTCATATTTGAGCACTGTGCCCCCGGTGAAATCAATCCCCTTGTTCAGCCCGCGCGCGCCCCAGAAGAAGAGACCAACGATGATGAGCGCTGCCGAGAGGCTGAACCACAAGGGCCGCCGTCCGACGAGGTCGATTCTTTCCCCGAGAGGCGTCCGCACCCGCGTCTGTCCTCCTTGATGGCGCTCCCGCCCGGCCGCCACGGCGTCGTGTGACGGCGGCGGCGCACTGCATCACGCTGATGTCTCGCCGCTTGAGCCCAGCCCCGTCTGGAATAGGCCCGCAAGGCCTCCGAGCTTGGACGTGGTGGCGACGGTGATCATCCATCGGGTCGCCGTTATGGCGGTGAACAAGCTGCAGCTTACGCCGATGCCCAGCACCACGGCGAAGCCCCGGATCGGCCCCGTGCCGAAGTAGTACAGCACGGCGGCCACGATCAACGTGGTGACATTGGCGTCCAGGATCGCGGTCCAGGCGCGATTGAAGCCCGCCTCCACCGCCGAGCGCATCGTCTTGGCGGTGGCAAGCTCCTCCTTCAAGCGCTCGAAAATGATGATGTTTGCGTCAACGGCCATACCGATGGACAATATGAATCCAGCGATACCCGGCAGCGTGAGCACGGCGCCGATAAAGCTGTACACGGCCAGGACCAGCAACATGTAAATGGCCAACGCGACATTGGCAATGACGCCCGGGAGGCGGTACCACAGTATCATGAACGCAAGGACGACGACGAATCCTATGATTCCTGCCCGCGCGCTCTTGTTGATCGAGTCCGCGCCGAGCGTTGCGCTGATAGTTCGGTTCTCTACTATCTCGATGGGCACCGGCAGAGCGCCGGCATTCAGCAGCAGAGCCAACTCCTTGGCTTCCTGGTCACTGAACTTGCCGGTGATGACGCCCCCGCCCGGCAATGCACTCTTGATAACCGGCGCCATCTGTACCTTGCCATCCAGCATGATGGCCAGATGCTGGCCCACCGCCTTGCGCGTCATAGCATGGAAGGCTTGCTTCCTCTCGTTCTTGAGCTCGAAGCGCACCGCCCATGAACCGGGCGACTCGTAATCCGGCACCACGATGGTCTTGGGCTTCAGATCGCGGCCCAGCGCTTCACGCGTCGCCTCACCCATCACCGTCTTCTCGCTCACGATCGGGCCGCTCGTCGCGTCGCCGTCACGCCAGATGCGCCGTTCGCCCCTGGCAAACCCCTGCGTCTCGTCGAGCTTGTAGTGTTCCGGGACGAGCCTGAATTCCAGCAGCGCCCGGCTGTCCACGATCCGCTCGACGCGCTCAGCGGTCTTGGTGCCCGGGATCTCCACTATCAGCCGATCTCCGCCCTGTATCTCGATGGTGGACTCGGCGACACCTAAAGCGTTGATGCGCCGCTCAATGATGTTCTTGACCTTCTCCGCCGTGTCCCGCTCCAGGAGCAGCCTCTCGGGATCACCCATGCTGATGGTGGGAAAGCGCTCTTCGAGGTAGTTCCGCACCACCTGCTCCTGCGCTTCCGTCTCCTCACGCGTTTCCGCGACCGTGCTGACCTCCATGTCCATCTTACTCATTACATTGACTGCCAGCCGACGCGGCACAGCCACCCCACGCTGTTGGAATGCCGTCAGGAGCTCGTTCTTCAGCTCCTGCTGCAGCTCCGCTGCCGCCGTCTCGAACTCGTCCGCCGACATCTCGGGTAGCAGCAGATGATCCTCGTCGGTCTCGAAGGGAAACGTCGTTGAAGGCAGACACTGGAGCACGAGATGCAGCCCGCCGCGGAGGTCCAGGCCCAGGTTAATGTGCGGAATGGGCCTGTACACGTTGAATCGCCAGAAGGTCGCCGCCGGCTGCTCGCCTGACTCCTCGTCCGCCTCGTGCTCAGGCTTCAGTTCCGTGACACCGGGGAACTCCTTCTTGAGCGTCTGGAGGATCAGCGCTCCGTACTGCTCCGATTGCTCCTTGGCCTTGAGTCCCGGCAGGATGACGGTGTCCACCCGGAGCTGCGTGGGTGCGCTGAGCACCACCACAGCATCGATCCACTCGGGATCCGCCGGATTAGCCTCTCTGAGCTTTCGCAGCAGCTCGTTGCGCTTCTGCTCCAGCCTCTGGGCCCGGTCATCGCCCGGCTCCACCACCGGCTTACGCAGTTCATAGGTGAAGCTGTCTTGAAGGACGGTCTCCGCCTCGCCCCGCGCCAGTCGGATGGGCTGAAACACCATGAGAAAGGCGATGAGCGTGAGGCCAACCAGGAAGATAAGCCTCCTACGAACAGCGCTGCCCATCATTGCCGCTACTCCTGAAATCTAGCCCAGGTCCCCGCCACAGTCAGGGCTCCCAGGTGCAGTATATGCGCACCGTTGTGGCGTTGTCAAACGAAGCACCCAGCCTCGCATGCCGATGGGGCGAGCGATGCATCGGGGGACTGCCGTCGTCCGGAGCGGCGCGTGGGCGCGAGGGAAAATGATGGAAGCATACGCCGACGCATCTCAGCGCCGCAACAGCAGCTACGTCCGCGGCTGCTCGGCTTCGGCGAGCGCCGGCGCCGCTTCTTCCGTCGCCGTGTCCTCGCTCTCTTCAGCGTACGCGTCGCGGTATTCGCGACCCAGCATATCCCTAATGCTCTTGCCGCGGGCCTGTGAGACCGCTCGTGGGTCGGCAAGGTTGCCGAGCGCCGCGAAGACGGCCTTGGCGCAGTTCAGAGCGTTGTTGCTGCCCAGTGACTTGCTCAGGATATCTCGGATGCCCGCCAGTTCTACCACCGGCCGCACGGCGCCGCCGGCGATGATCCCGGTGCCCCGCGATGCCGGCTTGAGCAGCACCCTGGCGCCGCTAACCTTCCCAATGATCGAGTGGGGTATCGTGTAGCCGTCGAGCGGCACACGAATCAAGCTCTTTTTGGCCCTGTCGAGCGCCTTGCGGATGGCGTCGGGGGCCTGTCGCGCCTTGGCAACGCCCAGCCCAACGTGTCCCCGACGATCGCCGACAACAACGACGACCCGGGAGCTTGGGATACGTCCGCCCTTAACGGTCTTGCGGACCCGATCGACTCGTATAACGCGATCCTCCAGGTCCAGCTCCGCGCGCCTGCCCGGCTGCAACGCCATACCGATACGGCTCCTTTCGTCTTAGCAGGGGGTGTGAAAACACACGCGCCGCCCTCTATGGCCATTAGGCGGCAGCGACCATACAGCATAGCATAGCCGCGCGAGCGCTGTCAATGGCCGGCAACGCTTGGCAGCGCCGCTGCGCCGGCCCGCCGGGGCGTCACCCGAGCTTAGCTCAGCAGCACGCCGGTGGCCGCTTCGTAGCTGTCCGGGCCGAGACGCTCCCACTGCTGACGAACGAGGTGCAGCCCATACATGCACACGTCAAAGAGCTCCGAGAGCTCCCGCAGCACCTCCGCCTCCCGGCGTATCTCGGGGCCAACGAAGGTCGAGGCGATGTAGTACGACCGCTTTCCCTGCTCCGCATAGTCGATGAGGTGATCCTTCCGCAGCGGCGACCGGAAGTAGCGCAGAGCCTCAGGGTACACGCCCGTCCAGAACAGGGTGAAGTCCCCAATATGCCGGTGAATCTCGCGCTCCTGGCCAAAGGGCCCCACGGCAAACCGCGCGTCGGCCGCCAGGAGCATCTCCGCCACCTCGGTGAGTCGCCGGCCGCGTGCATCGCGCAGGCGGAAAATCCGGTCAATGTGCACGAAACGCGTGAGCATGTCGGCGACGTATTCCGCCAGCGCGATGTCGCTCAGGTGCAGGCCCCGAAGGAAGACATCCGTCACGAGCGCGCGAAACAGGCGGCGCAGCGGATCCCTATCCGAGATGGGAGCCGTGGGTGGCAGCCGTCCGGCTGCGTCCCTCCTGGGCATACTCGTTGGCATCCCCTTTTCTGCGGACCGGTTGTGCCTGGCAGTCGGCAGACGGCCGGTACGAGCCTACCCCTGCATGCTGCACTCGAGGCCTCGCGCAGCTACGATCTCTGCAAGCATCGCCATGTGCTCATCGCTCGGCGGTCGAAGGCCCGCGAGCGGGTAAGTGAGTCCCAGGCTGGCATACTTCGACTCCCCGAGTTCATGATACCTCAGTAGGTCCACGGCCTCGACGCTCGGCAGCGTCTTGGCCAGCTCGGCAATGGTGACCATGTTGTCGAGAGCATCGGTGTAGCCAGGTACGACGGGAACTCTGAGCCGCACCGGAACCGAGCGCCCACAGATGCGCTTGAGATTGTCAACGATCGGCTCCACGTCTCCTCCCACGTGCTCGTGGTGGGCTGCCGGCGAAAGCGTCTTCACATCGTACAGCACCAGGTCTGTGAGAGGCAGCAGGGGCTCTATTACGTGCCAGTCGGCATAGCCCGACGTGTCCAGGCAGGTGTGTATGTCGGCGTCCCGGGCCAGGCTCAGAAGCGCCTCGGTCAGCTCAGGCTGCAGCAGCGGCTCTCCTCCTGAGAGCGTCATCCCGCCGCCCGAGTTGCGATAGAACACAACGTCCTTCTTGACCTCGTCCATGACCTCCGCCGCCGTCACCTCGCGCCCGCTCATCACGAGCGCCTCGGCATAGCACTCCTCGGTGCACACGCCGCAGTTGTCGCACACTTCGCGGTCAATGACCACTCCGTCGGGCGATGTCGCGATGGCCCCGAGCGGACAATTCCGCACGCACGCGCCGCAGCCGATGCAGTTCCGCTTGAACTGAGCCAGTTGGGGCTCCGGCGACCGAGCCTCCGGGTTATGGCACCATGTGCAGCGCAGCGGGCACCCTTTGAAGAACACCGTGGTGCGGATGCCCGGCCCATCGTGCACGGCGAAGCGCTCGATGTCGAACACGACGCCGCGGCGCGCGGCCATGCTGTCTGCGGCCGTGGCTTCCTGGGCCGTGCGGGACGTGGAGTTGACGCGAGCCGTTCTGCTGGACATAGCGGTGTGTGAGTTTACCATAGATTGGGTGGGAGGGGGAGTGTGCGCGATGGCGGCGGCCGACCGGCCTTTGCCCTGGCGGTCCCCACTTGCTGTCATTCCTCTGCCCTCCCACCCGGTGTCAGCCTCCCTCATCCCGCAGCCTCGAGCTCCCGTCATTGCGCGGCACAAGGACCGGATGCCCTCCCACCCCTGGGCCGGTGCCGTTCCCGTTCGCCTTTCCCGCCCCGGGAACGCAGGCTTCCAGCCTGCAGCCCGCCGTTGCCTCTGCTGACCACTAACCACTACCCACTGCCGTCCCCTCCCGGCCCCCCTGCCCTGCGCGCCAGTAAGGGCGGGAGGATTCCTGCGCGACGAGCCGAAAGGGGGGGCAAACGCCCGGGAAAGCCCCGGGCACCATATCCAACCATCGAGACAATCTCATAGCCGGACCGCCCGGCGCGCCGCACGCTCCGTTCCTGTTGCCAGGACAACCCGCGAGCCAGAGACTCGGTCCCGCGGCCGTTGGGGTGGCCGGGACTTCGGATCGTCAACGGCTAGTGAGGGACACGCCCATGGGAAGCTCACGCACAGCTGCTGAACAGGCCGACCGCCGTATCGATCTCTCCATCCGGGTAAGCGATTTCGGGCCAATCAGCTCTGGGGAGTTCCAGTTGCGCCCGCTCACAGTGTTCATCGGCCCCAACAACTCCGGAAAATCCTATGCCAGTGTTCTGACTCGTTGCCTCTATGGCGGGGAAGTGCCTGTGTCTCGCATTTCATCGCCGAGATTGGTCCTTCTGCGTTATGGGGGTCTTCTGGACGACGTCCTTGCCGACGAGCTGACAGCGTTCGAGGAACCCTTCACCCAACTCGGCAGGTGGCTAAAGATGCGGAAAACTGGCCGGGCGGTCGCGATAGACCACGCTGTCATGGAGTCACTCTGGCGGACAGCAGCGGACTACATCTATGAGCGCAGGCTGCGGGAGGCGCTGGAACGGTGCTTCGGCTGTAAGCTGGCTGATCTGGTCAGGTTTGGCAAGCGGAAACTTGCGTTTGGGTTCGCTTCGGAGGGGGTGGAGGTGGCGGTAGATACATACCGAAAGGGACGACTGCGTCGCAGCGACACGCTACGCCCGGCCCCCAAGACATATGTGGAACTCTTGCGGGGGCGCAGGTCGCGTCGCGCCCACCCCGCTCGGGACACTATCCGCCTGGTATACCCCCCTGTGCCCAGTGGCTATCCTGCCGAGCTTGCTGGGGAAAGTGTCCTCTCCGATGTTCTGGCACAGATCGCGCAGCGCCTCTCACCCACCGTAATGCGAGAGGCTTACTACCTGCCCGCGGCGAGGTCGGGGATACTTCAAGCCCATCGAGCCCTAGCGGCGGGAATGGTGGATATGGCTCCTCTTGTCGGCACCCGTCGGGTCGCGGTTCCCCAACTCTCCGGGGTGGTATCCGACTTCATCTCGTCCATTCTGCTCCTGCCTTCGGCGAAAGGCCCCTACCATCAGCTCGCGACCGAGTTTGAGGCCGAGTTGATTGGTGGCCGCATCCTCGCTCGCCCTGAGCAAGAAGCCACGTACCCCCAACTCTACTACGAGTTCCAGGGGCGGGAAATACCACTTCATCGCTCCTCTTCGACGGTGTCCGAACTGGCGCCAGTATTCCTGTACCTGAAGCACATCGTCGCGGAACAGAGCCTATTGTTCATTGAGGAGCCGGAGGCCCACCTCCATCCAGAGAATCAACGACGGCTGGCCCGATTCCTTGTCCGCCTGCTGAACGCCGGGCTTAATCTCGTGATAACGACACACAGCGAGCTCTTGCTCGAACAACTCAACAACCACATGCTCGCAGGCGTCCTCCAGCGTAAACCCCCTGGCAGGGATCTGGCGTACAGTGAGGAGGAGGTACTTAAGCGGGATGACGTCGCCGTGTTCGCCTTCTCCCCGGACGACAGCAAGGGCGGATATCAGATTCGGGCCGTGCCCGTGGATGCCAAGGAGGGGATCCTGGAGGAGGAGTTCTTGCGCGTTCACGAGATGCTGTACGAGGAGTCCTTTAAGCTACGCAGGCGTGCCGAGGGGGCCCCGCCCGCATGATCAGCGGGGCTGACCTCATGGTCGAGCGGGTCCGGGACTCGTGGCGGTCGGCCGTGGTGAGACGCTGCGCGGAGAGCGGCTGTTCGTTGGGTCTCGGAGGTCTCCCGAAGCACACAGTACTGCGAGGCGAGAAGCTCGTGCGGAACACCAGGATCTGTGATGGTCTGGTCTTCGTTGGAGGGAGTACCCTCCTCGTTGCTTTGGTGGAATTGCGCTCAAGGACTGTTGATGTTTCCGCCGTCAAGGACAAGCTGGAGAACGGCACGCGAATGGTCACTTCCTGGATGAAACGGTTGGATTGCCGGGGATATGAACTCTATCACATTGTACTTGCTAAGAAGTGGCGCACACCAGATTACGAGGCTCTGAGAACCAGACCGATCAAGTACCAAGGCCGCCGATACTACATTATCCCCGCGAAATGTGGTGTGTCGCTCGCCGAACTGCTGCGGAGGTGGGGCGACTGGCAAGGCTGAAGACGCCTTGTTGGAATCCGGGGACATTCACGTAGAGCTGGCCTCAGAATCCACCTGGCGTGTGTGATTCCGGACGGCTAAGTGAGCATCATGTGCCCGTGGTCGATGAGTTGCCAGTGCGGAAGGGGGCGTGGGCACAGCCCGGCAGGACCACCAGGACGAGCGTCTCAGCGAGGTACGCAGCAGCCCCAAGGACTAAGGCCCGAGCCACAAACCAACAGCCAGAACTGAGCCTGCGTAGCAATGTGGTCACGGGTACCACCTCCTTCCACTTCCCCAGCCACGCGACCGCTGCAGAGGCGAACACGGAGGCGGCGTACTGGTGCCAAGACGGTCCGCTGGAATCGAACCAGCGCCGGGACCCTGACGGGCTGTGCCCACGGCTCTCATTATAGCACAAGACGGGTCGCCAGGCAACGGACGTGGACCTGCGTAATCCGGCCGACATGAATCCACCCGAAATCCGGGGACATAAATCCGGGGACATAGTACCTATTTCGGGCGGATTACGAATCCCAGCGACATTCATGATGGAATTCCGGGGACACCATACTAAATTATCGGTTCCGGGGACATAGTACTCATTTCCGCGCCTGTCTGCAACCGCAAGAGCGCACCGTCAAGAAATGCGTATTGTGTCCCCGGATTTCCGGATTTCCGGATTCAGCACGTCAGCCTTTCGGTCTTGTCCAGCTAGCCCTTGCGAGCCCCCACGACGACCTCCGGGTCCTTGGCGCGCCTCCCGATTGCACTCGCAATCGGCGCCAGGTGAGCGAGGTTGAGGGTGAGAATCTCGTGCGAGCGGGGCGACTCGAGTGATATGATGACATCTCCCAAGGCCATGCAGCGTTGGCCCCGGGCCTTTGCCGGGTCAGCCTCCACCTCCTCGACGGCATCCAGGGCCGACCGCAGCCCCTTGGGCAACTTGCAGTCCTCTCGTAGCGCCCTGAGGGCAGCGAGGACCTTCCGGAGATCGGCTCGATGCTGCTTACCCAGCATCTCCGGCAGGCGGCAGATCCTCTCCTTCGCGGTGCACTTGATCTTCAGCTCGTATGCGCCGTCGCGTAGCTGGGGGACCTGCTGCGCCAGTCCGCACCCCGTGTCATCGCTGACCGGGTCCACGCCCGCGAGGAGATCGTCAACGGCCTTATGCTCAATGAACCGTCGCAGCCGCGCCTCCACCTGCCGCCGGCTGGGCATCCTCCCATCCTTGGCCTCGGCCATAAGATGGGCGAGGACTTGGATGGAGTGGGAGAGCGTCCGAGCAAGGCTGCGTCCGCGCAATGAGCGGTGTCGGCGGAACAGGGGGCGCTCACGCAGGATGTTGACAAGACGGGCGAGGACTTCAGGGATCGGTTTGCCGGCCGCGACCAGCGCGTGAGCGATCATGGCGTCCCAGACAAATGTGCGCTTGAACTCCATACACACGTACGTTGAGCAGTGCAGCCGGGAGCCAGCGCAGCAGGCCGCAACGGCGTCACCGACGTCCGGCAGGGGCACGGCCCTGTGGACGGCGGCGCTCGTCTCGAGAGACCACCGTGGAGGTCTAGTTCTCATCCGCCAGGAGCCTCCGCACCAACTCAGCGACCTCCGGATCACACCGGAACCGGGGAAGCGTCTTGAGGCCGGCCTCGGTCAGCACGCGGTCGATGGCCCTCACGGTTCCGCCAGACACGTCCGGCTCGGTTAGCCGACCGACGGCGTCGCCCAGTACCGCGAGCTGTTTCTTTGTCGGTGCCTCGCCGAGAACGTTCTCCAGACAGTCCGTTAGGACAGAGAGCAGTTCCTCGACGTGAGGCCCGACGTCTGGAAGCGTGCTCCAGAGGGAGGCGAGGCGATTCCGCGCGCGCCCGAGTTCCAGCACGGCTTCATCGGAGCGCGGGCCGGCCCGGCCCGCGCGCTCCAGGCTCCTCCGCGCAGCAGCGGCCGCCTGCTCCAGCGCCGGTGCCCGCGCCGCAGCACGCGGCTTTGCACGCCCGCGCGCCCCCCCTGGGGCCACGAAGACGACCCGGTCTTCCTTGAAGGGGACCTGCCACAGCTCGTCTCTCACTATCTGGCGCACGTGCTGCTCCGTCACAACGATGCGGTCCGCCGACTCCGACAGACGGGAGGCCATTAGCCGCTCTAGGTCAAGCTGGGAGAAGCCCCCGATGCCGCCCTCGCCTGGCTTGTCCGGCGTCATTGCCTTCTCACCCCTTCGGCCGCCTCCCGCATTGCGTCGCTGAGCGCGTGCATCTCCTCCAGCAGACGATCGAGTTCCTTGCGGCCGCATATGAACACGTGGCGACCGGACGTTCTCAGCATTTGGCCGATCCGGTCTGTCTCCGACTCGACCTCCAAGGAGAGAGTGGCGTAGGTCAGCCGGCCGGTCGGCGCGATGTCACGCTCGGCTAGCTTCGCGCTGACCTCCCAATCCAGCCCGCGGAGGACCGGATGTTTCGCCGTCGCGTAGAACTGCGTCGTCGCCTCGAGCTCTGGGGTGATCAGGGTCTCACGCACGAGCTTCGCGCGCGCCGCCCGGCCGCCGGTCGCGTCTGACAAGGTATTCGGGCTAAGCAGAAGGGCCTGCACAATAGGCAGAAGCTCCTCCTCCATGACCGCGTGGAGGCGCTTTCGCGACACCTTGTGCTTGCGCAGTACGGGCCCCAGGTTTCGTTCCCGCCCTGTGAGGGCCATACCCCATAGGTGGTGATCCCATTCAAGGAGCCCGCGTTCGAGGCACTCGGCGAAGGCCCGAACCACACGTCGGAACTCCCCGAACTTGGTGTCCGCCCCCTTAGGCGATGTGCTCATGAAGTCGACCCCCCTACCGCGCCCCCGCCGCGAGCAGCCCGGCGGGCGCGCTGGAGCGGGCCCTTGGCCCTCCCCCTGTGCTATATAGATGTTCCAGAGATGGGCTCCGGTTCCCTCCTCGGCTTCGAATTCCCGGGAATTCCGGCGACATCCGTGATAGGTATTCCTCAAGGGCGAACCGGAGGTTTCCCCCCGACAGCTGCTGTCGTGCCGTCCCGGCAGCGCGCATGGCGGTGCGCGCGCAACGAGCTTCTCCTCATCTCGGTGAAGAGGTCCACGGTCGGGCGCGGCCAGATGCTCATCTAGAGCTGGCCTCAGAATCCACCTGGCGCGTATGATCCGGGATGGCCAAATGAGCGTGCTGTGCCCACGCCTCTGATTATAGTACCAAACGGGTCGCCAGGCAACGGACGTGGATCCGGGGCACTCTGGCCACATCCAGCATGGGTAGCTGTCGGTGGAAGGCAATGGTGAGCGGTTGGCGGGCAATTGCGGGCACGCCTTACTAAACTACTGTGTCCCGCCGACACTCACGAGCATGATCCCCGGCCCCATTCATGGAGCGGCGCCTGTGGTCGGAAGGCAGTCGCCAGTGCTCAGTTGTTAGTAGCCAGTAGCGGCGGGCGGCAAAGGCGGCGCGCGAGGTAGCGATGAATTCCGGGGACACCTTACTAAATTATCAATTCCGCCGACATAGTGCTCATTTCCGCGCCTGTCTGCAACCGCGAAAGCGCATCGTCAAGAAATGCGTATTCTGTCCCCGGATTTCGGATCTCCGCACTACAGCAATGGGTGAGCTTCCTAGGATTCGCAGCAACGCCTCCAGACTGCGCCAAGCTGCGCACTCCGCCCGACGAAGAACGAGTCGTCGTCCGACCCGCAGACGTGGGAAGCTGTCGAGGTGATCAGGCGGGCCATCTCTCCATATTCCAGCATGCGCAAGGCCTCGTCCGCTTGTACCCCGCAGACGCAACCCTCCCCCTGCACCTGTTGCAGATAGGCCTCGACAGCCTCCCTCGTTAGATCCACTCCGCCAGGCACACGGCGAAAAACATGGAGTAGATGAGCCAGATCGTACCAAGGCGCTGCTTTTCCCATGTCAACCCAATCAATGGGTCGAATTCCTGGACGCCCACTCACATCAACAACCATCAGATTGTTGCCCTTGTAGTCGCCATGACCCAGAACGCGATGCGTCTGGCACGAGAGTTCGCGCGCAATGCGGTCCGTCTTGACGTCTCCCACGTGCCGCTCGCACGCCGGAGCGCGTTGGAGCACGCGGCCGAAATCGCAGCTCAGTCTGTCCCGCAGGGCCTCCTTCCAGTACGGCCCACGCAGGTCCAGCTCCCCTGCAACGCATATCTCGATGAGGGTGTGAATCGCTGCCAGCCTCCCGATTGAGAGGGTCAGTAGCTCGCGCATCCGGCCCGGCTCGCAGCGAACCGCCCTGTGTAGGGGAACGCCTTCTATATGCTCCATCGCAAAGAGATGGTGTTCGACGGCACCTGGCCCTCTCTCCTTCCTACCCCACACAAAACGCGGTGCCCCGGTGGCCCACTGTTTTGACAGCCACTCCAGGTGCGAAGCCTCATGCCTCAACTCCGGGGCCCGCCACTTCACGACAATACGCTGGTCATTTGGGAAGCGAAGCACTCTTACCCAATCTCTGTTCGCCAGCTCGACCGTTACGCCAGCCGTTAAAGCTGTCTGCTTAAGAGCCGTGGCTGGTTTGTCGCTGGTTCTGACACACACGGCCCACTCTTCGAGGAATCCGCACACCAAGTCCACCGTCGTACCCTCCCGTGCACAAGCCGTCAATTCAGAAAATCCGGGGACATAGTACTCATTTCCGCGCCTGTCTGCAACCGCAAGAGCGCACCGTCAAGAAATGCGTATTGTGTCCCCGGATTTCGCGGCATCCACGACCCCGGAGGTGGCTGCCGGGCAGGCAAGCTATCGCTGTGGGACACTCTCCACCCGGGCCGACGCTGGGCCCCGAAGCAGGCCCCGGGCAGGCCCATAAAGCGCGTTAAGTACCTCGTCACGAAGCACCTGCGCGAGCGCTTCGGCACCCTAAGTGGCCCCGACGCGTAGCTCGATGGCCGTCTCATATAGCTCCGTGCGTTTCTTCACCTTCCCGGCTCGGACGGAAGAGTTGATGATGCTCGTCCCCGTCCGCTTCTTCCTCACGCGGTGCATCCCCGCCACGCGGCATCCGCACATCTCGGCAATGCCGGCGAAGAACTCGTCGGTGCGCACCTCCACCCCCTGCAGGATGTTGTTTCCGATAACCACAACAACCAAGCCACCCGGCTTCATCAGCTCAATGGTGCGCTGGCAGAAACGCGCACAGTCGTTGAAGTAGGTGGCCGCGTAGTTCGCCCATCCTCGCCCGCCGTACACGCCTCGACCGCGATTCTCCTCAGACAGCCTGGCGATCACACTCGCCAGCTTCGGGTAACGCATCTCCAACTTCACTTCAGGACCCGCGCGCACCGTCTGCCAGAACTTACCGAAGCTGGTCTGCTCCATTGCCTTCAAGTCGCTATTGCTGGTCACTATTCCTAGCCAGTAGAGCTGCGGACGCGTGTTCCGTACGTAGTGGTAGTTGTTGAGGTATGGCGGCGATGTGACGACGACGTCCACAGACGACGGAGCAACTCGACCGTCGCTATCAAGGTACGACTCTGGGTAAACGTCCGCCCGGGGCTTGCCCTTGCGTCCGAGCCGCTGCACGCCCACCTGAAAGCCTGCTATGTCGCTGCACATCTCATATAGCTTCGCGGCCAGCACGCCAGCCACATCGCAGTCCAACACATCTTGCTTCCCGGCCACTGACCGCCGGGAAAGGCTTGGCTCGTATGAGTAGTTTGAGTAACCCACCATCGTCGCACCCACGGCCACACGGAGGAAGTCGGCGACGATGGGATCTGACTCGCTCGCGATGAAGTCCAGTGCAAACAGGACCTGGCGTTCCACGCGCGGACTGAAGAATGGGACCCGGCTGACGAAGTTCGGCGGTGCCTTCTGCCCGGGCACACGACCGGCGTCGGCAGTGCTCTCAGCCACGAACTCCGTGAACGCGGCACTTCGCTGAAGTAGCTGGTCCGCATCGAGCTCCAGGGCCATCAGTTTCATCCGACATGCAAGTGCGGCGTACGGGTTGATCTCATAGCCCACCACATCGTGGCCACGTCTCACACCCTCCACGAGCGTTGTCCCCACTCCCGCGAACGGATCTAGTACCAGTGCTCTGCGGCCCCGGGGCAGTTGGTCCAGGACGTCATTGACAAAGGCGGCGGAGAATCCGGCGATCCAAGGCACCCACCGGTGCATCTGCTCATCTCGGTTTTCCGTGAACGCACTATCGGCGAAACCGGTTTTCCCGCTACGCTTTCCGGTGGCGTGGTCTCCAAATAGCCTTCCCGTCGTTGGAGCTGGTCGCCGACTGGTTGGGTGGCCCTCGCCCACCGCCGGCCCTCCTCTTGCAAGCCAATCCTCCAGAGCGCGCCGCAGGAATCGCCATTCCCTCCCGGCCTTCTGGGCAGGAATGCGCCCCTCTCGCGCCATCTGACCCAGAGTCCTCTCACTCACGCGGATGAATGCCGCTGCCTCTGCTAGCGTCATAACTTCCTGTATCTTCACATTATTTTCCAAGAGGGTACTCCAAGATCATCAAAATAGCCGACCGGAATCATAATCCGCGAGCCATCGATCGTCAACCTCTGAATTCCGAAATGCCGGCGGCAAATCCCGAGGAGATTCATGATGGGCATTTGTAGATAGAGAGGCGAAAGTGGAGGTCTGCCCTCGGCCGCGGTCATGGTGGCGTGCTGGCGGGGTGGGTGGCGAAGTTTGCTCGACGAGGTTGTTGTCATCCACGTCGGTAGGTCGGTGGTCGGGGGCGATTGGAGACAGCGACAAAGGCGAAAGGCAAAGGCGGCGGGGCACGGAGACCCCGCCCCACAATTGAGGCAAGGAAAAAGGAGAAGGGCCAAAGGCAAAAGGCGGCGGGGTGAGGGTACCCCGCTCTACAGTAGAGGCAGGGCATCGTCGAAGCGGCTTCGTACCGTGCAACAGGCCGCCGCCTTCCCAGTAGTGCCCCAATCTGGCCGCGTGTCGCTCTGCTCTTACGGCGCCGGCAAATCCCATTCGACCAGCACCAGTCTCTCTCCCTTTTCCTGCACCCGCACCACCCCGACCCCCGGAGCGTACCACTTGTTCTCGGTATCGTCTGACAATAGTGAGCTTTCCTGGACCTTCATCGTGTCCGGGAACTTGCCCGCCGGTACCGTGACATTCGTCCCGACCTTCACGGCCTCCACCGTCTCATCCACAAGGGGGAACAGGTCCTCCGGCTTCCACGTGTCGCCCACCTCCGGGTTGGCCGGCATGAACACGGCCGGGTCGTCAGCCGTGGCCGTCTCCACTGGATCCGTGGGCAGCGTCGGGCCGCCGACGAGCCAGCTCCCCTCGTGGCTGACGATGACGCCGCCCTCGTAGATGTCCACCACCTCGCCGAAGTAGTACACCGTCCCATCGTCCGCCTGGGCGAAGTAGTTCTGCGAGATCTCCAGTATCTCCCCGTCCTCCTCCTCGCCCTCTTGCAGCACTCGGCACGCCACGACGGTACCATCCCACACGAACGTTCGCGTCTCGTCCGGATACAGATCCAACACATTGAGGTCCGTGTGCCCCTGCTGCACCTCGAATAGCTTGAAACCGACGTCGCCCAGCGGCGGGAATGGGTGATACGGATTGGTGATCGTTAGCGGGTCGCTGAACGTCGGCGGCCCCACGGGTACCTCCGCTCGCGTCGTGCTGACCGCCACACATAAGGCCAGTGCGACCGCGACGCACGCGAGTGCAGCAGCGGCCTGATGCTTACGGGGATGCTTCATGGCTTGCGTCTCCCTCCCTGAGAGAATGAATTGGACCGCGCCGCAAGGACTTCCGCGCGCGGTCCCTTGTTCGACGTTGCCAGCCGGTCAGCAGTTCCGATGAAGAATGTGAGAAACGCAACACTTCCCCATCGGTTCTCTCTGTTCGAGTACGTCCGAAGAGATGGGGCAGTCCGGAATTCCGGGGACATTCATGATAGGTATATGTCAAGGGGAAAGAGGAGATTTCCCCCCGGCCGCGGTCATGGTGGCGTCCTGGCGAGGTGGGTGGCGGAGTTTGCTGGACAAGCTTCTTGTCATCGAGTGATGGCTTGCATACGTTTGCTTTAGGACCGTCGGGCTGGAAAGTCCCTGACCTCGATCCTACGGATCGAGTCGGGACGCCGACCGCCGGGCCAGGCGCCCGACCTACGCGGGGTGGGCGAGCTGAGGCGGGCGTTCGAGCCTGGGCCCTTCGTGAGCGGAGTTACGCGAGCAGGCACCACGTCGGTAGGTCGGCGGTGGGGGCGGGGGGGCGACTGGAGACAGCGACAAAGGCGAAAGGCAAAGGCGGCGGGCCACGGAGGACCCGCCCTACAGTTGAGGCAAGGAAAAAGGAGAAGGGCCAAAGGCAAAAGGCGGCGGGGTGAGGGTACCCCGCTCTACAGTAGAGGCAAGGCATCTTCGAAGCGGAAGTTGGGCAATGTCTATTCTCTGAGGGCTGTCCCGAGTGCGCCCCTTGACGTTCGGACCACAGGATCGGGCGGCCGGGCGGCATATTGGTAGACGCCCTCCGGATCGTCCATGCGCATGTAGAGCCCCCACCCGCCGGTTCCCTGGCCGACCTTGGCGAGCAGCGCGTTCCAGCCGGCTCTGAGGTGCACCCGGATTCGGTCCTGATCCGGCGATGCACCGCGCACGGCCATGGACTTGTGTACGAGCAGGCCGTTGAGCCAGAGCTTGACGCGATCGTCGCTGCCCAGCAGCAGCAGAGCATCCCGCTCGACCGGTGAGTGGACATGGCACAGCGCATAGGCGACGACGTTCGTGCGGGGCCGCAAGTTGGCCGCCAGGTCCAGATACCCCCTCTGATCGGTCCGCATCGGCTCCCAGCCCTCGTCCCCTCCGACGCCCGGCAGACACGGCGGCATGTCCAACGCCGCCTCCGGTCCGAAGTCTCGGTCCATGTCCCTGGGCTCGTGCAGGGGGAACGGGCCCAGGACGAGATACTCATCCACGAAATCGTGGGCCTCTCGCAAGACAAAGGAATCGATGCCGATGCTGAGTCCCTGCGCCCGCTCGTTGCGGCCCGCGGCGCGAAGCGTCACCTGATGTGGGCCGGCCGAGAGCGGAACCACGCCGAACTGCACTGTCGTGGGTGGCGCCGGATGCGGCGCATAGGCGTCGAAGGGCGGCCCGATCGGGGTCCCATCGATGGCGACCGACGCCACGCCGAAGCTCGGGCCACGCCCGAGGACGGCGGCGAAGCGATATCGGCCGCGAAGGGGCACGCGGAACTGCTGGGTGATGAACGAACCGATGCCGCCGCACTCGACCAACAGGCAGCGCCCCGGCACGGGCGCGCCAAGCTCGGCGTGGTCGCGAACCTGCCAACTGATCCCGGACTGCGCCACGGGCGGCAGCAGCGCCTCGGCCGGCATGGCATCTGGCGCTCTCCGGACCCCACTGGCGCCCGGGAGCCGCGCCGCAACAGACGGCAGCGGGGGAGCCGCAGCGCACGCCTCAGCCTGATACCAGTATGCCACAGAGGCGTAGTCGGCGCGATACTGCGACTGATCACCGTGCTCGATGGTGACCCGGATGCCCGAGGTGAACGGCACCGTATCGGTGACGTGGAGGCGGTACGCGGCGCAGCGACTCCCCGCCTCGTCCAGCAGCGTGCAGCCGTATACAGCCGTTGACGCCGCACTGCCGAAGTAGCCGCCGCCATTGAAGTAGTGATCTGTGCCTGTGCCGTGCAAATCCACCGCCTCAGGCGCGCCATCCACGTAGACCTTCTCGTCTCCCTCCAGGAAGCCCAGCCCTCCGCCTTCGAGCCCCTGCATGGTCAGGCTGCAGCCCACGAAATGCCCGGCGCCGCGCACGGCCAGGATTGTGAAGTCCTCGCCATCGCGCGTGGGAGCCTCGCGCCGCCAGCAGGCGTGGAGCCGGCCCATGGGTGGGACCGGCGGCAATTCCACCTCCCACTGTACGCGCCACCAGAGCCGGTCGATGGGCATTTGCGACTCGTTCGTGAGTTCGATCCTCGCTCCCGCCTCAAAGGGCATCGGCAGACGGCAGTAG
>Ga0209979_1002090_pt1 | contig 19930 bp, 16 predicted proteins | sample AnhtaG_FD_183114 | JGI IMG/M metagenome (GOLD analysis project Ga0209979, IMG submission 183114) | Deep subsurface microbial communities from Anholt, Denmark to uncover new lineages of life (NeLLi) - Anholt_01485 metaG (SPAdes) (version 2) | ecosystem: Environmental > Aquatic > Marine > Oceanic...
ATGGAACTCTAGAAATCGACTCTGCTAATCTTTCCACCTTTACGGCTCTTTATGGGTCAGTTAAGAAAATGAGAGCTTCTATTCTAGTGCTAGGGCCTCTTCTAGCCAGATATGGAAAGGCTGAAATCTGCCTCCCCGGAGGATGCTGTATTGGTAGGAGGCCGGTTAATCTTCATCTGGAGGGACTAAGAAAACTTGGAGCCAGAATAAAGGTAAGAAAAGGCTATATTGAAGCTTATACAAAAGGATTTAAAGGAAGCCATATTCACCTTGATCTTCCCAGCGTGGGAGCCACAGAAAATCTGATGCTCTCCGCTTGTTTGAGTGAGGGAGAAACTCTCATTAAGAACGCCTCTCGGGCACCAGAAGTAGTAGACCTGGCTAGATTTTTGAGAAAGATGGGAGCCAAAATACAAGGGGAAGAAACCAGTATAATTAGAATTGAAGGTGTAAAAAAGCTAAGGCCCACTCATCACTCCATAATTCCGGACCGTATTGTGGCAGGAACTCTTATCATGGCTATTGTCATCAGTGGAGGAGAGGCTGTGCTGGAGGGAATCCGGCCCGACCACCTGGGGATAGTCTTCACCAAACTGAGAGAAATGGGGGCAGAGATCGAAGTGAATAGCGACCAAGTTAGAATAAAAGGAGGTGATTATCTAAGATCTGTCAGGATAAAAACTCTCCCCTATCCTGGTTTTCCTACCGACCTTCAACCTCAAATAACCTCCCTTGCCTGTCTTGCTCAGGGAACCAGTGTAGTTACCGAAACTATCTTTGAGAACAGGTTCACCCATGCTCCTGAACTTCAAAAAATGAGAGCTAAAATTAAACAGGAAGGAACAAGAGTAGTAGTTGAGGGAATACCCTCTTTATCGGGAAATTTGGTGAAAGCCTCTGACATAAGGGGAGGAGCAGCCCTGGTTCTAGCGGGACTAGCAGCTCAAGGAACCACCATAATAGAGGAAATTCACCACATTGATCGAGGTTACGAAAAACTCGAGGAAGATTTGTCTGGACTGGGAGCTAATATGGTTAGAATAAAGGAATAGAGATGCTTACTATAGCCAGAAGAAAGAGAATAGGTATAGATCTGGGTACCACTAACACTTTAGTTTATGTGGAAGGCAAAGGAGTTATATTCAATGAACCGTCGGTAGTAGCTATTGAAAGAGAATCGGAAAAGATTTTGGCCATAGGAAGCCAGGCCAGGGAGATGATAGGGAAAACACCGGATAGCATCATCGCCATAAAACCAATGGAAGACGGTGTAATAGCTGATTATGATATTGTGGAAAGCACGTTAAAGTTCTATATCAGACAAATCTATGGACGTTGGATTTTTTTTCCTCCCTATCTTATGATCTGTATTCCCACGGGGGGAACCTCGGTGGAAAGGAGAGCTGTGAAAAATGCTGCCATCAGGGCGGGATGTAAAAGAGTTTTTTTAATCCAAGAACCCAAGGCAGCAGCTATCGGAGCAAATCTGGACATTAGCAAACCTCAAGGAAATATGATCATTGACATAGGGGGGGGTACCACGGATATTGCCGTCCTCTCCTTGGGGGAGATCGTGATGGGAGAATCCCTTCGCACCGGTGGTAACAAGATGGATGGTACCATTATGAGGTATATGAGAAAAAGCTACAATCTAGCTGTGGGAGAGGTTACTGCTGAATATATAAAACAACAAATAGGATACGCTATCCTGCCCCCTAAAAATAAGCACCTGGAAGTGAAGGGTAGAGACCTCGCCACGGGATTGCCAAAGAAAATCGAGATAGGTGCTGAAGAGATCTCTAAAGCACTATCTGAACCCCTGGGCACCATAGTGGATGGAGTCCGAAGAGTCCTGGAAAAGACTCTTCCGGAACTGGCTGCGGACATAATTAATAATGGAATTGTCCTCACCGGCGGAGGAAGTCTATTGAAAAACTTCGATAGACTTATCGAAAAGAATACCGGAATTTCTACCCATCTGGCGGATGATCCCTTATCCTGTGTGGCTATTGGAACAGGAAGAGCTCTGAAGAGTATAGATCTTTTGCAGGAGACGACTGACCAGTTGAGGTGTTGAGCGGCATGGTAAGTCATAATCCTAGTCTCTAGAAGGATTGGAAAATGAATGGACAGAAGAGATTTATTTGCCAAAGCTGTGGCCGTGTTTCTCTTAAATGGCTGGGCCGCTGTCCCGAATGTGGAGAATGGGATAGTTTCTCCGAAGAAAAAATAAAGAAAACCCTCTCCCCTACGAGTTATTCGGGGGGAGGAGTGCTCTATAAATCCCTTCAGGAGATTGGGGAAAAGGCACAGCAGCGCTATCTTACCGGCATAAAAGAGTTTGATCGAACTCTGGGAGAAGGAGTGGTTCCCGGGTCCCTGGTTCTCATTGGGGGAGAACCAGGTATTGGGAAATCCACCCTGCTGCTGGAAGTAGCCGGCGAGCTCTCATCTTCCAAATTTCCGGTTCTTTATATCTCTGGTGAGGAGTCAGCTGAGCAGACAAAGCTAAGAGCCTCAAGGTTAGGGGTGAACTCACCTTACATTTATGTTTCCTCGGAGACCAACGTAGAAGGGATTGCCGAACTAATGGAAAAACTGAAGCCCAGGGCTGTGGTCATAGATTCTATCCAGACCATTTACCGAGAGGACTTGGCATCTAGTCCTGGCTCAGTTTCTCAGGTGAGAGAATCCGCCGTTTACCTTATGAGAGTGGCCAAGGAAAGAGGAGTAGCCATCTTCCTCATAGGTCACGTGACCAAAGAGGGAGCTATTGCCGGACCAAGAGTGCTGGAGCACGTGGTAGATACAGTTCTTTATTTCGAACCTGAGCGAAGTCACGAGTACAGAATACTAAGATCAGTAAAGAATCGATTTGGACCTACCTTGGAGATAGGGATCTTTCGCATGGAGCAGAATGGTCTAAGAGAAGTTAGCGACCCATCTCGGCTCTTCCTGACAGATTCCTCCATGAGTGAGGACATATCAGGTAGTGTAGCAGTACCTATCATGGAAGGGACCCGGTGTTTTTTGGTAGAGATCCAAGCTCTGGTCACCTCTTCAAATCTGGCTGTTCCTCGAAGGGTAACTCAGGGTGTCGATTATAATAAACTCTGTTTGCTTTTGGCCGTACTGGAGAAGAGGCAGAACCTCAGGTTCTACGATCAAGATGTTTTTATAAATGTGGCAGGTGGTATAAAAGTAGATGAACCCGCTTGTGATTTGGCCGTCGCTTTATCCGTTGTTTCCAGTCTCAAAAATCTTCCTTTCTCCAGAAGAACGGTAGCCATTGGCGAAGTGGGACTGGGAGGAGAGATCCGTCCAGTTGCTTTCATGGATAAAAGAATCGGCGAAGCAGCTAAGTTAGGGTTTAGACGATGCCTCACTTCCAAAGTGAGACTAAATGAAGAGAAGAGTTTTCCCGGCGTCAAAGTAATGGAGTTCACCACAATCGAGGAGATACTTCAAAACGAATTCAAAGAGGAAGTAAATGGTTAAGCCCAAGCAAGACGAGGAGAGCTTATTAAGTTTCCTTAGGCTGATGTCGCCCGGAACCCCCTTGGGACAGGCTTTAGAAATCGTCCTTCAAGCAGGAACGGGAGGTCTCATAGTAGTGGGTGATACTCCCAAGGTATTGGAAGTCATTGAGGGAGGGTTTAAGGTAGATTGCAGGCTAACCCCTACCGCCCTGGCAGAGTTGGCTAAAATGGATGGAGCTATTATCCTATCTCGAGATAGGGAAAAGATACTCTATGCCAATACACAGCTAATTCCAGACCATCTTATCCCCACTACCGAGAGGGGCACTCGTCATCGAGCGGCTGAGAGAATGGCCAAACAGACGGGTTGCCCTGCTATCGCTATTTCTCAATCCCGGGGTGTAGTCAGCCTGTATCAGAGAGAGGCAAAATACGTACTGAAAACTATACCGGAGCTGATAAGAAGAGCCAGTCAAGCCTTACAGACTCTGGAGCGGTATCAAACTGCATTTAATGAGATTCTATCGGAGCTTGATACTCTCGAATTCCAGGACGAAGTGAGATTATCCGATGTCCTCAAAGCTGCTCAGAGAAGCGAGCTCATAAGAAGAATTAAGGAGGAAGTAGATCGCTATATCATAGAACTAGGAGTGGAAGCACGTTTGATAGAGATGCAGTTAAAAGAGATAATTGGGGATACCCTGGTGGAACTGAGGCAAATTGTCCGTGACTACGCTAAAGAAGATCATGAAAAAGCCCTCTCGGAATTGGAAATGCTCAGCACAGAGGAGATTTTAGAACTGACCAATGTTATGCGAGCTCTTGGCTACGAAGCCAAAAGTGAAAATTTTGATCTTTCCGTATTTCCTCGGGGATATCGAGCCCTGTCCGGAATTCCTCATCTGCCCCAAGTGGTGGTGGAGAACGTAGTAAAATCCCTGGGAGATCTGCCTAACATCATCAGTGCCACCGCCACAGAACTCATGGAAATCGACGAAGTAGGAGAAAGAAGAGCCAACTCCATCAGGAGAGAACTGGAAAGACTAAAAGACAGGGCACTGCTGAGCAAATAAACGAAGAAAGGATAAAATATATGAAAATAGAGCAACTCAGACTACGAATGTTGTTTATTATACTGATAGGCGTGATTTGCTATGGAGTATCGCTAAACCTGGGCTTCAGTCCATGGATCCCTACACTGCTCGGAGGATGGGTAGCTACTATGGTAGTGGTTGCCGAGGTAGGACTAAGCCGGACATCGGCAAGGGTAATTATCATTGGAGCATTCGGCTTGGCCTTGGGGATTATCTTAGCTAATCTCATCGCCTATCCTCTCCTGCTCATTGCTCCGCTTAAATCTTTTGCCCCTTACATTCTTCTTTTGACCAACCTCACTTTTGCCACCGTCGGGGTTACGGTGGCAGCAAAAAGAGAGGAAGAGATATATAATTTTCTCTTCCGGCCGGGGAAAAAAATAGGAGCCTCACAGGGTGGATACAAAATTTTAGACACCTCGGTGATCATTGACGGGAGAATAACTGACCTCTGCAAGACTGGCTTTATTGAAGGTACCCTCATCATCCCTGAGTTCGTTCTCAGAGAAATTCACCAGATCGCTGATTCTTCTTCTTCCACCAAACGAGCCAGGGGAAGAAGGGGTCTGGATGTGGTAAACAACCTGCAGACCCAGGAGGAGGTTCCCGTAGAGATTGTTGATAAGGATTTCCCTGAGACCAAAGAGGTAGATACCAAACTTCTCCGGCTGGGCAAAGTCATGGGAGGAAGGGTGCTCACCAATGATTACAGTCTAAAGAAAATGGCTAAGATCCAGGATGTAGAGGTCCTTAATATCAATGAGGTAGCTACCTCCCTCAAGCCGATTCTTCTGCCTGGGGAGAGTCTCCGAATTCATGTCATCAAAGAAGGAGAAAACCCCAATCAGGGAGTAGCATACCTTGAAGATGGAACCATGGTGGTGGTGGAAAGAGGCAAAAAACACATCGGCAAAGAGGTAGAGGTCATAGTAACCTCTGTCCTCCAGACGACTACGGGGAAAATGATATTCACCGAAGTAAAAGAGGAACCTAAGAGAAAAGGGACACGAGTAAGAAAAAGTGAGAGTTGAGGTAATTATTGCCGCAGGAGGGACAGGGAGGAGATTCGGAGAGAGTCAACCTAAACAGTTTTATCTCCTCAAGGGAAAACCCATTCTCTCCTGGGCCATAGGTAGATTTGAAGAGTGTGTGCTGGTAGATAGGATAATCCTGGTAGTTCCCAGAGGAATGGGAAAATATACCCGGCAACATGTTCTATCACCCTTTGGTTATAAAAAGGTTAAAACTGTTGTAGAAGGGGGTAAGGAGCGCAGAGACTCAGTTCTGCAAGGTTTGAGGGTGCTGGAAACGGATACTGACACTGTCCTTGTTCATGACGGAGTTCGCCCCATCATCTCCGAGGAACTCATAAGAAAGGTGATTCAGGCAACTCAGAGGTGGAAAGCGGTAGTTCCAGGCTTACCCCTACGAGAGACCATAAAACAGGTGGGGCGGGATAATCTGGTAAGCGGGACATTGGATAGGAAAAGCATTTACCTCATTCAAACCCCTCAAGGATTTAAGAAAGATCTCATATGCCGGGCTTATGCTCAGGTCAAAAAGCGAGGATGGGTAGCTAGTGATGATGCCAGTCTAGTGGAAAAGCTAGGAGCAAAGGTAAAAATGATCCCAGGGGAGGAAACTAATATCAAGATCACCTCGCCTCAGGATCTAGTGCTAAGTGAGTTATTCTTAGAGGACAGAATCTAAGGAAAGCTAGATGCGGGTAGGAATGGGATACGATGTTCATCCTTTGGTAGAAGGAAGGAAACTCATTCTAGGGGGCATTCATATCCCGTATACTAGAGGCTTGGCAGGACATTCCGACGGAGATGTACTCCTACACAGTATTGGAGATGCTCTGCTGGGAGGAGCAGGGAAAAAAGACATAGGAAATCTTTTCCCTGATAACGATCCCCGCTATGAAGGAATTTCCAGCATGATTCTGCTGGCGAAGATAAAAACAAAAGTGCTAGAAGAAGGATTCGGGATCCAGAACGTGGATGCGGTGATGGTAGCAGAAGAACCTAAATTATCCCCCTATATTCCTCAAATGAAAGAGAACATCGCGGGAGTCCTGGGAATTGAACCGGAAAGAGTGGGAGTAAAGGCCACAACCTCGGAAGGATTGGGGCCTTTAGGCAAAAAAAGAGGTATTGCCTGCTGGTCAGTAGCTAGTCTCGAAAAAAAGGAAGATCCTGGAAGATTGTGACATGGGACTCAGAATCTATAACACTTTGACTGGCAAGAAGGAAGAGTTTATCCCCTTTGAAGATAAAGAGGTCAAGATGTACGTTTGCGGGGTGACCCTCTACGATGAGCTCCACCTGGGTCATGCCAGGGCAGCGGTGATCTTTGATTTGATCAGGAGGTATTTGGAATACCGAGGACATCAGGTAAAGTACGTAACTAATTTCACCGACGTTGATGACAAAATGATCAATCGGGCTAAAGCTCTAGGAATTTCTATCTTCGATCTAGCTGATAAGTTCATCAAAGAATACATGGAGCAGATGAACCTTCTGGGAATCAGAAAGGCTGATGAGTATCCTCGCGCCACTGAGTGCATCAAAGAGATAATAGACCTCATTAAGAGATTGGAAGAAAAAGGCTTTGCCTACTCTCGGGATGGAGATATATTCTTCAGGGTAAAGAAATTCCCTCAATACGGGAAACTCTCTCACCAGAATGTGGAAGAGCTACAAATAGGAGCCAGATTAGAGATTAATGAAAGAAAAATTGATCCCCTGGATTTTGCTCTATGGAAGAAGGAAAAAAAAGGAGAACCCTCCTGGGATAGCCCCTGGGGAAAGGGAAGACCGGGTTGGCATATTGAGTGCTCGGCCATGGCCATGAAATTCTTAGGGGAAGAAATCGATATCCACGGGGGAGGCAAGGACCTTATCTTTCCCCATCATGAGAATGAAATTGCCCAATCAGAAGGAGCAACAGATAAGAAATTTGTCGCATACTGGGTTCATAATGGTCTTCTCACTATGAAAGATCAGAAAATGGCCAAATCAACAGGGAATGTTTTCAATCTTTCCCGGGCCCTTAAGGAATTCGGGGGTGAGATAGTAAGATACTATCTCCTTTCCGCTCATTATAGAAATCCCCTGGATTATGGAAAAGAGGCTCTGAGAGAAGCAGCTTCCTCTCTAGAGCGAATTCAAAATTTTCTTCAAAGGGCTGAGGAAATCGAAGGAGAAAACAGAGAGATTCCCCTCTCCCGGGATGAGGAGGAAAAAGCAGGCGATCTGGCTAGGTATGCGGATAAGATGAAACAAAATTTTATTCTGGCTATGGATGATGATTTTAATACTCCCCTGGTCTTATCCACCATTTTTGAAGCAGTTAAAAAGGCTAATCTCCTGATAGGGAAAGCCTGTCCTTTAAATAAAAAGGCTCGGGATGCTCTTTTTAAAGTGAGAAAAGAGATAAAGAGGATAGGAGAAGTACTGGCTCTATTCGGGGAGAAGAAAAAGAAGGAACTGGGAAGAGATGCCTATCAGATCATAGAAATTCTGGTAGCGGTAAGAGATAAGCTGCGAGGAAAAAAAGATTGGAAATTGGCTGATGAGATAAGAAAAAAGCTGGATGACCTGGGAATAGAAGTAGAAGATACCAGGACCAGAACAGTGTGGAGGTTCAAAGGCTGGCGTAGCTCAACTGGCAGAGCAGCTGATTTGTAATCAGCAGGTTGGGGGTTCGAGTCCCTCCGCCAGCTCCTCGGTTAAGTTTTTTACGATGTGAGGTAGCCTGGCCAAGGCGCCCTCCACCCTGGAAGGATAGGAAGTTCCCCCCTGGGCAAAGTCCCATCTCCCTCCTCCGTTTCCTCCGGCAAGCTGGGTAATTTCCTTTATGGTAAGATTGGCGGGCAGGGTCTTATCGGTTGAGGTAGCCACTAAAACAGCCTTATCCTGAGATACTGATGCAAGCACGACAATCCCTCTCTTAAGCCTATCTCTGAGCTTCTCGGCTGCTTCCCTTAGTATCTCTGGGTCTACATCGTCCCATTTTTCGCTGATCACTTTCACCCTTCCTACCTCAAAAGCTTCCTTCATGAGCTGGTCCATTTTTAAGAGGGCCCATCTCCTTTGCCATCTTTTTAACTGGTGGACTTTTTCCTCCAGAGCCTTTTCTTTTTCCTTAAGACGGACCGAGATTTCCTCTTCCGAGGTATCCAGATCAGAAGCTATTTTCTTCAAGAGTGCATCCCTGCTTTCCATCCACTCTAAAGCCTTTTTTCCTACCACAGCTTCAATTCTTCTTATTCCTGCCGCCACAGCACTCTCACTTATAATCTTAAGTAGCCCAATCTCGCTGCTTCGGGCAACATGGGTTCCTCCGCAAACCTCCATACTGAACTTCCCTATGTTTACTGCTCTCACGGTTTCCTCATACTTCGATTCAAATAAAGCAATAGCTCCCCTTCTTCGAGCCTCTGCCAAACTCATTTCCTTCACTCGGAGGGGAAGATTTTCTCTGATCTTCTGGTTAAGAAGGAAAGCTAGCTGATGAAGATCATCCTCCGACAAGGGGGAGAAATGAGTAAAGTCAAACCTGAGTCTATCTTCATCCACTAAAGATCCGCTTTGCTTAACCGTTTTTCCAAAAATTTCTCTAAGAACAGCCTGCAGAAGGTGAGTAGCTGTGTGGGCTCGGGTTACTGCCCTTCTTCTTTCCTCATCCACCTGAGTAACAACCTCTTCACCTCGCCTGATTTTACCTTTCAGCATTTTTACCTGGTGGATAATTATTGCATCCTCGATTCTTTGAACATCAAGGACCTGTGCCAGACCTCTTGAAGTAAGAATCTTTCCCCGGTCACTTACCTGGCCTCCTCCCTCAGGATAAAAAGAAGTGAAAGTCAGGATAAGAGCCCCCTCTTCTCCTTCCTTCAACTCATCTACCAGAACCTTGTTTTTGAGAATAGCTACAAGATGAGTCTTTGTGGTTAAAGACTCATATCCCACAAATTCGCTTCTCTTTACCTTCTCTCTCAGCAGGGAAAATTGTGGAGTTCCCATTTCCCCTATCCCTATTTCCTCCTCCCTGAATTCTTTCCTTCCCCGCTCTCTCTGCTGAGCCAGGAGCTCTTCAGTCAAAGCTCTGTCTATCCTTATTCCTTCCTCGCCTGCTATCTCCTCGGTAAGATCCAGAGGGAATCCGTAGGTATCATAGAGTTTGAAAACTTCGGAGGGAGGAATCAATCGCCTTTTCTTTCTTTTTAATTCATAAATTATCCCCTCCAGGATTCTCATCCCCCGGCTCAGAGTTCCTCGGAAATTCTCCTCTTCCGCCCGAACTATCCTGGCCACATCTTCCTTAACCTTTGCCAGGTGGGGATAAGCTCCTTCCATAAGCTTGGCCACAACAGGGATCCCCTGATATAAAAAAGGCCCCTCCAGACCCAATTTCCTTCCAAAACGATAAGCCCGCCGAAGGACTCTACGTACCACATATTCCCTTCCTACATTGGAAGGGAATATGCCTTCTCCTAAAAGGAAGATCAGAGCACGCAAATGATCACAGATCACTCTCACGCCTACTCTATCTTCTACTGGCTCTGGAAGAAGCGCCATTAGCCACTCAAGAATAGGACGGAACAGATCCGTCTCATAGTCATCTTCTACCCCTTGAAGCACCGAGGCGGTTCTCTCTAGACCCATCCCGGTATCAATATTCTTCGAAGGGAGAGGGGAGAGTCTTCCCTCTTCATCCCGATTGAACTCCATAAACACCAAATTCCATAGTTCCACCCACCTTGAGCAATCACAGCCAGGCTGACAGTCTTTCCTCTGGCAGGTGAAATCCTCTCCTCTATCGAAAAAGATCTCTGAGTCCGGTCCACAAGGACCAACCTTTGCTAAAGACCAGAAATTATCTGACTCACCTTTTCTCAGTATTCTTGATGAGGGAATTCCTATCTTCTTCCATATGAGGTATGTTTCATCGTCATCCTGGAATATGGTGATCCAGATGCGCCTGCTGTCAAGACCGAGTTCCCTGGTCACAAACTCCCATCCCCACTGACAGGCTCCATCTTTAAAATAGTCACCCAGGGAGAAATTCCCCAGCATTTCAAAAAGAGTGTGGTGATGAGGGGTTCTACCTACTCTATCCAGATCATTGGTACGGAAACAGAGCTGACAGGAGGTAAGACGTGGAGCAGGAGGTTTCTTAAGTCCTAAAAAGAACGGCTTAAAGGGCACCATACCTGCAATAGTGAAGAGAAGAGCTGGATCGTCTAAAGATAAGGGGCCAGAGGGTTGAAGGAGGTGGCCTCTCTTCTGAAAAAAACTTAAGAATCTTTGCCGAATTTCATCCCCTCTCATGGATAACCTCCCTACATTAGCTCTTGTGGATCAACATCCACGCTAACTTTTACTCTATTAAAGGATCTGGAAGAGGAACCCAGCTCTCCCTTCAGGAAATTACTTATGTGGGCCGGATCATCATCCCTTAAAATTAGCTGATAACGATACCTACCTTTGATCTTAGTGAATGGACAAGGAGAAGACCCTAAAAACTTCACTCCCTTTTTGTCCAGTTCAGTAGCTATCCTCTGGCCCGCTTCAGCCACTTTAGCCTTGACTTTCCCTTCAAGAAGGATTCTTGTCCAATGAACGTGTGGTGGATAATGCAGTTCTTCTCTTGCCCTCATTTCCTCTGGATAAAAATCTTCCTCCCTATCTTTAACACATCTTAAAGAATAGTGAGTCGGATTGTAGGTCTGAATTAGTATCTTTCCTTCTTTTTTAATGGATCCTTTGATTTTGACCAAGAGTTGAAAGAGGCGCTCGCTAGCTCTAAAATCGGGTAAGTTAAGCAGACTATCAGCTGAAATAATCCCCACCATCTCTGCTTCCCTGAGGATTTCTTCTTTAATGATGAGCTTTGTCCCCACTAATATGTCAATTTTCCCTTTGATCACATCATCCCTCACCAGCCCGTAAAGTGAAGAAGAACCAATATCCAGATCAGCTCTTCTTACCAGAGCCTTGGGGAATCTCATTTTTGCTTCCCGTTCCACCTGCTCTGTCCCTATTCCCATACCTCTAAGCTTATCTCCTTTGCAATAAGGGCAGATAACAGGGCTCTGCTCTTGGTAGCTACAGTAATGACAAGAGATAGTTCCTCTCAAATGAAAAGTAAGCCCTATATTACAATTGGGACAACGCAGAACCTCCCCACATTCCTCACAAAAAAGATACCGGGAAAATCCACGTTTATCGAGAAAAAGAATGGCTAGTTCATGCCTCTCTAAAGCCTGCTTAACGGCTCTCTTTAGAGGAGCGGAAAAAATCCTATCCTCCTCACGGCGAAGATCTATGATTTCCACCGGAGGAAAAGTTTGATGAGTAGTTGAGGTAGGAATCGATAAATACTCTCCCTTGTTTAGCCGAGCCCATGACTCCAGAGAAGGGGTCTGGCTCATTAAAACAACAGGAAAACCTTCTATTTCACCCCGCTTCTCTGCTACTTCCCGGGCATGGTAACGGGGTGTCTCTCGCTGTTTATAGGCTAGGTTCTCCTCCTCATCGAGAACGATTAGACCCAGATCGGGAAAAGGAGCGAATACCAGACAGCGGGTACCAATAGCGAGATGCGCCTCTCCCTTTCTCATTCTCATCCAATGGATGTATCTTTGTCTTTTTGTGAGCTTGCTGTGGAAGATAGCTATTGAGTTTCTATAGTGGGACTCAATTAGCCGCTGCCAGGATGATATATAGCTGATTTCTGGAACTACCAGAACAACCTGTCTTTCCCTTGCCAGGACTTCTCTTATCAAAGAAAGGAAAATAGAGGTTTTCTCTTTTGTTCCTCGCGCCTTCAGAAGAAAAACATTCCCTTTTTTTCTGACTGCAGGATCCCTGAGACAAGAAACCTTCCTGCTCTCTTTTCTCTCTTCCCCATCTTTGAGAGAATACTGGATGGGGAGCATGGAGTGAAGAGACTGACCTAAAGAACAGTGATAGTACTCACTCATCCATTGGCCAAGCCTGAGAAGTGGGTGAGATACTGCTGGGAAATCATCTATCAGCTTAATAACATCTCTTACCTGTTTCTCTCCTCCTCCTTCCTTCTTCTCCCGGATAACAAAACCAGTTAGATTTCTGTTTCTAAAGGGAACCAGCACCCGGCTGCCTATCTCGAGGTGTGGAGCAAGTTCAGCAGGAACTCCGTATTGGAATGACCGCTGCAAGGGAAGATTTAAGGCAACTTCAATATATTTCACTTGGTGTCTACTCGCTTAAAGATTATTTTCACTTGGGGGAGGTTGGTTTGCCGTCTACCTTAAGTCCTAACTCCTTAAGTTGCTTCTCATCTACAGGGGAAGGAGCTTGAGTCAAGAGACAAACCGCCTTCTGGGTTTTAGGAAAGGGAATCACATCTCTTATAGAGCCTGCTCCAACTATGAGCATGAGGAGTCTATCCAATCCTAAGGCAATTCCCCCATGAGGAGGAGCCCCTGAGGAAAGAGCATCTAATAAAAAGCCAAATTTTTCCCGGGCTTGAAGAGAGTCTATGTTCAAAATTTCGAATATTCTTTCCTGAATTTTTCTTTTATGAATCCTTATGCTTCCTCCTCCAATCTCCTCCCCATTAATGACAATATCGTAGCTGCGCGCCCTCACCAGCTCGGGTCTGTCTTCTAAAAAGGATAGATCCTCATCTCTGGGAGAGGTGAAAGGATGATGCCGAGAGGTCAGATTTCCTTCCCCGTCACGCTCGAACAAAGGAAAATCCACCACCCACAAGGGCTTATACCTACCCTGGGGTATAAGGTTAAATCTCTTTGCTAGCTTGAGTCTGAGCTGGCCCAAAGACTTATTCACTACCTGCCTTGGTCCGGCAACAAAGAAAAGTCCATCGCCCCTTCTTCCTCCCATATCCCCGGCTACCTTCATCAAACTTCCTTCAGAGAAAAATTTGGCCAGAGAAGATCTTGTTCCTTTAGGGGTGAGAAGAATCCAGGACAGTCCATTTGCGCCGTAAAGTCTTATCCAGCGGCAAAGCTCGTCCATATCTTTAAGAGAAAGGGAAGAGGAGTGCGGAATTCTTATCCCTTTAACTTTTCCGCCCTCATCTAAAGCTCTCCTGAAGGCTTCAAAACTGCCTTCACTAGCCCACAAAGATACATCCACCAGCTCAAATCCAAACCTGGTATCAGGTTTATCGCTACCATAGTGCTCCATAGCCTCTTCAAAACGGAGACGAGGGAAAGGAACTTCAAGATTTACACCCCGGAGGTTTTTGAAAATAGAGACAAGCATATTTTCCACCAAATCGTATATGTCCTTTTCTTCCACAAAGGAGGCTTCTATATCTATCTGCGTATGCTCGGGCTGTCTATCTGCTCGAAGATCCTCATCTCTGAAACATTTGACTATCTGGAAATATTTATCAAAACCCGCCACCATAAGGAGCTGTTTAAAAAGTTGGGGAGACTGAGGAAGGGCATAGAATTCCCCGGGATATACCCTGGAGGGTACGATATAATCCCGGGCTCCCTCAGGCGTACTTTTGGTAAGAAAGGGGGTTTCTATTTCCACGAATCCCTTTTTGTCCAGAAAATCCCGTACCAGCCGAGTAAGGCGGTATCTTAAAAGGATGTTCTTCTGCATTGTGGGTCTTCGTAGATCCAGATACCTATATTTCAACCTTACCTCTTCATCAGTGTCTATCTCATCATCTGTGGGAAAAGGAAGAGGGTCAGAGATATTTAAGATCTCCAGATCTTTCACCATCAGCTCTATCTCCCCTGTATTTAACTTAGGATTTATGGAATCCTTCGGCCGCCGAGCAACTTTCCCCTTTACCGAGATTACCCATCCCTCCCTTAAGGAACGAGCCTGAGTATGAGTTTCCTTATCTACTTCGGGATTAAAAACCACCTGAGTGAAGCCTGATCTGTCTCCCAAATCAACAAAGATAAGCCCCCCATGGTCTCTTCTTTTCTTCACCCAGCCCGCTAACACTACCTCTCTATCAGCATCCTGTTTGGTCAGAACCCCACAGAGATCGGTTCTTTTCAGTCTCATAATCTATCTCCCCAATTTTTGGCTAATTTCGTTCCATTTTCCCTGTTCTATGGTTTCCTGCTTTCCCGACTCCATATCCCGAAGGATAACTGTCTTTTCCTTGACTTCCTTTTCTCCTACAATTATGGTCCAGCGAATTTTCTTTCTATTAACTAGCTTCAGTTGAGAGGAAAGGCCTCTTGGGGTGAGATTCAGTTGGGTCTTCACCCCTTTTGAGCGCAGGAAGTTGGCTAGCTCATATCCCTTAATTTGACTTCTTCCATCCAAAGTAACTATATAAACAGTATGTTCCCCTCCTGGGGGAGGCGCTATTCCTTCCTTCTCTAGAGCCTCCAGGAGTCGCTCCACCCCTATGGAGAAACCCATAGCTGGGGTGGGAGGACCTTCTAAATCCTCTACCAGGTCATCGTATCTGCCGCCTCCACAAACTGCATCTTGAGCTCCGAGATTCGAGGAAATAATTTCAAAAATAGTTCGAGTGTAATAATCAAGTCCCCTTACCAGATGAGGATCAACGGTAAACTTAACGCCTACTTCTTTAAGCCCTCTTCTCACTTTCTCGAAGTGAGCTAGACAACTCTCACAGAGATATCCCTCTATTCCTGGGGCTTCCCTTATTATCGATTGACATTTATCATTTTTGCAGTCCAGAGCCCTTAGAGTGTTAACTCGTGCGCGCTCTTGGCAAACGGGGCAAAGAGAATCTAAGTGAAACTCAAGGTATTTCTTGAGCTCTTTTTCGTAACTAGCGCGGCACCCTCTACAACCAATGCTGTTGAGTCGGATGTAAAAGTGAGAAAGACCCAGTCCTTTGAAAAATCGTACTACCATTTCCACAAGCTCTACATCTACCCAAGGACTCCCCTGCCCTATTGTTTCTACCCCTATCTGATGAAACTCTCGAAGCCTCCCCCTTTGGGGTCTCTCATACCGGAACATAGACCCCATGTAATATACCCGCCACAGATCCTCTTCCCCATACAACTTGTGCTGAATATAAGCTCTTATAATGGATGCGGTAGCTTCAGGACGAAGAGATAGACTGCGTCCTTTCTTATCCTGGAAAGTGTACATGTTTTTTCCCGCATCGGTTTCCCTACCAATACTACGGAGAAATAGGTCCGTTTGTTCAAATATGGGGGTTCTCATCTCTTCGTAGCCATAGCGGGAAAAGAGAAGAGAAGCCTCCCTTTCTACCCATTGGTAGGAAGAGATCCGCAAGGGAAGAATATCTTCAACTCCACGAGGTGAGCGAATCATAAATTTATCCCCTTTGATATTGATAGACTGCTCTTAGATGCTCACTGTAGTCCTTGCTGAACTGATGGCTACCATCTCCTCTGGCCACAAAGTAAAAGTAATCAACCTTCGCAGGATGCAGAGCAGCGTGAACACTCTCTCGTCCCGGGCTGCAGATGGGACCGGGTGGGAACCCAAAATAAAGATAGGTGTTATACGGGGAAGGGGTTTTGAGGCTTTGACGGTCTAATTTTTCACCAAAATCCCCCAAGGCGTACTTTATAGTAGGGTCTGCTCTGAGTCTCATTCCCTTTCGAAGCCGATTATAGAAAACACCGGCAATAGTGGCTTTCTCCGAGGAAATCCGGGCTTCTTTCTCTACAATGGAGGCAAGAATGATTAGCTTTTGCAGGGAACTTTTATCTTCCCCATGCAGTTTCTCATACAGAGGAAGAAGAATCTCTTCAAACCGACTAAGAAATTTCCTTACTATTTCCTCCGGAGCTTCACCTTCAATGAAGTGATAAGTATCAGGATAAAGATATCCCTCCAGACTATCTTCGGGTAAGGAAAAAGAAAACTCATCCTCATAAATTCCGGGGTTATTTACCACGGCCAGGAACTCCTCCTTTCCTACGATACCTCTTTGATTCAGCATTTCCGCTATTTCCCATTTGGGGAGACCTTCCGGAAAAGTAACTCGATGAGTTTTGATTTGTCCCTTCTGCAGCTTCTCTAAAACCTCCAGCATACTAGGAGCGAAAAACTCGTATTTTCCTGCTTTGAGGTTCTGTTCCCAGCCCAGAATTTTGGAAAGAAAAACAAAGACGAATTTGTTCTTTATAACTTTCTCTCGGGATAAAATATGAGCGATCTCAAGAGAATCTACACCCGGGGGAATAGTAACAACTTTCCTTCCTTGGCTGTGGAGAGGAAGAAACACCCAAGAGATGACCAGGAAAATCATAAGGAAAACTACTGGAGCGGCCACCTTTTTCCACCAAAAGAATCTTAGCTGCATTTCATCTTTGCCTTATGGTGAATCTAATTTTCCTGTGGAATTCCTTATCTCACTTCGTTGCCACTCCAGATAATCCTCGAGAATTATAGCCGCAGCCAGTTTATCCTTAACCTTTTTCCTCTTTGATAAAGTCAATTTTGCTTCTCTTAATATTTTCTCAGCGGCTACTGTTGAGAGGGTTTCATCAACAAGAATTATGGGGATATTGATCTCGGAACGCAGGTAATTTACGAACTTTTCCACCTTTTGAGCTTGAGTCCCTTTTTCTCCCCTGAGCCCTAGGGGCTGGCCAACTACTAATTTGCCGGTTTTATATGTGTGAATAAGTTCTTTGATACGCCCTATTCCTTTGTCTGGATGCTTGTCTCGACTGATCTGTTCGATTCCCTGGGCTATACTCTCAGAGGGATCACTCACCGCCACCCCTATCCTCTTGTCACCCACATCCAAACATAGAATAGTTATAAGTCCCTCCTATTTATTATCCGAAACATAATAGAGTATGCGATTACAGTTTTCGCAGTAAACAACTCCCTGACCTTTCCTTACACGCCCCATCAAAGAAGAAGATAATTTAACATGGCAGCCCCCGCAGGCTCCATCTTTGGTGGGAATCACAGCTAAACCATCTTTGGTCTTCTTGAGATGCTCAAACTGCTCTAAAAAAACAGGATCGAGGTTTAAAGTCAAATTCTTACGCTCACCCTCTAACTTTTCTCTGGTACGGGTGAAATTATCTAGATATGTAGCCAATTTCTTTCTATTGATTTCCCGATCTTTCCTGCCGCTCTCTGTTTTCTCTCTCAGTAAAGGAATAGAATTGGTTAACTCCTCTTCCTTCTCCATAAGTTCCAGAAGGAGATTTTCCACTTTCTCCTTTTGGTCATTGGCTAGGGCAATCTCTTTTTCTAATGCGGCAAACTCATCCTGGGATTTAACCTTATATTTCTCTTCCTCATGTTTAGCTATGAGTAAATCTATCTCTTCTATTTTACCTTCCTCTATTCTTTTTTCCCTCTTAGTCTTCTTTAACTGGCCCTCTTTTTCCAGCAGGTCTTTTTCTAATTCCTTGATTTCTTTGGTGTATCGATCGGCCTCAGCTAAAACCTTTTTTCTTTCCTTTTCATCTCTATCTATCTCCAGATCTAATTTCTGAAGTTCAATGAGTAAGGACAGATTTTGGTTCACTCACTTCTTTCCTTATTTACAAGATAGTCAAGGGGAAGTGTTCTCCTTGACTATCTTGAGTTTTGGAAATCTTGCGCTCCTATAAAGAACTTACATTTTAGGCAGTGAATTTTCCCCTGACGCTTGATTTAGCTTAAGTTGGTGCGGGGTGATGGACTTGAACCAACGACTTCTTGCTTGTAAGGCAAGCGCTCTTCCTCTGAGCTAACCCCGCCTCCCTGTAATAAATCCCTCATTCGCCATGGATCCGGTAAAATAGATGGTGCCCTCAGGGGGAATTGAACCCCCGTTGCCGCCTTGAAAGAGCGGTGTCCTAACCACTAGACGATGAGGGCTGGTGAGCCGTGCAGGGATCGAACCTGCGACCCTCGGCTTAAAAGGCCGATGCTCTACCGACTGAGCTAACGGCTCGGCTCGTTGAAGTTCTTTCTCTATAAAGGCTATCAGGGTGCTTTCTCTGCCTCAGCAGAAGCCGAGAGATCCCGAGACCTATGGGAATCTCCCTTTTCTTTTGCCCTTTGGTTTTCAGTATTGTAATGATTTTTCTCCTAAAGTCAAAATCAGGCCACTTGAGGCTTAAGATCTCACCTTTCCGGAACCGAGAAGCTCCCGGATCCTCTATTTTGAGCTGTTTTAATCATACTCTCATCAAAGGGACCTTGAACATAGAAGGAAACAAAGTAGGGATGTCCACCCGCATCTCTAGGTCTATTCTTCCAGGATTTCCACCGTAACTCTCTTTTTCAACTTCGCTGCAGCCGCTCCTACCAGTATTCTGAGGGCAGTAGCTATTCTGCCTCCTTTACCTATCACCTTGCCCATATCCTCTTTGGCAACAGAGATCTCGAGAAGAATAACTTTCTCTCCTTTTATCTCCTGGACCTTTACTTCCTCTGGGTTATCTACTATCTGCTTGACAATGTACTCAACCATCTCACGCATCCTTGCCTCCTTTAGTGCCGCTCAATTTAATCCAGTTCCTCGGACGAGACGATGGCGAAGTTCAATAGTAGCTTCTTCACAGAATTGGAAATTTTGACTCCCTTGCTTACCTAACTTGAGACCTTATCCTCATCCACCTCCACCTTCTTAGCTCAAGGATCACCACCCCAACTTTCCAATAAAGCGCCATTTTCTAAGCTGTATCGTGGTTGTGAGGTCATGTAATACTTGCTGTCTTCCACTCTTTTTCGCTCTCACCTCCTCCCTAACTTATGGTCCTTTTCTGGTCAATTCCCTTCGAGTTTTCAAAATATGCTATGTCCTGCCTGTGAGGTTTATTTGTATGTCTTGCTGCCTTCTGGGGGCTGCCCTCCCCCCTCTCTAGGATCAAGCAAGCTCTTTATAGGCTTTATCTATCCTCTCTATTAGCTTCTTAAATTCCTTCCAGTTATCGTCAAACAGACTGTATAACTTCTTCTGTAATCAGCTCCTATTAGCGGTTTGCTTGTAATCCTTTCCCTTAATTGGTCTTCCTATCCTCCTTCCTTTCTTCCTTTCTCCTCCACATCTCTTTATACTTACCAGTGCACATAATCCGGTCGCCGCAATTAGGACAGAACTTCCAATCGCACCTTATTTCAAAGTTACACTTTTTGCACTTTACCACTGCTGCTATAATAGGCATCTTATACCTCCTTTCCCCAAAATCCCTCTATGCCACAACTGGCTTGATAAAAATCTCTTGATAGAGGAGCTTTAATTTTCCCCAGGTCATATAGGTTGGCTTATCTTGAGAAAGTGCCTCTCTGCCCTCCGCTGATGCCCACTTATCTAGCTGCTCAGGTAGTAAGTGGGCTTTTTTCTTTAACTCAACCTACTCTTTTCCCTCACGAACATTTTCCAAGCGGCCCCTTAACA
>Ga0209979_1002091_pt1 | contig 19919 bp, 16 predicted proteins | sample AnhtaG_FD_183114 | JGI IMG/M metagenome (GOLD analysis project Ga0209979, IMG submission 183114) | Deep subsurface microbial communities from Anholt, Denmark to uncover new lineages of life (NeLLi) - Anholt_01485 metaG (SPAdes) (version 2) | ecosystem: Environmental > Aquatic > Marine > Oceanic...
AATCCATGATTTGACTGTCGCTACTCACTTCAGTACTTTCCTAAATACTTCTGTCGCCACGGTATCCGCCCTTCTTGTAGTTTATCACACAATTTGGACAAAAGTGCAGTCAGTTCGCTCGTCCTATTCAGGACAGAAGTATGCAAGATGAACTCTAGTACTGTGGATGCAGTGATTCTACTATTAGTCTTCTCTGTAATGTCTGTCCTCGTCTCGGTCATATCCTCTTGTTGAATTAAGTAATGGGAGATCCCAATGCTCATCCTCAAAGCTGCGCAAAAGGGCTTTCTCGTCGTCTTGCACGACTTCTGGGCCAAGGATCGCATACTTGAAGGAAAGTGTAATTCCGGGCGACCTCTGAATGCGAGCTAAACGGTTCGCTGCTGTATGTCGACGCAAATGATTTAGAAGTTCAGCCTGCAAATCCGACCGTGAACAACCAATCTTCAAAATTCTCGTCTTGCCCCTATACCGAGGATACTCCGTTGACTGAATGATTTCATAAATACCCGATGAGGAAGGCACGTTCTGCCTAATGGCTTCCGCTGAAAAAACGATTTCCTGCGACCAACCAGTGATCATAAGTTTCTACCCCCTTCATTTCAGCAGACGGTCATCATTGTTAGTATCCACAATATGCCAAGCTCGCAAATTAATCTTCCGTCGTCTGACATTGAACAAGCCGCCCTTTTGTGCAAGTTGTATTGAACAAGCGTGGCCTAAGACTTGATCGAATTAGAAACCAGAAGCGAGTGCCACCAGTTAGATAACAATAGGTTTTAGGCTTACGGCTTCACTTGCCGTTACGTCCATACGTAGGTTTATTACTGTCATGAAAACAGGTACGCCTTCGACCTTTTGCACCCAATATGTGCCATGTTCCTCAGCTCCTGCAAAGGCAACAGTAGAATTTGGCGCGGCGTTATATACCACGAGATATGCTCTAGGCTCTGCCCAGTCTCGCGCATACCACGATGCTTGAGGGAGGCCCCCTCTCACCCAGGCCTGGTCACGCTCCTTCCCATCAAAGACCTTTGCCTCTAGCACAAGACGGCGACCATCAGAAAACCTCGCAGATAGAACATCAACTTCGCCTTTGCCAGATGGGCTCTTAGGATCAATTGCAAAATCGAGACCACGATCAAACAAGTAACTGTAGAAGTCCATCTTTAAGGCCTTTTCCACTTGGCCAATTCCAGACTCTATGATGCCCATCAAATACCTTGATGAAAACCATTCACAGCGCTGTTTATATCTGGTGAGTAAGGCTAATATTTGGTCATCAAGCTCTTGACATAGCAGAAGGTAGTCAACAAGCGGTTCTAAGAAAACTTTAGCAAATTCTCTAATAGCTGATCGCATACCCGCAGATGAATCACCAGTGTGCGACAAATAGTAAGCGCCAATCGAGACAACTCTTTGTCCCACCTGGTCTGCCTTTTGGCCTGTAGCGGTGGCCAGGCTCAACAATTGATATCCGAGCGCAGCGTTTTGTGACAGACTACTAATAAAATCTAGACTCATAACGTGATCAGCTTGATTCTTCCAGATGGTTCCAGCATAGGCACCAAGGCTGTGTTCTTCCCGTACCAACAGACTGTTAACGGCTACTCGTAGATATTGATCCTGATTTATGAAATTGAGTAGAGTACGTAGATTTGTCTGAAGCAAGTTATACGGGGATCCATTTATGCGACCTAACAGCAATCTCAGTTGATCAGACTCTCTCATCAGCGCCTCCTGATTTGCTATCCCAGGCACTACCAAGATGTTCGGACTAAGATACTAAGGGTTATGTAGACATGCTTCCGTAAATCTTAACATGAACCTGTGGAATCGTCAATTTGGCCGACTAGTGATAAGGGAGAAGGGGTGCCAGTGCCCAGTTGAACAATCCGCTATTTCGTTTAATATATTGCATATATTTGCCCATAAGTGCTAGAATGATACCAGCGTTCAAGAATGTAAGCTTTGCGGGGAGGTGTTTTCATGGTTATTACGAAGGAATGGTTTACAGTAGAAGAAGCTGCTGGGTATTTATGCGTTTCAAAAAGAACTATCTATAAATTGACTAAGGAAGGCAGGTTGCCCGCCTTCCGCATTGGTCGGGAACGTCATCGCCGATTCCGTAAGGAGGATCTGGACAAGGTGCCTCGTCCGAGTGAAGAAACGAGGACGCTGGAAGGACTCCTGAAGCTAACGGCAAAAGTGGATCCGCTACTTGCCGAAATCTGGGACAATCAAAAGGATGCTGCCTATGACCGAGTATAACCGGAGCGACGTGATCCTCGTTAGCTTTATCTTTTCGGATGAAAGTGGCGAGAGGCGACGTCCAGCGGTCATAGTTAGTTCGGATGCCTACCATCAAAGCCGTCAAGAGGCTATTATTGCGGCTATCACTAGCAGAACTGATCGGATACTGGTAGGCGACCATCTTATTAGTGATTGGCAGGGCGCCGGACTTCTTTTTCCTTCGGTGGTGACAGGAATCATAAGGACGATAAAGCAAGGCATGGTAGCTAAGAAGCTTGGAACTATGCCCCGGCCTGACATGCAAGCTATTGAAGATAAATTACGAGACGCTTTGGGGCTCAAACAGAGGAGTTAAATCGTGCCCAATCCCTTATTGATAATCACTCCTGCTCTTGAACTGCTTGGCAAGAATGTTGGTATCCTGCCAGCGACTGGTAAGGCTGTGGAAGACCTTCAGCACCCTGACCAAGATGAGATCGACGATGTTCTCATTCATCGAGAAATGGGTAAGGAGATTACAGCTTTTGCCGAGGTTCCTGAACCATCAACTAAGAATATTTATAGAGCAACACCTCCATTGCCACGCACTGAACATCATCTTTTCCGTTTCTTCATAGACGGGAGCCTTCGGACTTATTTCTTAGCTACCGGAGTCGAGGGAACGCGCACATTTCCCATAGAGCTGGCGCAAATCGGGGCGTCGGCAGTTCAGCGTGATGAAAAAGGGCGCCTCAGTGTCTTGAAAGGTGGCCACAAAATATTGCTTCTCGTTCCAAAGGGGGCTCGTGGTATCTCGGACACGGTATGGGAGCAACTTAAGCGTCTCCCTACACCAGATGGCCTACTTCAAATAATCGATTTCGACCTTCCTGATGTAATCAGCGGGGATGCAAAAAAGGATCCCCGGGATAAAGCAGGCGGTAAGGCTCGCTTCCGGATGCATGTGATGGAGACCGAGCTTATCCAATCGACAGACTCGCTTCGAGATAAAGACCACTGGTTAATCTTGGACGGCGCTGTTAAACTTGGCGATTTCATTTCTGCTCCCTACTTGATCGGTGTTGCAAAATCGTTCAGTAAGGAACCACTTTTCTATTTCGGAGGAAAGAAATCCAAAAATCGGGACGTCACCACTATTCTGGCTGGACTACCTTATGCTCACCGCACAGCAGCTTTCAAGGCGTACGACGGACAGGTCGCCTTCTGGTATGTCAGAATGTGGGAACAAAAAGACGTCGATTATCCTCTTATGGGAGTCGTTAAAGTAGAACTTCCATGCCCAGATAGGAAGCCCGTACCTGCAGATCTTGTAGACTTGCTCTCTCGAGTTTTAGTTGCTGAGCGAAGCGTTTCTCCCTATGGGCTTGATAGACGATGGCACTGCCATATCTATCCTATATTCATAGCAGAGCAAACCATAAAGAATCGGTTCTTTTCACAGCAAGTGCTCATGGGAGCCATCAGGTGGCCTAAACCTGTAGCTCCATGATGCAGAGGAGGTTGTAATGGCAAAAGGAAATCTCTAAGACCCTGAGCTGATTGCTACTGTCGAGGAAACCAAAGGTGAAGCACCAAATGTGGGCTCTCAAACAGCGGTTGGGCGCACTTCAGCTACTGAGCGAGACCCCAGTACTTCGGACAAGTTCAATTTCTGGCTTTCACCAGATATTATCGTCAACCCTTTTGGCATCGTAGAAGTAGAGCAAGTTGCCCCTGATAACAAGACCAGTAAGACTTATGGGCTGGTCACTATTCTTGAACACCGAACTGACGCGCCTAATCATCTCGCTAACTTCATATCGAGCAATTTCGGCAATATCGCCGAGGAGCCAAATACGCCACGACAAGGTACAACTGTGGCTAAGGTGAACGTCTTGAGCAACAACGCCAACGTCTATATGCCTGTCCCCAACGAACGATTGGTTAGCTTCGCCGATGCTAAAGGTATAGAAGAGGCTCTCGGCATTGACCAGATGGAGGTGAAGAACCGAATTCCGGCGGGACTCATAAGTATGAGCAATGGAGCTTCAGCAGTTGCCTATATAGACTGGCGATACGTTCTTGGGCCTCTCTCAGCCCATATTAACATATCAGGAATCAGTGGGCTGGCTACCAAGACTTCTTACGCTATGTTTGTCGTTCAGTCCATATTACAAAAGGCTGACGATCCTTCAAAGATAGCCGTTATCATCATGAATGTGAAGCAGGCAGACCTACTCCATATTGATGAGAGGGGCCCAGAGTTACCCGCCGAACAGAAAGAAATGTGGGAGAAGCTAGGACTTGAACCCAAGCCCTTTGAATCTGGTAAAGTCCATTACCTTCTGCCCAGGAGCAAGGATGGGAAACAGCCCAACAGCTTTTTCCCACCCGCTATATACACGATTTACGCCTACGATTTAGAGGCTACAGCCGACAAGCTAGACCTCCTGTTCAGCGATGTATCTGACCCCTCAGGTACAATGGAATCTATCATTGGTGATATTATGATAGGCCTCCAAGGGCAGGAGTCAGACTTTAAGAATGTGCAAAGTTGGCGAGATTTGTTATACGGACTTCCTCTTTGGGACCCTACGACGAAGCAAACTAAGGCATGGCGCGACCACTACAAATCTTCCATAGGGAAATTCCGCCGACACCTTAGACGTCTTGTCCAGACACGGGAAACTGGTATCTTCCCCGATTCGAGAGCAACGAATGAAAAGCTTCTCAGCGTAGAGATAAGCAAAATAAAAGGTGGGCATATCTACGTGGTCGATATAGCCAAACTTGCCGATGCCGAACAAACCCTCGTTTTTGGAGACCTTCTTAAGACTGTTTACTCTATGAAAGCAGAGGCGCCAGAAGAAGGAGAGGAGGAGGTACCGGAGAAGATCATCTTCTTTGTTGATGAGCTGAACAAGTATGCTCCCAGCGGCGCTAAAACCTCGCCCATATCCGAGCAGGTGCTGGACATTGCCGAGAGAGGACGGTCGCTAGGGGTCGTCCTTATTTCCGCCCAGCAGTTTATGAGCGCCGTTCACTCTCGGGTTACGGGCAACGCGGCAACTAAGGTTATTGGCCGTTCTGGCTCAGCGGAAGTCCTTCAGCCGGATTATAGATTCTTGGACGATGACTTGAAGCTCAACGTAACACGTTTAAATCAAGGCGAACTCTTGCTCAGTCACGCCATCTATCGTCAACCAGTGAAAGTCATCTTCCCTAAGCCTGCCTACAAACAACAACAAGTGTAGGAGGAATGAGCAGTGGCACAAAATACTGAAAGTGCCGAAGAGTTAATTAGAAAGCACGCTCCCGACATAGCAAACCAAATAAAGAAGGCTGCTCAGGAAGCTTGGAGCAACGAGACCCAGTTCAGGGGGAACCTAGCTAGAGGCAGAGTTTTTGAGGGCTTCGCTGACCACCTTGGACTGACATTACAACCCCGGGAGGAATACACTCTCATCAACGGCCGGGCCGATGCTGTCTACAATCGCTTTGTCATCGAATACGAGGCGCCAGGAACTTTAACTCCTCGAGATAGCCAGAAGAATCGCCACGCCATCTCTCAGGTCAGACAGTATATAGAGGGCTTAGTGAAAGTGGAGCGCCACAAGCCTGAGCGTCTGGCAGGAGTGGTTACTGATGGCTGCTACTTAATTTTTGCACGCTTTCGGACTGGCGTGTGGCACACTGACGACCCGCTGCCGGTGACTGCCGATTCAACAGCGCGGTTCCTCGCTTCGCTCTACCTTCTCAGCACTGAGAAAGCCTTAACTGCCGACAACCTTGTTCGCGACTTTGGTGAGAATAGCAATGTGGCGCGTATTGCGGTCAGTGCCCTTTATAAAGCGCTGACTGAGTCACAGAATCCTAAGGTAAAGGTAATTTATGACCAATGGCGCCAGCAGTTCAGTGAGGTCTGCGGGTACGAAGAAGGCTCCCCACGCCTAGACATCCGGGCACTCGCCAAACAGTATGGCGTTCAGGATCCGAAACCCAATGCCTTCAGACTATTCTTCTCTATCCATGCGTACTACGCGACCTTCATAAAGCTACTGGCAGTGCAGGTTGTTCACTATTATGTAGCTCCTAAATTAGGCACAGCTTTGCCGCAAGTAGCAAGCTATCCCAGCGACAGGCTACAGAAATACCTCACGGATATGGAGCGTGGTGGCATCTTCAAGAAATTGGGCATCAGCAACTTCCTAGAAGGAGACTTCTTCGGCTGGTATCTTGAGGTCTGGGATGACAGCCTAGACAAAGGAATTCGCCGCATCATCTCAGAACTGGCCAATTACTCCTTGGTAACTCTGGATGCTGACCCAGATCAGACTCGCGACCTCCTCAAGAAGCTCTACCAGAATGTTATGCCCAAGCAGCTCCGTCATGACCTAGGTGAGTATTACACGCCGGACTGGCTGGCAGAACGACTACTGAATCAACTGGGATTCACTTCGGAGCGCGACACCAAGTTGCATGAGAGGCGCCTCCTTGACCCTGCCTGCGGCTCGGGCACATTTCTAGTGCTAGCCATTAAACGGATAAAGGAGCACTGTGCCGAACGTCCCATAAAGCCAGCAGATATCCTCCACAAGATTCAATCTAACATTGCGGGCTTCGACCTGAACCCTCTAGCAGTTATCTCCGCTCGTACCAACTACCTTCTTGCTTTGGGAGACTTGCTCCAGGCGCAAAGAGACTTTGAAGTCAATATACCTGTCTACTTGTGTGATTCTATTCTTACCCCGTCTCAGGCAGAGGAAAGAGTGGGTGAACAGTATCGCATGAGGGGTGCCGAGGAACGCCTCTACAAGTTCAAGACGGTGGTGGGAGAGTTCGCTGTCCCTGGCTCGCTGGTGAAAGCTCAGTATATTGACCAACTGGCTGGACTTATTGAGGAGTGTGTGGATGCAAAGTATTCGGTTGATGACTTCCGCAAGCGAATACTTCAAACTTTCCCGCTTATGGAAGGGAAAGACGACCTTGACATCCAGGTGCTGGAGCAGCTCTATGCCAGGATAAAAGAGCTGGACGAGAAGGCAATCAACGGCATCTGGGCACGGATTATTAAGAATGCCTTTGCGCCCCTCTTCTGTGGACAGTTTGACTATGTAGCAGGAAATCCGCCATGGGTGAACTGGGAACACCTACCTGATGAATACCGGAACAAGCTCATTCCACTGAATCAGGATAAATACAAGCTGTTTCTGGTGGAGGGAACGCTGGCGCGTCATGGTGGAACGAAAATTGACATCTCTTCTTTGATGTATTACACGAGTGCGGACAAATACTTACACGCGGCTGGCAAAATAGGATTTGTTGTCACCCAGACACTGTTCAAAAGCCAAGCTGCTGGGCGAGGATTCAGACGTTTTGAGATAGAAGGTTCGGGAAAACTGATGGTGCAGGCTGTGGATGACTTTGTTGCTATTAAGCCCTTTGAAGGGGCAGCTAATCGTCCAGCAGTGATAGTATCTCAGAAGGGGCAACCGACTCGCTACCCCGTAAGCTACATAATATGGCGAAAATTATCACGTGGGAGTTCTGTTCCAGAAGATGCGACGTTAGATATGGCAATTGCGCTAACAAGAAGGTCAGAGTGGCAGGCAAAACCCATAGATAGAAGAGACCTGACTTCTCCTTGGATAACGGGAAGGCGCCGTGCCTTGGATGCTATTGAGAAATGCCTGGGCCAAAGTGACTATACTGTGAAGCCTGGGACCTGCACTTGGGCAAACGGAGTGTACTGGTTGACATTGGTTAGCGAGCGGCCAGACGGCCTTGTTGTCGTGTCTAACATGGGTGAGAGTGGCCGTCCGCAAGTTGAATCTGTCCAAGCCGGGATAGAGCCAGATTTGGTATTTCCTTTGTTAAGGGGAGAAGACGTTCACCAATGGCAAAGCCAGCCCCATAATTACATCTTGGTGCCTCAAGACCCAAATCAGCCGTCGCACGGTCATTCTGAAGCCGAATTACGAACAAAACTTCCTAAGACTTTCGCTTTCCTCAAGAGATTTGAGTCAATTCTTTCCAGCCGTAGCGGATATCTGAAGTATCTTCTTTCCCAACCTTTCTACTCTATCTACAACGTAGGCCCTTACACGTTTGCTCCAGTCAAGCTCGTTTGGAGAGAGCAAGCATCCTTCTTAACTACAGCCGTTGTGACCCCAACTAATACCAAGGTGGTGATCCCCGACCACAAACTCATGATTGTTCCATTTGAGTCGGCAGAACCTGCCCATTTCCTATGTGCTGTTATGAGTAGTAGCCCGGCTCAATTTCTTGTCAAAGCATACATTGTAGAAACGTCGACTTCAACGCATGTCCTAGAACACTTACGTATCCCAGCGTTCAATTCAAAGGACAAAGTGCATGTGGAGCTTGCCGACCTTTCACAGCAGGCGCACCGGGCAGCAGCAGAAGGTGATCAAGAAACAGTCAGCAATATAGAGAAGCGGATTGATGAGCTAGCGGCAGAGATGTGGGGGCTTACTAAAGAGGAACTCAAGGAAATCCAGGAGTCTCTGGCGGAGTTGAAGTCGTGAGGATAACAAATGCATATTCTCCTAGTTGAGCCAGCCTACTACACACGGTATCCATCGCTGGGGCTTCTAAAGCTTGCTTCCTATCACAAGCTTCGCGGAGACACTGTTGAACTGGTGCGTGGCTGCCAGCCCACTTCTCGAACGCCAGATAGAGTCTATGTAACGAGCCTCTTTACTTATGCCTGGGAACCAGTGCATCAGACGGTAGCCTACTACAAGAAGACGTTTCCCAATGCGAAGGTGGTTGTGGGGGGCATATACTCCACTTTGATGAAAGAGCATGCTGCTCTTTCTGGAGCTGATGAGATTCACCAGGGTCTCTATGAGGAGGCCGAGGACCTTCTCCCTGATTACTCTCTGGTTCCGGGCTGGCGGCAAAGCATCGTTTTCAGCCATCGAGGTTGTGTTAACCGATGTCCCTACTGTGCTGTACCTCTAATGGAGCCTACTAAAGGGGCGATTCAGGTTAAGTCTATCCGTCACCTTGTAGCACCTGGGCACAAGAAGGTGGTCCTCTGGGACAACAATCTTCTCGGAGCTGCCAACTGGAAAGACCTGATAGCAGAACTCAAAGAAATCGGATTGCCGGTAGATTTCAATCAGGGCCTGGACGCAAGGCGTATCACAGAAGAGGTTGCGCAGGGATTCAAAGGCTTGCATGTTGACCCGGTGCGCATGGCATACGATGTGTCATCGGAGCGGAAAGCGCTGGAAAGAGCAATACCCGCGCTAGCAAGAGCGGGGTTCAAATTACGCAATATGATAGTGTACGTCCTGTATAACTTCCAGGATTCCCCTGAAGACTTTCTGAATAGGATATGTGACCTTATGGAGTGGGGCGTTGTTGCCTACCCCATGCGCTTCGAACCTTTGGACTCCCTAAAAAAGAACCAACACATCGGTTGTCAGTGGGCTGCGGAGCAACTTGAGATGATAGCTCAGGCCCGCCGAGTCATTGGCTATGGCGGAGCATTTCCCCCTCACGAAGGACTGCGAAAGAAGTTCCTGGAGGCTAGAAACTTCGAAGAGGCGTTCACTTTACGGCCCATAAGGCGGGGGGCCTTCGTCGGGGACCATGAGGGACTGGCTCAAATTGCACTAACTATGGCAGCGCGCGTCGTTAAAAGTTAGCGGCGCTGACATCTCCAAAGCATTCCCTGAGTAGAAGATTTCAAGGGCTAGGAATTGCACATAACGTCAAAATGTTCAATGTACTAGTAAGCAGTCAGTGGCACAAACTAAAGGCAAACCTCTCTTTGGAGGCTTGCCTTTAGTCTGCTTCTCAGGCCCTCTTACTGGTGTGCATCATACACCTAGCCACTCGTTCGCCAACTGCACTAACTGCGTTAGGCTTATCACAGCCGTGAAGCCAGGTGGAATTACGCCGCTTAGCCAATCATTGCCAGCCTTAACTACATCGGCAAGGTCAGCTACCAGTGGGTCGCCGGAGTAGCTTCGGTAGTAGGCAAGAGCATCGGCCAAGGTCACCGTCACCGGAACATGTATGGTCTTGATTATTCCTTGCTCACTGTAGCTCACGGCAATAGTAGCCGAGCCTCCAGCTACCGCCGTGATGAGCCCGGTGTCGCTTACCGCAGCCACAGAGGTGTCGCTACTTTCGTAGGTTGCCTCACCGGTTACATCAGCCGTGGCATCATCGCTGTAGGTAGCGGTGATGGTGAGCTGCTGAGTTTCACCCACCGCAAGGCTGACTGATGGTGGTGAAGCGTCAAGGGCCTCCAACATAGGCATGTTTATCCACTGTCGCTGAACCGTAATATAACCGATCCCTTCATGGATTTCGATGGTCGTCCCAAGCTCGGCTGACAGGTCGGCAAGATGACGTAGAATCCGGGATGCCTCGTCAGGCGGGGGAACCTTTGGCCTTCCAGAATCATCAAGCCTTAATGGTAAAAGGGCGATGTTGAGGCTATCAGGGGAGATGGTTACCTTGGCCATTATAGAGTCATGCGCTTGCTCGGGCATCTGGTAGTCAGGACGGAACAGGAAGTTTCCAAGGCTAAGCAGGGCGACTCGCCCGTTACTCACGAGGATACCCTGGGGTACATGGGAACCATGGGCGATGACAACGTCAGCTCTGGCGTCTAAGATACGTTGCACTAGGGCTATATGGCTCAGTGGCGGCTGGTCAGTCCACCCCGGCCCTAGATGAAGGTGCAATGCTACTACTATGACATCGGCTGTGGCTGCCAGTTGAGCCAATTGCTGTTCGCCTGAGCATTCCTCCCAAGTCGCTGCACCTGCCCAAGTGGGGCCTGCCGAGAACCAGTTTGGCTCCATAGCTAAATAAGCTACTACTACAAGACCGATATTATTGACTTGCAGCCGGATTGGTTTGCAGGCCTGCTCGGAATTTTCGCCCGCCCCCAGCGTTAGTATGCCGCGCGCCGTTAGTTAACGGATGGTCTCCTGGATTCCGTAACTGCCACAATCCAGGATGTGGTTATTAGCTAGGGTAGCGATGGTGAGAGACGTTGGATGCAGGAAATCGGCAATCAGCGGGGGGCTCCACAAGAGCGATTGCCAGGGCCACTTGAGACATACTCCCGGCGGCGGATTCTCAGAAAGGAGAACACCCTCGAAATTGAAGATAAAGATATCCTGCTCTCTTAGTAGACCGTTGATACCTTGTAGTGGGTCCTCTTGATCTTGGTTGCTCTGTAGTATGTTGTACCCATTTGTATCTCCAACCGCCGCGATCGTCACAGCCGAAGGCTGGGTAAGAGCCAAGTGACTCGAATAACCTTGGAAAATACATGCGCAGACAAAGAGAAAAACAGTGACAGCGATGATAAGGAGTCGCTTGGCACGTGGTCTCAAGGTGCTGCTAGATATCATAACCTATTTCCCTTTGATGCGCCGTCTCATTGGTAGTGAACTAGCGCTTACCAGCCCGCTCTAGCCATTGGCGATACAGCTTTTCTTTTCTCTTTCTCTGAAAATAGTTCACCAGTATTGCCCCCTAGGAAGCACTAGCTCAGGTTCTACAACTAATTTAACTCTAATATATTCCAGTCAACACTGCAATGACAAATTCGGGGCGAACCTCTGTCCGTCGGAATATAGTTATGACAATTGAGAGGAAGGTAACCGTGGCTAGCGGGTAAAGCTGATATTTCCACGGTTATCTTGCAATCTGCCTCATATCTAACATCGGTGTTTCGGAAGTTGTGGGATACTTGCCACCAAGCTCAATACGCGTATGCGTGCGCTGTTTCCTAAGCTTCACCACTAGCATCGACACTTTGGGTAACGTTCATGCTTTGGAACATCCCAACTAGAAAATGGCACCAGCCACCGCCGTATGACTTAGCGTTCCAGTGCCATTCTTTCATCCCCTCGACTCCTAGACCAATATGTTATTTCAAGGCCATTTCACATGTTGGGTCTTAAGTCTAGTCCCTATTAACGAGATTGTCGATACGCTAAAATAGCGATGAATTCGTGTCCGTGCACCTACTACGACAAGTTCTTGAGTTGCTTGGTTTGTATGGAGCCTTTACTTAACAAAAAGCCAAATCGTTCAACGCTCCCCAAGGGACTATGAATCAACCTTGATGTCCAAGTCGAGGCCATTCGTTCAAATCTAGATGTGGATTAGAACGGCAAGTCTACGAACTTCTTTGCGGCATTTCCTATAGCTGTGGCTAGTTTCCTCAGCGCCCGACGTTGCTCTTTTGTTGTTGCTGTCGAGTGGGCTTGTGATATTGCATCCTGCATCTTTTCGGAGTCACTCTTTGCTATCCAGCCGTATTTTGGTTTTGACTTCTTCACAGCTTTAGCAGCTTCACCGATGATCATGCAACTTCTTTGATCAGGTAGAGCAAGGGTTGCCACTAATGCCCTTGTGAAGCATCTTTGCTTGAAGCGCAGCTCCCCCTCTTCGTTGACCAGTGCCTCGAAGAGGACCCCCTTTACGAAACTTTCGGGCCATTCGTTTTCCCTTTCACCTAAACTCGCTAGCAAGCGACCTGCACTGTATGCGTTACCGTCGGCAGCCTGCAGAATATTGCGTCCTAAGGTTTCTTGAACTTGTACACCAAGACGGCCACACTGGTCAGGCCCCGCCAGTGCTAAAGCGTCAGCAGCTGGGTTCTGAATAGGCCAGGTATGGCTGCGGAGGTCATTTATGATTCTCTGAGCATACTCAGCTAGCGGAATTTCGGCTGCAATCAACTCAAGATATGAAGCAGAAGCTATGGCTTTTGAGAAGCGGCTCAAATGGCGCTGGGAAAGTAAACCCTTGTCTCTCAGAATTCGCACACAGATAAGATGTTGTGCTGTAGGCAGACATACCGTACCATTAATGACCGGTTCTAGGAGATGACCAATGACCATGTCTTGAGCTTGGTCGGGTAATCGTAGCCACAGAGGGGGGTGAATCAGGATTAGAGACATTGCAGTGGGATAGTCTTGAATCACTCGCAACGAATTCCACTCCTCAGCTTTCAGATCAGGCTCAGCCCGCTCGAAGAATGCCTTTGCGAATTCCAAACCTCTTCTGCTGAATAGCGCCAGATCTGGATCATCAATAATAGCTTCCAGCCTGCTCGCGATTGACTTGAGTAGATACGGCCAAACTTCAAAATGTATTCGCGGTAGAACCGTCCCAGCAAAGGCCTGGACCTTTTCTTGAATGTCATCGAGATAATGGCGATCCTCGAAAAGAGCGGATGTCAGTTGATCTACATATCCGAACCGCAACATGGGAGGCTTAGACAAAACAGCGTCGACAGCTATTACAAGAGCCGCCAATACTTCTTCTGGTTTAGGCGCGGATCCCAAAGGATGCGCATATACCCCTCTAAGAGTTCGTATTTGGCTTAGTTTGAGATGCTCGTCTCCATTGATCAGGCCGAACTTCAATGCAGAATTCAAGAGCACCGTATCTGTAGGTTTTTCCTGAGTCTCCATATCCTCAATTTTTTTAATCAGCCTTTGAATCTCATCGTCGCGCAGTGCCATAACTTTGAACTTCCCTCTTATCGACTCAGCAATGGTGATCCACGTAACAATGTAAGCAGCCCGATAGGCGCCATTCGCAAGGCATTGGGCTGCTTCGTCAAAAAGAATCAAGTCCTCCTTTTGGGCAACTTTTTTTCTGAGTCGCTCTATGGGCTCACGCATGTTTGTATTCCCTGATGCCATTTCACTATGCATGGAAAACATTATATGCCGAGTATAAATAGTTACACAAGTTACATGTTGAACGAAACATCGTTAAGTGTGATTGTTACCAGCCAGTATCTGACTGTAGCTCTGATACCCGCCGGCTTAAAGTTCACTCCAAAAGTTCTTCTTCAAGCCTGTCCTCCAGAATCAGCCAGACCATAAGCTGATTTCTCACCACCAATTCCCCTCTATTTGACCCCTGTTCGTAGATTCATCCCTTAATGTTTACGCGACCAGTCTTTGACCATGGGGCGTATATCTTTTCTTTTGGTAACTATCCCTTAGAAAGCATTTGTGGGATAATTGCCCCACTTTTCATAGCTGTCGTCACCGAAAAAATACAACCCTCCTCTTTTCGGAAAATTTATCCAGGATGTTACGGTACCCAACTGCCTTATCCAGATGCTTTTTAATTCAAAATATGCGAAAATTAGCCGTAATGTATGACTTGTTAACAACAAACACAAATGAGGATAATGACCACTATGCCGTTCGATCCTAACAAAGAGACAGCAGTTGAAATCGTTTGGGGTATAAGGGTTCAAAGAACGTTAAAGCGCCAATGGATGTCGCTGGCAGGGATCATAGGAGTGCCGGCAAGCCGGCTAGTGGCTTATGTCTTGGAAGATTGGTTTATGAAGAACATTGAACTATTCAGCGAAAAAGAAGGAAGATACAGGCTTTCGCAGCTTGTCCTCCGTCAGGACCAGAACGCCATCCGTAAAATAGTCCCTGATATTGCTAGCGAACTATCAGATGAGAGCTATGAGACGGTTCATCTTAAGATTAACATGAGCATAAGAGGTGTGAGCTCAGATACAAGGCTGAGACTTAAGGTAATGGCTATGGGCAAAGGCATTCCGATTTACCGACTGTTAGATGAAATAGTAGATGAAGCCTGGCAGAAGGAAGGGGATAAGATTCCAAAGCGGCATATTTCTTCTCGTAGTATAGGTAAAGAAGTCAGTAAGATATTGAGGAAGCTAGCCGGATCATAGCGTTACGGGAGAGCTTGGTTTTCTCATATCGCCACCAGAACCACCCCGGGTCACCCCCAGCGGTTCCGAAATATGCTCAAATGGGGAGTTGGAGTGACGGTCACACGTGACGTTCAGGCCATCCACGCCTGACATAGTGTCTGAGACATAGCTGACAGGGTTACTTTTTCATAATAGGCGATACGCTGATGTTTAAAGGGGTCATCACAGCTGATAGAGGGTTGGATTTGACTCCCCGGCTATGGTCTCTCCGTCTATCCTAGTGTATGGTCACCACCGGGAGTACTTGATTACAGACATTAGCAGAGCCGTACCAGCACGTTGCACGCATCGTGGGGCAGACTCATAGATAGTATAGATGGAATTGATTGAATTGATTGGCAGGACCGGGAGCTGTCAGGATATTCACACTGTCAAGCTTGGCTTTGAACCGAAGAGAACATTGTGCAAATATCTCCATCGATGGGGTACATGAGCAGAATTGAGGACCTTCTCTGAAGCCCGATTATATCAATACGATGTATAACGGGGCTACCAGATGCACAACCGTGTAATAATGTAATACAGGATACACCTTTACCTATACCCTTAAAGCCGAATGTTTCTGAGTCTTGGGCTATATGCTGCTCTTGTTAAATAGACTGGTCACCATGGTTATCAAGACCCAGGCCACCTTGACCGAGGCCAGCAAGAAGCGCAAAATTGACTCAGCATTGTCAGCAGGTTCAGTGTTAGGGTTACTTACTAATAGTTTTCCCTTTGGCTGCGGACCTCCGCCTCAAGTCTATCCAACTCTACAATGATCCTATCGAGCGGAACCCCTACAACCTCATAAAGGTAGATTAGCTTGGCGGCGGCTTGAAGGCGAGTCTGGCGTTTTCTTTCTTGCTTTTCTCTCACCTCAACTGCCCACTTCCCCGTCACCAATTGTTTCATCGCCCACGGCTTCTGAAGCCGCGCCCTTACTTCTTCCTCAGACACCTCTAGTTTCGCAGCTAAAGTTGTTATCACTTCTTCTGGGAATCCCAGCTCATTTCTTAGTCCGGCATTAGCTACGCGATACCAAAGTTCTGAGTTTCTGGGTAGCTTTTTCCAGTCGGCAAAGTATCGACAGGCTGTCCTGAGGCTGATTCCCACCATTAGGATGACCTCGGCTGGTCTCTTGCCCTGACCAAAAGCCTTGAAGGCCCGCTGCCTAGCCGATCTACCATATTCATCTCTTTTTATTGGGTACTTTCTCGACTCCTTCTTGAACTTAACGGGCAAATTGTGCAACTCCGAAACAGTGACAACTAATATCAAGATGGTGGTGCCCTCTCCAAATCCGCTAGCTGGGCAATACTTCCTCTGAACTTTAAGATATGGGTGAACGGGGGCTCTGTCAATAGGGAGGTGTAAAAATGGCAGCCCACGATATTGATTTTTGATGTGGGGTGTGATATAATGATTGTGTGGTTGAACGGAAGAAAAGAAGTAGACAGAAACTAAATCCCGACTATTGGTTAACACCGGCACAAATAGCTGAAAGGTTAGGTTTTCACCACAACACGCCCTTGAATTGGTGCCGCCGAGATGGACTTCGACACATCAAAGTAGGCAAAGGCGGTTACATTAGAATCCACAAATCAGACCTTCAGGAGTTTCTGAATGAGTATTACCCGGGATTGCGAATATGAGGTATTCAGAGTCGAAGTTTGAAAGGGGAACAATTGAAGAGGATTAGTCAGGATTATATAGCAACCAAACCAGGGCGATATGAAATTTGCCAACGGGCAAGTTTGCTAGGCATGTATATCTTTGACACAGAATTAAGAGGTGGTCGTAGGGGCGTGGTTCACAGCTTATGCGAGCTTGAATATAAAAAAACTGAGTGAGAAAAAGGAGGGTTGAGTCAAATGCGTGATTGTTGCCACATTCAAATCGCCAAAGAAATTTTGAATTTGCATAATGGTCAAATTCAGCCTGTCATTTGTCCTTCATGCCATACTGAGGCTAAATTGCCATTGGAGTTTAGCCTTGATTCGACAAGGAAGTATTTTTTGGTTTGCCAGCATTGTCAGGAGACACTTTGGCAGGAATAAAAAATAATTTGAAGTAAGGGAAGGAGAAGGAGAAAATGGAAACGAAGAAGGTAGCAGGAATTTGGGCAAGGGTCAGCACAAGCGGACAAACCTCATTACCTGACCAAATAGGACGGGCAAAAGAAAAGCTAGAACAGAAGGGCTACATAGTGCCAGCAGACCGTATCTTGGCAGTGGACTGGACTAGCCTTGACCTGTTTAGTTGCCCTGAGTTTCAGAGGCTTATCAGTTGGGTAAAAAGGCAGGAAATTCAGGGCTTAGGAATCCTAGACCGAGACCGACTGCAAGCTGAAGGGGTTCAAAGGCTAACCTTTCTTGCAGAGTGCCGGGACGCTGGAGTTGATCTTGTGATATGTCAGGGGCCGGAACTCATAGACGGGGACGAAGGTCAGCTAATAGAGCTTGCACTCAGCATTGGTAAAAAGCGGTCCGTGTTGCGTGCAAAACAAGGTGCTAAGGATGGTATGCATGATAAAGTAGTGAGAGATAGGAAACCCACTTCACGGCACAGGATTTATGGTTACAGGTGGGAAACTGATACACGATTAGTGCCTACTGAGGATTGGGATACGGCTAAGCTAATTTTGGATTTGGTGCTGAAGGGTATCCCTTATCGCCAGATTGTGAAACAGCTTAAAAAAGGGGGCATACTCAGTCCCAATGGCAGTCCTGAATGGGAGCCGTCCACAATATCAAGTGTCATTGTGCGAAACCCAGTATATGCTGGCCGCTACTACGCTTTGGGCAAATATGTCTGTCAGCCTCAAAAGAGGAAAGCTAATAGATATGGTAACACGTCAGTTCGGACTGTGCCATTGGAGCAGAGGGTGTATCTGCCAGAGGTTGAAGTAGTAAATCCGCCTATCAACTGGGAGCAATTCCTACAGATTCAGCAACGGATTAGGAAAAATCAGCAGCTTGCCCAGCGAAATGCTAAACACGATTACCTGCTACGTGGGATTATATTCTGTGAGACACACTACGGCAAGAAGGGTGAACCCAGAATCTATTTCGGTCACCCTGCTAACGGCACATACTATTACCAGTGTCCAGTTGGAGGCTGCAAGCATCCTAATCTCAACGGGGCAGAAATTGAGCGGGAAGTCAAGAATACAGTCCAATCAATACTCAACCTAGAACCAGACGAGTTCTATGAGCGCATCGCCAATAGGCAGAGCAAAGCGGGGCTAGAACAAAGCCTAGACAAGGAATTGAAAAGCCTTGAGGCTAAATACAACCGCAATCTTAATGCTGAAACAGAGCTTGAGAGGAAAGACTTGCTAGGGCAGCTTCACCCTGAAGTCTACCGCCGGATAAAAAGTCAGCTTCAGGCTGAGAGGATTTGGATTGAGGAGCGCAAACAGGCCATCACTGACCAGCTTGCACAGCTTGGCCGTGAGGCTGAAGCGGTTGAGTCCTTGCAGCAAATCAGGGCTAGTTTCAAGAACAGGCTAGACGACCTGACTGATGATGAGTGGCGACAGTTGTTTATAGCTTTGAACCTAGAAATACACATTAGAGACATTGAAAGGAAATCCACTTGGCGGGGTGAGTGGTTTGAGGAAGAAGAAAGGCAGGAACACCTCAGACGCTTTGATATTTATGAACCCGACACCAGAGACGAGATTGAGGTTACCATCGGCATCCCAATGACCATAAATACAGGTCAGATTAAGGATATTGTGTTCGAAGGGGCTTGCCCTTCCCCGTCGTCGTAGTCAAGGCTAATTATAGCTAGCCTAAAACCATCGGCACTAACCAGAGTTAGCTTACCGTCTTTAGCGATAAAGTTGACACAAGCTAAAACTGGTCGGTCATCATCTTTAGCGGTAAAGGGTAACACTCTAGCCAATGCGTCGGCTAGCTCAATACCCCCGACATTGGGCTTGACGGAGTTATTAGGGCTTACCCTAACCTCGCACAAGGTAAAGGGCGTTTTTTCACCAATCCACTCATTGTCGGCTAGGTAACTGGTATTAGCTCCGCAGATAACCTTAAGCCTCTTACCGATAGCCTGCGACTCGCTAGCACTACCGTCGGGGATAACCTTGACTATGTTACTACCCCCCAAAGCCTTAAGGTATCCGAGTAAGCCTTTGCGTCCCAGAGCGATGTCAAGTAACATCACTCTATCGGCTAATGCCCTAGACAGGGCAATCACCAGCATAGCCTTATGAGCGACAAAGCCCTCGCCTGAACGCTTGCCCACGATATTCAGTTGTTCCACTTAACCCCCCTTTAGCATTGGTTAGAGTGGGCAAGCTCTAACCTAGCCTAGTAGTAAGCTACCGTCTAGCTGCTACCCGCTAGCCTAAACGGTGCTTCCACTATATATATGGGGATTAGAGGCTAAAATGTTATCAGTCCAGAAGCCTTTTTTGGTGCTTTTTCCAAAATCGGCATAGGTAAAGCTGTTCGTATTTTGTGAGTGGTATCCCGTCAACCCTCTTATGGGCTATGCCTATAAGCCTTTGCGGGCAACCGAGTAGCCAAGCCTTTGCGTCTAGCCAAGCGTCAAGGTCAATTGCCTTGTCATCGGCTATCAGCTCTCCGAGTTCGGTTAGATTGCCCTCACTATCGGTTATAGGCTTTGATAGGTATTCCAGCTTGATAGCCTTTGGGCAATCGGAGTAAAGGTCGTGCTCTTTACACTCTTTGCGTTGTGCCTTACTACAGCTACCGCAGTCTAGTCCGTTAGTTAGCTTGTATTGTGCTCTCCAGTAGTGGACTACGGTAATGCTGGCTACCCGATACATAGCTGGCTCGGTAAAGGGCTTGTGTCCGTTACTGCTAGCTACATCGGCAAGGGTAACGATTATATCGTGGAGTAAGTCCTCTCTATCCTGTGCTATAGCCTTATGGCTAAA
>Ga0209979_1002092_pt1 | contig 19894 bp, 19 predicted proteins | sample AnhtaG_FD_183114 | JGI IMG/M metagenome (GOLD analysis project Ga0209979, IMG submission 183114) | Deep subsurface microbial communities from Anholt, Denmark to uncover new lineages of life (NeLLi) - Anholt_01485 metaG (SPAdes) (version 2) | ecosystem: Environmental > Aquatic > Marine > Oceanic...
CCGCGGCCGGAGGCCATTATTCACGGTGTGGTCATGGCCTGGGTGAAGCTGGAAAAACTGGCCAAGCAGGAGGTGGCTTAGTGGAGAGGCTTACCCCGCAGGCCATCATCGATAGTTTCGGCAAAGACCTGGGCGATGGCTTTGTTGGCGGCTCGGTCTACGAGTGCGAGGTTGCCGTCAAGAAGAATAAGTTCCGCAGCCTCTGGGTCGAAGTGAAAAAGAGCGCCTTCCGCGACGCTATTGACCATATCTGCCACCTCCAGGAATACCCCCACCTAGCCATTATCTCCTCGAGCGACCTAGGCGCTGAGATAGAACTCATCTACCACTTCACCATTTACTATGGCCATCACCTGGAGGAGTTGAGCCTGGGGTTGCGGGTAAACCTACCCAAGAGTGACCTGAAGATACCGACAATTACAGACATCATTCCCGGGGCAATATTTACCGAGCGTGAAACCCAAGAAATGATGGGAGTAGAGGTGGTTGGCATTCCGGATAAAAGAAGGCTGTTCCTCCCCGAGGATTTTCCCGAAGGTGTTTATCCCTGGAGAAAGGATGAGAAAGGGCCACCCGATGACATGCTCAGGGTTCTGCCAGGAAGAGAGCAAAAATGATACAGGAAGAGACTAAAAAGGCAACTTATAATATCCCTGTAGGGCCAATTCATCCGGCGCTGAAGGAACCAATTCGGCTTGCTCTCACTGTTGACGGTGAAGAGATTGTGGATGCGGATGTCTTTGTGGGGCAGGTCCACCGCGGTATCGAGTGGCTTGGTATGAACAGAAATAATCCCATCCAGACTATTTACCTGGCGGAACGGATATGCGGTATCTGCAATATATGTCATCCGTTCGCATTTGTTATGGCTGTTGAGCACGCTACTGGAATCACTCCACCAGCGCGTGCTGAATATATAAGGACGATTACCGCTGAAATGGAGCGCATACATTCCCATCTACTGTGGGCTGGGGTTGCCGCTCACGAGATTGGCTTTGACACCGTTTTTTATCTCGTCTGGCGGGTCAGGGAAGAAATAATGGATTTAATGGAATACGTGACCGGAAACCGGATTACCAAGGCTATGTTTCAAATTGGTGGGGTGCGGAGAGACATTACTGAAGAGCAATTTCCCAGGATTAGACAATCCCTGGATTACTATAAAAGCATATTTGGACAGCTAAAAAGGGTATTTTTAGACGATAAGACGATACAGATGCGGACAAAGAATGTAGGCATCCTGAAGAGGGAAGATGCGTTGAAATTGCTCACATGTGGACCATCAGGCAGGGCAAGCGGCGTCCCCAAAGATGTAAGGCAGGACCAGCCTTACGGTGCCTATGCCGATTTGGATATCAAAGCCATGACCCCAGACATGGTCACCGGGACTATAGTCGGCGATGTGTATGACCGGATTATCGTTCGACTACTGGAGGTTAAGCAGGCGGTTGAAATCATCGAGCAGTGTTTGGAAAAAATGCCACCTGGTCCGATACTGGCACAACCAAAGACAGCGGTGCTTTTAAAGACGCTGACCCAAGCAGAAGGTGAAGGTGTCGGGCGAGCCGAAGCACCCAGGGGTGAAGTCATACATTATGTTCGTCTGGAGGCTGGACAGAGCACCCTGGCCACCTGGAAGGTGAGGGCACCCACCTATGTTAACCTGGTGTCGGTTCCCATTATACTCAAAGGCATGCAGATTGCCGATGTGCCTATCACCTTTGCCTCCCTTGACCCTTGTATGTCCTGTACTAATCGGATGATTATTACGGACCGGGCCCTGAGGAAAAAGTCGATAATGAGCTACGCGGAGATGCATCACCTTTCCCTTCAAAAGACCGAAAAATTGCGGAGATGAAATTGTGAATGTAATTGTAATCATAGCTACCTTTATCTGTGTTGTGGGTCTCAGCGCTATATTTAGTTTGTTATACCGAGGCGTAGACCGTAAGCTGGTGGCTCACATGCAAGGGAGAGTAGGCCCTCCCGTAATCCAACCTTTTCGCGACGTGCGAAAGCTGCTTATGAAAGAGAACATTATTCCTGATGATGCTATCTCCTGGCTGTTCACGGCAGCCCCATTTGTTTGTCTGATAACTTCGGCTTTACTATTGCTTTATATACCCTTGTTTGGGCAGGAAGCACTTTTGGGGGGATTTGGTGATGCGATATTAGTAATATACCTGTTGATATTACCACCTCTTGCTTTTATCTTAGGAGGTTTTGCTTCGAGCTCACCATATGCCACTGTGGGGGCGCAGCGTGAGATGGTCATCATGATGAGCTACGAACTCCCTCTGGCGGTAATTATAGTTTCTCTCGCCTGGCGCATCGGTCGTGCCGCCGACAATCCATTTATGTTTTCTACGATTGCCGAATCTCCTATATGGAGTTTGGTTGGGCCGCTGGGAGTAATCGGCTCACTGATTTTGTTGTTTGCTCTCCTGGTAGTTACAATCGGTGAGGCTGGCAAAGTGCCCTTTGATATAGCCGAGGCTGAAACTGAAATCGCTGGCGGATTACTGGTTGAATATTCGGGCAGAAACCTGTGTTTGTTCTACCTCGCTGATATAATAAAAACCTTTGCTCTTGCGTCATTAGTAGTGGCTCTATTCATTCCATATAACCTTTCCCCTTTGGTTGGAATTGGTGCGCCTGTCCTCGCCGGGATAGTGGACGGCTTATTCTTTCTGGTCAAGGTCTTTGCCGTGATGTTCATTAGTATATCGGTGATACGCGCAGCAATGGCACGGTTTAAGATAAGTCAGGCAAGCTGGGTCTACATAATAGCCATGACCCTCATCAGTTTCTTTGGTCTGATACTGCTATCAGTTGACTTGATGGTATCATGAAAATGTTTGAAGCAGCAAAAACGATATTAAAGCAACTCTTCCAAAAGCCGGCGACGAATATCTTTCCGGCCAAATATGCCCCCAGCTCAACTTTGTCCTTTCTGGACAGGGTGGCCAGGCAGGAAGTGAAGCTGCACCCGCCGGTCACCATACCGCCCAGGTTCCGCGGTAAGATTGCCTACGATCGGGAGAACTGTACCGGCTGCCAGCAGTGTTACAGGGTATGCCCCACACAGGCCATCGAGTGGTTACCTGAAGAAAAAAAGATCAGAGTGTTTATCTCACGTTGTTGCTTCTGTGCCCAGTGTGTTGACGTTTGTCCGGTGAATACGCTGGTCATGACGGAGGAATTTCTGCTAGCCAGCTACGACAAGTACGCCGACGAGCTGGTAATCGTTGATAGCGGCGAACTGCCAGGCTCGAAGAAACGAAAGAAATCAGACACCGCAACCGCAGAGAAACCACCCGAACAGAGCTAGCTTCCTTACTCCAGCCGCGGAATTTCAGCCATCCGTCCTTCTAGAATGGCTTCAGTTAATGTGTTTGCACTTCGGCGCACCGCTTCTGAAATGCGGCTGCCTGTTTCTGATTGTTTAGGCTGTACTCCGACCATAAGGATGCTTCCACAAAATTCATTTACATAAGATATAAACATGGAGAGGGGCATGTGGTGTGTGGAAAAGGACAGGGTGCTGATTTGCTCTGGCGTGATTATGCGTAGAGCACCTGGAGATAAACCCATATCGGCGGCATCTACCAGTATCAATAAGTCAGGTCGGTGCTGTCGGATAACCGAGGTATAGCCTTCCGGTGCAGAGCCAGCGTCTATGACCATCATATCATCAGTGGGTAAGGACTTGACTCTGTGCCGCCTCTGGATGAGCATGTCTGCTACACAGGTGCCAGCGGCATCATCGCCAGCCAGTCGGTTGCCAATACCCAGGACGATTGTACTGCTCATCCGCCGTTCAGAGTTGATAACTTTCGAATAAACTTGCTTTTGTGAGTATTCTATCCCCATTTTAAGTCTTTTAGCAACAAGACTTTTCCCCCAGCTAGTTAATACAGCTTGCTTCTTGGTGACCTGGCAGTGTGAGGGAGTGACATACTACAGGCCAGGATTTCGGAACGGCTAAATTGTTACCTTTTGGCCGTTGTCAAGCCACTGCTGTGGGTGTTAATATCTCACTGTTTCTACTAAAAATCTTAAAATAGGGAGGGCTTCATGACTTATGAGAATTTAATTGTAGAGCGAGAGGATAATGTCGGCATAATCACCTTGAATAGACCGCCAGCAAATCCGATTAATGTGAGTGTGCTTGATGAACTGGATGCGGTTTTGACTGAATGGGAGAAGGATAAAGCGGTGAGAGCTATAATCGTCACAGGCGCTGGCGAGAGGGGATTTTCAGCTGGCTTTGATTTGAAGACGGCTGGTACGCCGGAAGGCGAGAAAGCTGTGGCCCAAGGGCAAGAAGTGTTCAGCCACATCGAAAGGTATCCCAAGCCCATAATCGCCGCCATAAATGGCTATGCTCTTGGTGGTGGTTGTGAGCTGGCAATGTCTTGCCACCTCAGAATAATGATCAACTCCGAGCGGGCAGTGATAGGACAGCCTGAGATTGACCGGGGTATTATACCTGGCTGGGGTGGCACCCAGCGGTTGCCCAGGCTGGTGGGCAAGACCAGAGCGCTGGAAATGCTCCTGCTCGGTACTAGAATCAACGCCTCCGAAGCTTTGAGCATCGGGCTTATAACCAGGTTGTCTCAACCGGGGCAGTTGATGGATGATGCTAAGGAACTCGCCAAGGTTCTGGCGAAAAAAGCACCGATTGCCGTGCAGATAATCCTCGACGCAGTGACCCGGGGACTCGAGGTCAGTATTGATCAGGGCTTGAAAATAGAGCGAGAAGGCTCACAGCGGGTGGAAAAAACAAAGGATGCTATGGAAGGCATGACGGCGTTTATCCAGAAGCGAGAGCCGGTCTTCACCGGTGAATAGCTTGAGGTCATGGTCATGTTGCCTTCGAGTTACACCACCTGCTGTCCCATTGTGCTAAGCAACAATGGACCCATTCTGTCACCAAAATTCGTAATCAGGCTCGTATTCTAACCGTGCCTGAGCTCAAGTGTTGAATGCATTAACTCATAGAGACATGCAACCATAGCTAGTGTTAGCTATCTTGAGCTCTTCTCTTTCTCCTGGCGTCTATGTGTTCTCTTGCTGCCCACTGGACACGCCCTCACACAACCTCCTGCACACCTCCCGGAGTTGCATCCGTGTTTATCTGTAACAGAAGGTGGGTCCAACCATATTTCGTTCCAATTCAGATTCTCTTTGGGCGTCAAGATATTTCTACTGGAGTTATAGGCACACGATGCACATGCCTCCATGCACAATGTACACCCTCTTATGCATAACTTTTCTCTTATAATGTGGCCCGGCTCTAGCCGCATGCTTGTTATTACTGAATTCAATCGAATTCTTGGACCATACTCGGGTGTCAGCACAAGGTTATTTAGACCAAATTCTCCTAAGCCAGCTCTCACGGCAGCGTGCCTATGAGAAAAAGGAGCCTGGAAGTTAGGAATTTGACTCATTAAGGGTTCGTATTGCTCATCATAGGTTGCCGGGAAACACATTGATGGGTATCCTTGTTTTTCCAAAAACAGAGCAATCGACAATCCGATTTGATCTAAGCGGGTATTTACCATGCTGTAGGCTACCGTGTTATAGATGTGTTCTTGAACAGGTATTCTTAATTCTTCTGGAATCATCTGAGAATTCAGGAATAATCTATCCCTTTCTACAGCTGCATCTAGTAATACTATCCCAAACGAAATCACCGATTTAGCATCTGGTATGAAATCGGCAGGTGCATGTCCCTTTGGTGCGCCCGCAAAGCTCTCCACGGAGGCAATTCCCACCTTGCTTGCTCCCTCCATCAAAGCGATCCGTTTTATCTCATCCTTCAATAGTGTACCTTCCTTTCTTAGTGTTTTTATATTCGGCGCTTAATGCCTGATGAAAAGTATACACGAAATGACCTTTTCCAGGAATAGCACTCTGGCTCCTTGTCAGACCCCTGGCGTGGCTTTGTTGCCGACATAGGTTATTTATGTAGAGACACCGCAACCAGATTACACACTAATCCATAGCGTATACTCGACAATTGTAAAATGCTTGGCAGTGATGACGATGATATAATAGCCAAAGCGATGACCAATTTGGTGGATGAGAAGAGATGAAGAATGAGAGAAAGCTTCCATTGTTTTTAGCACTGGTTCTTGTTTGTGCGCTACTTTTTAGCTCTGTCCCCGCTTGGGCTGGTGAAAATCCTGGTCATGGGAAATCACTGGCGGAAGCCAGGAAGGCTCTGGAACAAGAACTTTTGCCTCTGGCTGGAGCCGGCTTTGTTGGCACCGCCCATTCGGAAACTGAGGGTGAAGTCATCGTCTTTGTCGAGGATGAACAGACGAAGCAAAGAGTGCCTTGTTCCTTTAAGGGCTATACGGTGCGGACGGAGGTTATCGGGAGAATTGAAACTCTTTCTACTCAGGTAGCGGAGTCCCTAACCGGCGTTAGCGAGGATAGGCAAGACGAGGTCAGACCTCTGGTCGGCGGGACAAGCCTGTCAGCCTATGTTACCAAAGAGGAGCTAATATACCTGTATGCCGGAACGTTGGGCATGGTCACCTATGACAATAAGGTTCTGTCTAATACCCACGTTATCGCTATGAATCCGGAGACGGGGGAGTTTCTCGACACAGGAACACCCGTCATCCAGCCCGGAAGTCGCGACGGAGGAAGAATAGGCAACAGGGTGGGGGAACTAGAGACATACATCCCCATTGACTTTGGGGATAACACGGAAAACTACGCCGATGCTGCTATAGGCAGTATTGATACTGGTGTTGGTGCGTCTGCTGGCGAGCAGTTTTGTGAAATAAATAACTACTGGCTTGAAGGATGGACTGAGGTCTCTAAAGGGGATATCGTACGGAAATCCGGACGGACGACTGGAGTAACCACAGGTGAGATAGTTCACACCAATGCCTCTGTCTGGGTTGTGTACGACGGCAAATCAGCTTATTTCGTGGACCAAATTGTAGTGGAGCAAGAGAATTGGTCCTTTGCAGCGCCTGGTGATTCGGGCTCCGCAGTGGATAAAGGTGGAGAATTCGTGGGGCTGGTTTTTGCTGGCTCCGAAACACGCGTGGTCATCAGCAAGGCAGAGCACATTATTGAGGGACTTGATATTGCTGTTGAGCTTCCGGAAGGTCTGTGTAGCCTCACCATCTCCAGCACCCAAGGTGGTGAAGTAAACATCCCCGGTGAAGGGAGGCATATCTATGATGCCGCGGCAGATGTCGAACTTATTGCTGTCCCTGATGAACACTATCGGTTTGTGGAATGGGCTGGCGATGCAGATACCATAGCCGATGTTTATGCTGCCTCGACCAACATCACCATGGGGGGTAGTTACTCCATCACCGCCAATTTCGAACTAGAAGAGGGTTGGTATAGCCTCAACATCTCCAGCACCCTTGGTGGCTCGGTAACCGAACCCGGTGAGGAGACTTTTATCTATAATGCCGAGGGTGTGATTGCCCTTTTTGCTGAGGCTGACGAAGACTACCGGTTTGTGGAGTGGACTGGCGACGTAAGTACCATCGCTGATGTCTATGCTGCCTCGACCAACATCACCATGGGGGGCAATTACTCCGTAACCGCCAACTTCGAACTAAAAGAGGGTCTGTGTAGCCTCACCATCTCCAGCACCGAAGGCGGCTCGGTAATCACTCCCGGTGAAGGGACTTTCATCTACAATGTCGAGGAGGTGATTGACCTTATTGCTGAGGCTGACGAAGACTACCAGTTTGTGAAGTGGACTGGCGACGTAAGTACCATTGCCGATGTTTATGCTGCCTCGACCACTATCGCCATGAACGCCTCCTACGCCATCACCGCCAAATTTGAGACGTGGCATCCCGAACCCGTGGCGCTATTGTTGGTATCCAGCACCAGAGGCGGCTCGGTAATCACCCCTGGTGAAGGGGCATTCTGGTATCCTCTCGGTGCCAAGGTCAACATTGTCGCTGAGGCAAGGGATAGCTACCAGTTCACCAACTGGACTGGCGATGTGGATGCCATTGCCGATGTCGACGCTGCCTCGACCACCATCACCATGGACAGCTCCTACTTCATCAGAGCCAATTTTAAAGGGGGTGGGTGGTGCTTCATCGCCACTGCGGCCTACGGCACCCCAATGGCAGAGGAAATAGAAATTCTCCGTCAGTTCAGGGACGAATACCTGCTCACGAATCCACTGGGACAAGCCTTGGTAGACCTCTATTACAGTATCAGCCCACCAATAGCAGACTTGATAACAGAGCATCCCAGCCTGAAGCCAATAGTGAGGGCCGGGCTGTTGCCTGCTGTGGCCGTGAGCGTCGCAGCCGTCAATGCTACTCCAGGCGAGATGACGCTTATAATAGGATTGTTGGCGCTGGTTTCGGTGGCAGTGGCTGGATGGGCGTCGAAGCGGCGAACAAAGGTCCACAATACACCTGAAGGTGAAATTGCGCATTAGCCTGGGCTGGTTGGGGCGACGCTTGACGATGCTCGTTTGACAGTATGAGGTGCGGTGATATAATATAAAACTATAAGCTAGAAATTTTGGGAAAATAAACTGTTATAAGAGAAGGTGGGATATGAGAAAACACACCAGGGTTATGCTGGCAGCTTTGCTTGTTGTGGTCGGGGTTTTGGTTTTCTTGCCCTCCAGCTACGTAAGCGCTGGAGGATCGGTCGTGAACTCGGGCTTCGAGCAGGGAGAAGAGCAAGAACCGGAGGAGTGGGTGCTGATTGGGAATGCTACGCGTGTAGATACCGAACACATCTATGCCGGTAATTGGAGCGACCAAGTAACCGGATACATCTATGCCGGTAATTGGAGCGCCCAAGTAACCGGACACGGTGACATGCTCATCCAGTGGATCGCGAATATCACTGCGACGAGAACATATGAGGCCTGGGGATGGATATATGTTTCGGGCAATGTTACGGGTGTTATTGCTCTCGACTTTTGGATGGTGAATGAGGATGGGGCGAGCCAACTGAGCTCGACAACTATACTGTCTACCACCGACACGAACGGCACCTATGTACAAAAGGCTGGCATGATGCAGGCGCCAAGCTCGACGACTCATGTAAGAATTCAACTCTACGGAACTGGCTGGAGTGACGGGGCGGTAGTGAGATTTGACGACATTGGTTTCTGGGTGCCAGCAAGTGGCACCTATTGCTTCATCGCCACTGCAGCCTACGGCACCCCAATGGCAGAGGAAATAGAAATACTGCGTCAGTTCAGAGATGAATACCTGCTCACCAACCCGATGGGGAACGCCTTGGTAGACCTCTATTACAGGGTCAGCCCACCAATGGCTGAGTTCATAACTGCGCATCCCAGTCTGAAGCCGATAGTGAGGACCGGGCTGGTACCTGCTGTGGCCATGAGCACCGTCGTCGTCAACACCACTCCAGTCGAGAAGGCGGCAATAGCGGGCTTGCTGGTGCTGATTTCTGTGATAGTTGCTGTCTGGGCGACTAGGCGGCGAGGCAGAGGTCCAGAGTATATCTGACGGTAAAATTGCACATTTGCTTGCTGTAATACGCCCACAACTCTGGCAGTGCCCCCTGGCATAGCAACCTTCTCTTTTTCCTTTGAGACTGTTTAATTGTCACCTTGCCCCCGAGTGAAACGAACGGTAAGACTCTCTCTAGATGCTGTCATGAGCAATGAGAAAAATTCTTTGCGGAGTTTACCCAGAGCACTGGGAAACTTTTCGCCCGACTTGTCAGGGCACAGAATAACAACTTTCGGAAAAACTATTTGAGGGATTGCACACCGGGATGCAGGTTTGAAGGCGAAAAGTGTATGGGATAGGATTGCTGGGTTGCCTGTCGCGATAAAAGAAGAAAACGGGGCTCAAGAATCCGATACTATGCTAAAATTTCAATTAATGCAAATGATGCATTATATTGTCCGCCCTATGGAGTATGGGGATATTCCCCAGGTAACTCAAATTGATAGGGAAGCTTTTCCCGGGGAATGGGTGTTTCGCTCTCAATCAGCATATAAGCGGGACCTTGACAACCCATCTGTCCGCTACATAGTGGCTTGTACGAAGAGGGAGGGGGCAGAACCCGGAGGACGAGTGGTGCAGAGACTGCTTTGGTTCAAACGGCTCTTCAGTTATGAGTGTCATCTTGACTCATCGGAATACATAGTTGGCTTTTCTGGTTTCTGGATAATGATGCGGGAAGCGCATCTCATTGCCATTGGTGTAAGAGATGGTTATCGTCGCCTTGGCATAGGCGAAGGTTTGCTAATCGCAACAATTGGACTAGCCCAGGTAGTGAATGCGAATGTAGCCACTTTAGAGGTGCGTGCTTCTAATGAGATAGCTCAGGCACTTTATAAAAAGTATGGCTTCCAGGTAGTGGGTAGGCGACCGAGGTATTATTCAAGCGATGGAGAGGATGCCATAATCATGAGCACGGATAATATCACCTCGACGCCATTTCAAGCATCTTTTCAGCAATTGAGAAAGGCTCATGCCCAAAGGCACCCTGGGCTGCTTGCCCAGGTCCGCTAACTATATTTATTCAGGATGGCCTTGAAGGAATCTATAACAAACCCTAGCTGCTGCCTATCGGCAGCAAAGGTGGAGAGTTTAAAAGACCTGGCTAAGCCGGGCTGCGGTCCCCAGATGCCTCTTTCCTTTAATTCTTTATACAGGAAATATCCCCTCTCTCTAACCCGCTTTGAGATATCGTAGAGCACAGGGGTGTCGAAGTGTAGCAAGTCATGCCTGTGTGGTTTTTCGCCTAGCTGCTTAAAGCCTAATTTCTCAAGCTCAGCGGAAAACCACTGTGCTTTAGCTGCTTGTTCATCCCAGTGGTTAATCCTTTCTTTCACATAAGGAAAGGAAGCCATGAGTGTTATCAGAGGAACCCCCCTTACAGTACAGCCGAGAAGCTCAATCTCTTTATTACTATATGTGTCGGATTTTCTCAACACTATCTCTTCCCATTTCTTCTTCATCCCCAATACCCCAACAGGTCCGGCAGAGGCCATGCTTTTGTGCCCACTGCCAATAATGAAATCAGCCCCTATCTCCTCCATACTTACAGGCATTCTGCCCACAGCGTATGCCCCGTTAAGGATATAAGGAATGTTGTATTCTTGGGCAATTTCTCCCAGCCTTCCGGCATCAGGAAGATTTCCATAATTACCGTCGGGATAAGTTAATAGAATTAGCTTAGGGGCGTGTTCTTTTATGAGCGGTGCGTATTCGCTAACGTCGACTCTAAATTCCGGATGTCCAGAATGAGGCACCTCGATTACATTTAACCCCACCCCTTCAGCAGCGACGACTGTTGTATAATGCCTGTTAGCGTCAACGAGAATCGAGTCGCCCGGCTGGGCTAGAGAGTGCATCACCATGAATTTAGCTTCTCGGGCTCCGTGGGTTATGGTGGCAACTTCACAGCCTAAGAATTGAGGTAGAAGCTCCTGGACAAAGTCTCGGATGGGGGGATTGGTTACATTACACAAACTGCCCTGGCAAAAATCACACACAGAATACCCATCCCCGAATTCCGTTAAGGCCTCCTTGGCAGCATCGGTAAGCATGCCACCTGTCTGTAGTGGCATGAGGTTAATAAGGCCTTTATGTTGCCGTCGGAGATTGGCGAGTTTTTGTAATGATTTATTCTCTATTTGTTTCGCCACTTTCCCTCCTTACTGGTCGTGTCTCTATGGTTACAAATACCGCGCCACCGACCCCTATCTTCTTTTGCTGTCCTTCAATATGTTGTCGGACAGCTTCGGGAATCTGTAGATTAAGGTCAGAGAGACGCCTTATTCCTTTCACCTGATAAGTTAGGTCCCGGATTGCGTGGGGGCTTTCTATTGCCGCTGCGGCGCCCATGGCTATAGCATGCATATAGTTTATTCCTGTGTGTACTCCTGAGGGCACGATATCACTATAGATGGTGCCATTGGCAACGCAGATCTCGTTGAAACCAGCAGGACCGATTAGTCTCTTGCCTGCCTCTTTTTCGACAACTTTCACCTCAATAGACTTTTCTTTCCAGGCTAAAAATTCACATGGGGCAATTTCGTCTTTGTGCCTTCGGGCGGTTTCCTCAATCACCCGGGCTATCTTCTGTCCCCTGACTGTCTTAGGGCTGGCTATATAGGTGATAGATTTAGCTATCTCTTCGTCAGAATACTCCGTTACAGAAAATTGGGGATATGCTAGCCTCCTCACATCGTCTATTTCATAAATAAGCATCCCCAGGCGCTCAATGCCAAATCCTGCGTTGAACACAGGGTATTTAATGTCGAAGTTGGCCAGGGCCACAGGCGAATACATCCCAATGTCCGCTATCTCAAGCCAGGTGCCCTTATGATTAACGAAGACCTCCTGCTCTTGCCCGGGGGCATAGTACTTGGATGTTGCTATCTTGGTCTCAAATTTGATGTCGGAAAAGCCATATTGCTGTATGATATCCCTGGTAACCGTCCTTCCTGCATCTAAAGACATCTCATGGTCCATAATCACGATGGATGCAGAGTGATGGACCCGCAAATGCCGGGCATCCTCTCTTTGTTCGTTGCGGTATCTAGGGCCCACAGAGAATAGGGCGACTGGGAAGCTAATTTTGTTCTGTAATGCTGCCAGGGTATGAAACCAGGTGGCCGTCATGTGACTTCTGAGAGTCTTGTTGGAGGGCGCTGGCCGTAGTTTTCTCATCTCGGGGAAAACCTTATCCAGGAGCTCCGTAGCCTGGTAATCAGTGATGCCCAGTCCAGCAATAAGCTCCTCGATAAGATTATCCGCCTCAACTTCCCCCTTTTTATAATTTCGCAAAATGGTCTGCAGTTTTTCAATGTCAATTTCTTCTACTATTTTCTTTAGTTGGGCTATTTTCCTCGCGCTCAGCCCTATGTCGGGGCGAGGCAATTCAGCTAAGTAGAAAGCCCTGTCGAGAATAACTCGAGCTTCCGGCCCATACTGTTTGACCACATCGCTATCGGGTAGGATTGTGGGATTCTCAACCTCGTCAAAGCCCAGATTTAGTAGAATCTGGCGAGATTTTTGAATTAATTCCCGTACAAGATGAGGCTTGCCTTTCCTCGTCAGAGAGATTTCGGTGCCGCTGGGGATAAGCTTTGCCGTGGCTATCCAGGCATTAGTGAAATTGCTTTTCGCCTGGGACTTTATTTCACCTGTATCGAAGGCCGTCATGACATGTTGCAGTATACCTTAAAGAACCTATTCTATTCTACACTCACCCACATAAGTTTCCTCCGATGTGAATGGTAGCCAATTTTCTTATCCTTATAGCCCTGCGTGGAACGCAGGTTGCTCGGGGCAGCAGCGCTTTCAGTACCCGGACCATTACACAGGAAGTAGCTAGCTCTCTATTACTTTTCACCCTTCTCTCCCGAAGTATCTTCTATCCTTTCCACCTCGAGAGTGCATTCTGTGACCAGTGCGGCAATTGCTCCGAGCGCAGCCAGCACTGGAGCTGCCAGGACCGTTACCGCAGCCACACCAACGCCTACCGTCAGCGGGATGTCTATCAAAGGACGCCCCTTATGTATTAAACGGACTCTTCTGATATTTCCTTGATGTATTAGCTCCTTGATCTTCTCGACTACTTGACTTCCATCTACAGTGAACTTCTCCGTTGTCATTGTTCTTTACCTCCATCTCTAAATTTTGTAGTGCGCCTCGTCAGGGTCGTGCAGCACGAGGCTAAAGCCTCGCACTACGTCCTCTGGCATTGAAGCGACGCAGCAAGTATTGCTTCAGCATGTTCAGCGCAGCTTCCGTAGCGTCTCGCTTGTTTTCCTCTCGGTTTCCCGGGAAGGTATGTTTCTGACTCAGGCTCTCACCCTCGGCTGCCAGGCCGAGGTAAAACAAGCCCACCGGTTTTCCGGGAGTATCACCCGAGGGACCGGCAATCCCGGTATCGGAGACGCATAGGTCCACATCCAGGAGCTCTCTGCCACCTTGAGCCATTTCCAAAGCTGTTTGCTCGCTCACGGCACCATAATTTTCAATGGTTGCTTTTTTTACCCCAAGCAAGGCGATTTTTACCTCGTTGCTGTAAGCTACTACAGAGCCCCTGAAGTAATCCGAGCTACCGGGGACATTAGTTATCCTGTCAGCTATCCTGCCGCCGGTAGCTGACTCGACAGCGCCGATGGTCAAAAACCTTCCCGTTTTGGCCTGGTATTCTCTTATTAGCTGGGCGATTTCTCCTTCCAGTTCTGCCATTATCCGTTAATTTTAGCAGCTTTCCCTGCTATAATTCAGCAGTGGCTGAATTGAGCGACACAATCACCTTTCTGGGCACTGCCGGCGCTAGGTTTGTAGTGTCTCGCCAATTTCTCGCTTCAGGAGGCGCCTGGCTTAACCTTGGCGACACTCAAATACTCCTTGACCCCGGTCCTGGTTCCCTGGTTCAAGCTGCCAGGAGAAAACTCGATGCCACGAAATTGGAGGCTATTATTTTATCTCATAGACATTTAGACCACAGTGGGGATATTAATATCATGATTGAAGCTATGACCGACGGAGGTACAAAGAAGCGCGGCACAGTCTTTGCTCCCGGCGATGCCCTGAATCAAGACCCTGTTATCCTTTCTTATTTGCGGTCTTATCCCCAGAACATACAGGTCTTGACCGAAGGTGGATCCTATGTAATTAACGACGTTTCTTTTAAGACCCCCATCAGGCACAAGCATCCCGTGGAAACATACGGCTTTATCTTCCAAACGCCACGGCATACTTTCTCCTGGATTACTGACACCAGATATTTTGAAGATTTAGCCAGTCACTATGAAGGTGATTTGCTAATTATCAATGTGGTCCGATTGAACCCCGGAGCTCCCATAGACCATCTAGCTCTTCCTGAAGCCAGGAGCATAATTGAGAAACTAAAGCCCAGGATAGCCATACTTACTCATTTTGGCATGACCATGTGGCGGGCTAAACCCTGGGAGTTAGCTGAGAAATTGACCGAGGAGACTGGAATCCAGGTCATCGCCGCCAGAGATGGCCTGAAGTTCGACCTGGCAAAATTAGAGGGATAATAGGATACAAGCTCTACCATAGTAAGTTCTAACTCACCATCGTCCTTCTGAATAATACAATCCCGGTAGCAAACAGGACGACTGCCCAGCCGATAAGCCAGTAAAGATCCAGTATGATAGCTGAGAAAGAGGAGCCGTTGAGAACAGCTCGAGAGGCGTCTGTGGCATGGATGAATGGAAGGGCTCCAGCGACGCTTTTAATAGCCGCAGGCATACGCTCCACTGTGAACATGGTTCCGGAGATCATGGCCATGGGAACAATGAAGATCCAGGAAACACCCGCTTGAGACTCGCTTTTGACTAAGCTGCCCACTATCATGCCTATCCCGATAGAGCAAAGCCCGATAAGAAAGAAAATAAGAAAGGCATGCCCCAGATTGCCGACAACGGTCAAGCCCAGCGCCATCCCCACGCCAAGATAAATCAGCGTGGAGACGATGAGCACCGGGATAAAGGGCAATGAGTAACCCAAAATGAAATCCCAGGGTCTTGCCGGGGTAGTAAACATTCGAGCCAGAAAGCCCTTCTCTCTATCACCGGCAATTATCCCAGCCGCTGTGGAAATTAAAATCATGAGCCCGAAGACAGCTATCCCGGGAAAGTAGAAATTGACAGCCATATTCTTTATTTCGCTTTCCGTTCCTTTTAGCTCGACATTTAGAGGGGGAGTCACTCCCAGGAATTCAGAGCCAACAGCCTCTATTATAGGTTTTAATTGCAGACCTATCATCGGGTCTGATGCCTTGTAGACTAACTCCAGGTTGATAGTTTGCTGGGTCTGCTGTGCCACCTCGAATCCCGAGGGAATGAGCAAATAGAATGATATTTTGCCGTTCTCCAGATCCTCTCGGGCCTGAGATTTCTCACTGTATATCGGCTCATTCAATTCGATAGCCTCTACGCTTCCAAGATTTTGTACAAAGGCAGAGGAGGTTTGGGAGAGGTCTTCGTCCACTACGCTCATCCCAATAGGGCCGGCCTGTCCCCCGCCGGCAGCGGCACAAAATACCAGCATAAAGGCAAGTGGCATTCCCAGGAGAAAGCCCAGAAGCACGGGATTTCTATAAATTTCCTTCAGATTCCTTTTGCCAATTTCCCAGAACTTCATTTCCTTCACCTCCCTTCTAGTCTCTGAGCTTCTTTCCCGTTATCTGGATAAAGACGTCCTCCAGGGTTGGCTGCTCTAAGGCAGCAGAATAAACGGTAACTCCCTGAGAATGGAGGTAGTCCACGATTCCTTTGAAGTCTAAGTCCTTGTGGTAAATCTTAAGCCTCCCCTTGGCCATCTCCAGCCTGGAGTATTTGGCCCGCAAATCCTCCAGGACCTCAGCAGTGAGGTTTTCTGTTGAGACGACCATGCTACGCATCTCAAGTAGATTTGTCTTTAGCTCTTGAGACGTGCCCAGAGCTACAACCCTTCCTTCGTCAATAATCCCTATCCGGTCGGAGAGGTAATCCGCTTCCTCCATATAATGGGTAGTGAGAAGAATGGTCTTCTTTCCCTTAAGTCCAGCTATATGTTCCCAGACGTTTCTTCTTGCCTGGGGGTCCAGTCCTAAGGTAGGTTCATCCAGAAATAAGACCTGGGGGTCGGAAACAAGGGCCATGGCGATGCTGAGCCTCCGTTTCATCCCTCCGGAAAATTTCCGCACCTGGTCTTTAGCCCTTTCCATAAGCCCCATCGTCTCCAGTAGTTCCTCCGAACGTCCTTTTACTTCGTCAGAGCTCAGACCGTGGACCTTGCCAATTAGCGCCAGGTTCTCCCAGCAGTTAAGGCGCTCCGAGAGAATGGTATCTTGTGGCGATACCCCGATGAGCTTTTTGACTGCAAATGGTACTCTAACTACATCATGGCCCAATATGGAAGCAGTCCCCCTGGTTGGCTTTAAGAGGCAACACAACATCCTGATGGTGGTAGTCTTTCCCGCCCCGTTAGGGCCGAGGAGGGAGAAAAGCTCGCCTTTATTTATCTCCAGATCAACGCCGTTTACCGCTACCAGACCATCAAACTCCTTGGTGAGCTTAAAGGTTTGTACTGCATTCATTTCTTCACCCCCCCCTTTTACAAATATTACCACACCTAATGTCCTGGAAACAATGACATCTAATGGTAGAAAGACTGACTTCAGCAGCGAAAATGAGAGCTTCCTGGCAACGACATATTTTCCCAGAGGGTTGCCCCTCAAGTATCGTCTGCGCTGGAGCGTTTCACTTCCGTGTTCGGGATGGGAACGGGTGGTTCCACTCCGCTAAGGTCACCAGAAAGCTCTCTCTGGATAGTATAGCGTATCCTGGCAAAATTGTGCAAGCCAATACGCTGGGTTGTTTGGTGAAACGATTTGCCCTGCTCCTGTGGTATAATAACTCTACAATCTCATAGAGAGGAGACTTGTTGTCATGGATTGGGGGATGCAAAACCGTTTGGCACAATTAATTCAGGTGGACGGACGTTGTTTATTCTTGCCCGTGGACCACGGGTATTTTCAAGGCCCTACTCTTAAACTGGAGAATCCGCGTGACACTCTTGAACCCCTCCTCCCTTACACCGATGCCATTTTCATTACCAGGGGAGTTTTAAGGTCATGTGTAGAACCTGGCAGGGCGAAACCAATTATTCTTAGAGTATCTGGCGGCACCAGCATAGCGGGAAAGGACCTGGCTCACGAGGGGATAACCACTTCTATGGAGGAAGCCATCCGACTCAATGTGTGTGCTGTGGGCATCTCCATCTTCGTCGGGACCGATTATGAGCACGATTCCCTGCTAAATCTGGCCAGGCTTGTTGACGAAGGGGAAAAGTATGGCATCCCGGTAATGGCGGTTACCGCTGTGGGCAGAGAACTAAAGAAGCGTGATGCCCGCTATCTTGCCCTGTCTTGTCGTATTGCTGCTGAACTGGGCGCTCGAGTGGTAAAGACCTATTACTGTGAAAGATTCGAGAGGGTTACACGGGGCTGTCCCGTTCCGATAGTCATTGCCGGTGGGCCCAAAGTAGATACAGCATATGAAGTTCTTCAATTTGTTCACGATGGCATCCAGAAAGGTGCCGTAGGCGCGAATCTGGGAAGAAACATCTGGCAAAATGAATACCCTGTGGCCATGATCAGAGCCCTGCGCGCCGTTATCCATGAGAACGCTACTCCTGAGCAGGCCCAGGAGGTATACGATAGCGTAAAGAGCGGGGAACAATAATAACGTAGGGGTTGGGTGGACTCCGAGTTCATTTACGCCGTTGTTGACTGACATTCGCTCACTTTGCCCAAACCACCTGGGAAGGTTTCGAAATAACACCCCTTCTGTCTTTGCGAGGAGCCGAAGGCGACGAAGCAATCTCGGTGGAGGGTGGGGGGTGGGTGATATGTGCATAGATGTGGTGGCGGGGTTTATCCCCGCCTTATGGTCTGCTAAGAGGAAACTATCATGCGCGTAGCAATGTATTACAACAACCGGGATGTACGGCTGGAGGAGATGCCCACGCCGCAGATCGGCCCCGGCGAGGTACTGATGCGGGTGGAGGCCAGCGGCATCTGTGGCACCGATTTGCTGGAATGGTACCGCCTGCACAAAGCACCTTTAGTCCTGGGTCATGAAGTTGCCGGTGTGATTGTTGCTGTCGGGAAGGGGGTGGAACATTATGAAGTGGGCGACCGGATTTGTGCCGCTCATCATGTTCCCTGTAACACGTGCCACTATTGTCTTAGTGGACACCACACTGTTTGCGATACTTTGCGTCGGACGAACTTCGACCCTGGTGGCTTTGCTGAATATGTGCGGCTGCCAAGCATCAATGTCGAACAGGGCATATTTCCCATACCTGACGAAGTATCTTTTGAGGAGGCGACCTTTATTGAGCCGCTGGCTTGCGTCCTGCGCGGGCAAAGGTTAGCCAATCTACAGCCGGGGCAAAGTGTGCTTGTTATCGGCAGCGGCGTTGCCGGGCTGCTCCATATACAACTGGCCCGGGCTTCAGGTGCCAGCTACATCATGGCCACGGACATTGTTGATTATCGCCTGGAGGCAGCGCGGAAATTTGGAGCCGATATTGCCGTTCAGGCCGAGGAATATACCCCAGCCTACTTACGCAGGGTAGCCAATAGTCGCCTCGCTGATTTTGTGGTGATATGCAGCGGGGCGACGTCAGCTATAAGCCAGGCATTGGAGTCGGTGGAGCGGGGAGGCACTGTTCTCTTCTTTGCTCCCACAGAGCCGGGCGTTAACGTTCCGATATCGGTGAACGACCTGTTCTGGCGCAATGAGATAACGCTCACCAGTTCCTATGGTGGCAGCCCCGGGGATTATGCCGCAGCACTGGAACTGATACAAGCTGGCAAAATACGTGTGCGGGAGATGATTACCCATCGGCTGGGGCTGGCGGAAACAGGCCTGGGATTCCAGCTTGTCGCCCGGGCTCAAGACTCCCTAAAAGTGATTATCGAGCCGCAGAGGTAACTGTACATTCTCCCTCCTCTGGCGGGAGGGAGTTAGAGGGAGGGGGAATTTGTGAAGATTTGTTGCTGGATGCCAGCTTAGTCAAGAAGAATTCGCTATCTTGAGGTCACAAATTGTGACCTCAAAGAAAGGTGCGTGGCAATCTCACAGTGAACAAGAGACACATCCTTTCTTCCCCTCTTAACATAAGAGGGGCTAGGGGAGTTATGAAAGAAGCCCCGATGTATCGGGAATCCTCAGAGTGACATTGCTAAATGCTGTCGAGGGGCTTGACAAATACCTGCCTAGGGTGTATCTTCAATGTAGATACTGTGAATGGAGGCTTGATATGAGAACACGTGTCCAGAAATGGGGCAATAGCCTTGCCTTGCGCATCCCCAAATCTTTCGCTGCTGAAGTAGGGCTGCAGAAAGA
>Ga0209979_1002093_pt1 | contig 19886 bp, 14 predicted proteins | sample AnhtaG_FD_183114 | JGI IMG/M metagenome (GOLD analysis project Ga0209979, IMG submission 183114) | Deep subsurface microbial communities from Anholt, Denmark to uncover new lineages of life (NeLLi) - Anholt_01485 metaG (SPAdes) (version 2) | ecosystem: Environmental > Aquatic > Marine > Oceanic...
TAGAATTGATACTCAATCTTGCAGTCACACTTGACATGACAGCGGAAAATCTGTTTCAAGGCGTCTTCCTCCTCATTGATTTCCAGCTTCTTTCCTTCAAAAAAAGGACATGCTGTCCATTCTCCAGGAATTATCATTTCCTGAAGTTCAGGGCAGTACACCTGGATGAAAGGTTCTAATTTATTTTTCATGATTTCAAACTCCTGTTACACAATAACTCCTATACCTCCTAAATCTTAATGATAGGAATTTCCTTTTGCTGATCACTACAAACTCCCAATAGGTTTGTCGAATTTCCGCTTGTTAACATCCACAAATAAATATATCACACGCTAAGAGACAAGGTCAATTGCCAAAAAATAGAATTAAACAGCAAGCCACAAGATAGACTCCAGCTCTCAAATTAATAAATAAGCAACCACGGACGCATTCAGAAGTATTCGTCTCTTTCCTCGGTAGCCAAAAGGAGTTCGTGCTGGAGGATTTGAGGAGGGGGAGGCCGTTCGGCCATGAAGGTGAGTTTGAGGTGAGCGATAATCTTGTAGATAACTTTATGATCTTCTATGAAAGAGATGATCTTTATCTGACCTCCACACGAGGAACACAGCAGAGGATCAACTTCATACACCTTACGAATCATCTCCGCCGGGCCCTTTGATGGCACAAACTGCTCCTCTTCCTTGATGAGCTAACTTGTTGAAAATAAATGCCGATGGCCGGACTCAAACCGGCACGGAGGTACAACCTGCGAGGGATTTTAAGTCCCCTCTTTCATGCTATTTTTCAATTATAAAAGGAAAATGTTAGGAAAAATCCCTGACGACTTGGTAAATTACCTATTTTCTGTGCTTTTTTTATGCTGCTTGACATTTAAAAAGAGCTAATTCACAATTCATTCTAAAATAAAATTTAAGGGAGGACATTCAATGTTAAAAAAATACTTTGTTCCAACAATTTTAATGGCAGTACTGGCAATAGCCTTTAGCGGATGTGGAAGCAAAGATAAAGGGTTGGAATCCGCGCTGGAAAGCATCAGTGCAGAAGAGCTTGCCAAAAATGTGGAAATTATCTCCTCGGACGAGTTTGAGGGGCGGGCACCTGCCTCAAAGGGTGAGGAAAAAACGGTCAAGTTCCTGAAGGAAGAATTTCAAAAGCTGGGACTGAAGCCTGGAAATGGAGAGAGTTACTTCCAGGAAGTGCCTCTAGTGGAAATAACTGGTGATCCGAATATTAAACTTAAAATCACGGGAGGCAAAAAAGTACATTCTTTTTCCTGCGGCGATGAATTTGTGGGTGTGACACAAAGAGTTGTGGAGGAAGTTGCGGTTTCTGATTCAGAAATGGTCTTTTTGGGCTACGGAATAGTAGCGCCTGAATATAACTGGAACGACTATGATGGCATAAATGTAAGAGGAAAAACTGTTGTGGTACTGGTTAATGACCCTGGATTTGCTACCGAGAATCCTGAACTTTTTAACGGGAGAGCAATGACGTACTACGGCCGCTGGACATATAAATATGAGGAAGCTGCCAGGCAGGGAGCTGCCGGAATATTTATCATTCACGAGACCGAGCCCGCAGCTTATGGGTGGGGGGTCGTTAAGAAGGGCTGGACCGGTCCTCAGTTTAACCTTGTGAGCGAGGATAACAATTTATCCCGCTGTGCTGTTGAGGGCTGGGTGCAGCTTGATGTTGCAGATAAAATCTTTAAAGAAGCCGGTAAGAATCTGGATGAGTTAAAATCCGCTGCCACAAAACAGGGATTTAAAGCTGTTCCCTTAGGATTAAAGGCATCGGTAAGCCTTAAAAACAGCATCAGGTATTCAAAATCCAGAAATGTTATTGCGCTGTTACCCGGTTCTAAACGAGCTGACGAGTATATAATATACACTGCGCACTGGGACCATTTTGGAATCGATCCGACACTCGAAGGAGATCAAATTTTTAACGGGGCACTGGACAATGCAACAGGTACATGCGCTCTTATAGAGCTTGCAGAAGCCTTTACAAAGCTCAAGTCGCCATCTCTGCGTTCCATCCTTTTTATGGCTGTTACCGCCGAAGAACAGGGGCTTCTCGGCTCATTGTATTACGCCACTCATCCTGTTTATCCTACAAATAAAACTGTTGCTGTTATTAATATGGACGCTTTGAACATATACGGAAAAATGAAAGACATCACAATTATTGGCTATGGGAATTCAGAGCTTGACGATTATGTGGAAGTTGTTGCTGCAGAGCAAGGGCGGAGAGTCCGCCCGGACCCAAAGCCAGAGAGGGGCTCTTTTTACCGCTCAGACCATTTTTCCTTTGCAAAGCAGGGAGTTCCTGCGCTTTATACAAGTTCAGGAATTGACCATGCTGAATACGGCGAAGAATGGACCCGCAGGAAAAGAGACAAATATATTGCAGAAAACTACCATAAGCCCTCCGATGAATATGATCCGAACTGGGACCTCTCCGGAATCATAGATGATTTACAGCTGCTTTTTAAGGTTGCTTACAAACTCGGGATGGAATCCACTTTTCCGAACTGGAAAGAAGGGACCGAATTTAAAGCAAAAAGAGATACGGATATGAAGTCAGCCAGGAAACAGCTTTAAGGCTGGGACTTCATCACAAATTTAAGCTTGGATTGGAATCCCGTATTGATGGCACATTAGAGGTCACAACAGAAAAAGGAACGGGATCATCCCCCAATTGTAGAGAATTGAAAATTCCCAATCAAAAATTAAAACCGACACCTATGCCAACTACCCAGCGATCCGCATCGTAGGAAAATTCAAACCCGGGCAAAGATGATGTCTGTTCTTTTGAAATCATGTATTGAAAAAACGCATCAAAGGAAAGGCCCCCCGTCTTTTCATAATCCCATATCGAAAAAAGAGGCCCCTCATACCCTAAACCGAAAGAGATAATGTGATGGTTCAATTCGGGATGGATAGCAGTCGGGGATTGGTCTTTTAACGCGCTGGGGGAATAAGTATATCCCGTCCGGAGCGCAATTACTTTGCTTACACAAAACTCAAGCCCGAATTTGATGCTCCAGGTATCCTTCCAGTTCAGCTCGATACCTTGTCTGTCATACTTTGGATATTCACCAAAAGAATCATTGTATTTTTGTATAAAATCCCAATTCACATCTTCACCCCAATCTCTGGGTCGGAATTCCCAGTTACCGAATTCGCCCCAACCGGTCCACTGAAAGTCGAGTTGGATGGCACATCTATGGATGGGCGTAATCATTATACCTAAAACCAATTCCGCAGGTAGGGTAACACGGGAAGTCACGTCTTGAGGTACATAGAATTCTCTCAAGAGCCTGGCAAGGTTTAGAGGATAGCTCTCCAGGTTTGGAATATCAATGATATCTTCTGTTCCCCAGTTTCCCCGGTAGAAGTAACGGTTCTCCCCTTCCAAATCTATCCTCACTTTATGCTTGTAACGGGCTCCGATTTGAAATCCTTTATCCGTTTTCCAGAGGAGGCCCGCCACAAATCCCAAGCCAGTCCCTTTGGTTTCATAACGGCTGTCTACTACCCGGCCGTAATTCCAGTTGGATTCCAGGGGAAATATCTGCGCATGCCGCCAATCCAAACGGGCAAACACGAGATCTACGCCGAGAGCGACCGAAAAGCTCTCCACAACTTTCACCGCAAGGGTGGAGCGGAAATGGGAGGTACTCAGTCTTGCTTCAATGCAGAGGGGATCCCCCGGCCAGTTCGACGGCCATTCCATATCGTTGAGATAGGGATTAAAGTACCCCATGCCAAAGGTTAAGCGATCTAATAATTGCAATGTAAGGTAAAAAGCTCCCTGAATCTGCATAGGATCGCTTTTATAGGTCCTATCTGTTATTAGGTCGTAGGCATCGGTCTTCATGAAATTGAATAGCATGTTGACTTTGAATCTTATACCCCCCATAAAAGCCATCCCCGCCGGATTGTAATACACAGCGGATACATCGTCCGCCCGGGCAACAAAAGCTCCTCCTAATGTTGCTGCTCTCGCACCAAGCTCAAAGGGTGCAAAATCGTTTGCCCTGAGATGCCGTATGTTCACTAATGTGACTATAATCAAAATCAAGACTGACGTTTTTTTCGACATTTAAACAATTCCTTAAGAGGACGATTTATTACTCCATTTTCTCAAAATATTACAAGCTTATCATCAGAGAGTCAATTCATTCTTTCTTCACGATGTTAGTGAGCTGGATGTAAACGCAAAAAAATATTTACAGGGAAAGAATAAGAGAATACATATTTTACTTCAGGACAGCTCCCGGATCAAAATCAATTGAATTAGCAGTATTCGACCACAGAAGCAAAATTGGGGATGGTTCTATCTTTCCAATTCTGAAACTTTGTAAAGGCTGTTTTTTTTGATTTTAAAAGAAGAAAGGAGAGGAGTAATTTTATAAGAGAAAGTTGAATCTGAGAGAACAATACAAAATAGAACCGTCCCCAATATTCAAAAGAGCCAGAAATCACCCAGACTTCTCCCCGAAAGAAAACTTTTACGCAAAAAAAATCCCCCTCGCTCGATTGAACAAGGGGGATGATTGTCAGGCTATTCGAGCTCTTACTTCTTGACCAGTTCTTTTATGGTTTCTACTTTACAGGATTCTTCTTTCCTTCTTCCTTGGTGCACATGGTTTTTATCTTAGCAGCCATTTCCTGCATTTTCTTCACAGCCTCTGCATTCTTCGATGTTATTTTTAAAACAACTCCATCTTTTAAATTCTCAATCTTCACATCAACGTCTTTAAAACCCATCAAGGGACAACTGAGTCCTTCTTTGTCACAACACGCTTTTTCTTCTCCCTCCTTGTGCATCTTCTCGTGCATCTGCTTCATCGGCATCATCTTCTTCACTAATTTCATTCCGCATTCGGGGCACTTTCCGGGTTTGTCAGATTTAACTTCCGGGTGCATGGAACAGGTGCAGACTTCTTTCATATCGGCTTTTTTCTGGGTAAACTTTTCAGGATTCTTTATGAACTTCTCTTTGCATCCTTCCATACAGAAGTAATACGTTTTTCCTTTGTACTCATAGGTAGCCGCCGCTTCTGACATCTTGACCTTCATGCCGCATACAGGGTCAACGGCTGTATCCTTTGCTTTCTCCTGAGTATGCATCTGACCTTCATGAGACTCTTTATTGATATATTTCTCAGGATCTTTTACGAATGCCCCTTTACACCCTGCACAGCAGAAATAATAAGTCTCTCCTTTGTATTCGTAGGTGACTTTTACTTCTGACTTCTTCATCTCCTTTCCGCCTACCGCACAGGTGACGGTTTCATCAGTTTGCTGCTGAGCAATTCCTGTTAGAACCAGCACAAAGCAAATTGCCAGAAATACGCTAAAAACTTTTAACTGTTTCATACTTTAAACCTCCATAAAATCAATTTTGAATATCTTATAAATATTACATATTCTATCAATTCTGTCAATAATTACATCACCTTTAATACTTTTATGATTTAAATTTTTATTTATATCTTTGGAAATCTTTTGACTTTTTTATTTTCATGACATGTTACGATTATAAAAGTTTTAAAGGTCTGACCCCATCTTCCGCAATCATTCCTCCCCATTTTCTCTTCTTCCTTCTTTTTTCAACCTACCCTGGATTACCCAGGTAAAGACGACGGGAACGAGGATAAGGTTTAATATCGTAGCTGTGACCATCCCGCCCACGGTTGGAGTAGCGATGGGCTTCATGATTTCTGAACCTGCTCCTGTGCTTATCAAAATAGGAATAAGAGCCAGAATAGTAGTAGCTGTTGTCATGATTATGGGCCTGACTCTCAGCAGCCCAGCCTGGACAATATCTTCGATATAATTTTTCCCTTTTCGAGAATATTTCACCAAAAAATCCATCATAACGACTCCATCCTCCACGGCTACCCCGAAAAGCGCGATATAGCCCACCCAGACCGCTGTGCTGAACTTGAATCCAAGAATATACTGAAGCCAGATCCCACCTATAAACGCAAAGGGAAGGGAAAAAACAAGAATCAAAGCTGCCGAAAACTGTTTGAATTTAATATAGAGCAAAAGCAAAATGATAAAGATACATATAGGCACTACTGTCATCAATCGTTTTCGCGCCTGCATCTCATATTCATACTGACCACTCCAGGAGATATAATAACCTGATGGCAGATTAAGTTTTTCACTGACTATTTTCTGGGCATTATTGACAAAGTCAACGACACCCACTTTATCTGTATCCACATCGACAAATACCCGCACATAAGGCAAAGTGTTTTCTCCTGCTATTTTGGCCGGGCCTTCTACTTTTCTAATCTCTGCCACCTGGCTGAGAGGAATTTGTGCTCCTCCATAAGCAGGCACATATACTCTTTTCAAGGCATCGAAGCTATCTCTGAGCTCTCGCATGTAACGTATTCGAACAGGATAGCGTTCTCTTCCTTCAACTGTTGTAGTGATATTCATGCCGCCAATAGCTGTCATGATCAAGTGCTGGATGTCGCCTACTTTTATCCCATAACGTGCGGCTTCTTCCCTGTTAATATCAATCTCTATATAAGGCTTGTTGCCTATTCTTTCTGCATATGGACTTCTGGCCCCAGGAATTTCTCTCAAGATGTTTTCAATCCTGATCCCGATTTCTTCGATAATACTTAAATCCTTTCCAAAAACTTTCACCCCGATAGGAGTTTGTATTCCTGTGGCCAACATATCAATCCGGTTCCGGATAGGTTGAGTCCAAATATTACTCACTCCTGGAATCTTTAAAGCTGCATCCATCTCGTTGATCAATCTCTGTCGTGTCATTCCCTCACGCCACATCTCTCTTGGCTTTAGCTTCACGATCGTCTCGATCATACCAACTGGAGCTGGATCAGTGGGTGTTTCTGCCCTTCCCAGCTTTCCCACAACCTGTTCAACTTCAGGGAAAGACATGAAGATCATATCCTGCTTTTTCATGACATCCATCACCTGAGTCAATGATGCTCCTGGAAGCAGGACAGGCATGAAAAGCAAATCTCCTTCGTTTAAAGGAGGCATAAACTCACTTTTAATTTTAGAAAGAGGGTAATAGCTTGCTCCCAGGAAAATTAAGGCAATGAGGAGAACAACAATTTTATGCTTTAGCGAAAACCGAAGCACCGGCTCATAAAGACGCATCAGGATTCGAGTCAGGAGGTTTTTCTCAGGCAGACGTATTTTTCCTCTCAAGAGAAGAGCACTGAGTACAGGTATAAGAGTTATGGCTAAAACTGCAGAACCAAACATGGCAAAAGTCTTAGTGAAAGCTAATGGAGAAAAAAGTTTTCCCGCCTGACCTCTTAAAGAAAAAATGGGAATGAAAGCCACTACGATTATTAGTATTGCAAAAAAGATTGCAGGACCAACTTCTTTTGAGGCTATAATCACAGTACTCAGCTTTCTCTCCCGAGACAAAGCGAAGTGCCTGGATATGTTTTCTATCATAACAATTCCAGCATCAACCATAACTCCAATAGCAATAGCGATTCCCCCTAAAGACATGATGTTTGAGGGAATTTTTAGATAGTACATAACGAGGAAGGAAATAAGTACTCCCAGAGGAAGTATAATGGAAACAATAAGGCTGCTTCTGAAATGACCTAAAAAGATTAAAATGATGACTGCTGCAACAATAATCTCCTGCAACAATGTTTGCTTTAGATTATCTGTTGCTCTGTTGATCAGCTCGGTTCGGTCATAAAAAGACACGATCTGGACTCCTGGAAGAAGACCAGGCGTGATTTCTTCGATTTTTTCCTTGATCCCTTCGATCGTTGCTAAAGGATTGGCCCCGTATCTCATCAAGGTCACTCCACCTGTTACTTCTGCTCCTTCTTTATCCAGAGCTCCTCTTCTAAAATCAGGGCCAATTGTCACATTGCCCACATTTTTGACGTAAACAGGGACTCCCCCATGGGCGCCAATCACAATATTCTCAATATCTTCAATTGACTTGATAAAGCCAATGCCGCGAACGATAAATTCAGCTCCCCCTTCCTCTATTACCTTGGCTCCGACATCGATGTTACTCTTCCGAACAGCATCAAACATGCTGTGCAAATTGACGTTGAAAGCAAGAAGCTTATTTGGGTCAACGTCGATTTGGTATTGCTTGACAAAACCTCCTACGCTGGCCACTTCTGAAACGCCTTTAACTGAGTTGAGCTGATAACGGATATACCAATCCTGAAGAGAGCGCAACTCGCCCAAATTATAGTCAGAGAGGATAAGCTCCTTGCCATCTTCAGGGCACACTCCAGGCTCGCTATACCTTAATTTGGGGTGGTCAGGACAATAGTATCCGTTCTCGACTGTGTACCAGAATATTTGCCCCAAAGCTGTAGCATCAGGACCCAGCTGAGGGATAACCCCTTCTGGCAGGTCTTTTTGAGCCAAGTTCAGTCTCTCTAAAATCCGTGTTCTTGCCCAGTAAAAATCAATCCCTTCCTCGAAGATGACATTCACCATTCCAAAAGAGAACATGGAATTGGAACGAATCACTTTCATCCCGGGTATCCCCATAAGATTGACTGAAAGCGGGTAAATAACCTGATCTTCTATATCCTTTGGGCTCCTCCCGGGCCAGTCAACAAAAACGATCTGCTGATTTTCTCCGATGTCAGGAATAGCATCGACAGGCGTTCTGTTAAGAGCCCAGTAACCCCAGCCAGTGAGAAGAATAAAAAAGGCGAGTATGAGAAATTTATTCCTGAGTGAATATTCAATGATTTTATTGATCATCTGATTCTCCTAATTTACCATCTGAAACCGTAATTTTAACCTCAGTGAATATGCTTTGAAGGCGGAGTTTTATCCTTATCTTTCGCTTTTATGGCTCCGCTATACACAGCTCCCGCCTTGCCTGTAATCTGGCTCTGGGAATCAATCAGGAAATTAGCCTGAGTGACAACCCTCATCCCTTCAGAGAGGCCAGCCATAACAGAGATGAATTTCCTTTTTTCTCCATCAACCAAAGCCACAGCTTCCACCCCGAGCTCGACTTCCTTTGGCACATAAATACCAATTTCTTTCTCGATGTAAATAAGCTTCCTCGTCCCTGTATCAAGCACAGCACTTTTTGGAATAGCCAGAACCGAACCTGATGGGGCTTGGAGCTTTTTCACCAAAACCATCTGGCAAATCGGGCAATCGCCAGGTTTATCCGATTGAACTTCTGGATGCATAGGACATGTGTAGAGTACCTCTCCTGAGCCCTTGATGCCTTCATGAACTTGAGAGCTTATGAGGACATTGACATACATTCCTGGTTTCAATTTCATCTGCGGGTTAGACACATTCACTCTCACCTTTACTGTTCGAGTCTTAGGGTTCAGATAGGGATCGATAAAGGATATTTTTCCTGTAAATTTTTCTCCTGGAAAGGAAGAAGTGGTAATCTCAACCTTCTGTCCCGTATTAATCCAGCCCATTTCAAATTCATAAATATCGGCGAGAACCCAAAGGTTAGAGAGGTCGGCAATCCGATACAGGTTTTCTCCCTCTTTTACATATTTTCCTTCAAAAGCATTTTTATGAACAACTGTTCCACCTGTGGGAGCATGAATAACCATGTGAGTGCTGGCTTCTCCTTTTTCCTCAAGATCCTTGATCTGTTTTTCACTAATTCCCCACAAAAGAAGCCTTCTCTTTGAGGCTTCGACCAATGACCGGGCTCCATCAAGTGTCTCTTCGAACAGACTCTCCTTGACTTTTTCCAGTGTTTCAAGGGCAAGAAGATATTCCTCCTGGCTTGTTAACAGATTCGGGCTGTAGATCCAGACCAGCGGATCTCCTTTGCGGACTCGAACTCCTGTAAAATCAACAAAAAGTCTATCAATCCGGCCTGGAATCCAGGCAGCAACGAAGGCCATTTTTCTCTCGTCATAATCTATCTCGCCAACTGTACTTATCTCTTTATACAGCGGGAGAAACTGAATGGCCTCTGTCTTCACTCTTGCTAAGGCTTGAGCCCTGGGACTCAGTTTGATTTCTCTTTCCAATTCTTCTAGGGCTTCTTGCTCATGAGCTTCCATTCCCGCCATTTCACCTTCCTCCTTGTACACAGGGACTAAACCCATGTTGCAAATGGGACAATTTTTGTTTCCCTTATCGTAATCTCCGGGACTCACTCTCACAGAGGGATGCATTCCACATGTGTAGTAGAGAATTTCTTTTTCTGGGGCTATTTTCCGGGCTATCATCTGCTCCTCGGAATGAGCTTCATCGCTTTTCTTACAAGAAACGAGCAAGAAAATTGACACAAGCAAAACAATCCCAAATCCAAAAATAAAAATTTTCTTGAATTTATTCATTTTCTTTGGCTCCTTGTTTTATTTTGTTTTTTATGTTTGTTCCATTAACCTTCTTATTTGCGTCGAGATTATCGGGAAGTTCTGGCGAAAAAAGAGCTTCGGGTTTGACGCTCTCTCCTTCCGGTCTGGATAAGACATCTTTCCCGACAATTCTCTCTAATCGAGCCAAGCTTTTACTCAAGTTAGAAATGGCTTTGAAATAACCAATCTTGACCATAAGTACCATTCTCTCGCTTTCCAGTAGATTCAGAAAATCGACCCTTCCTGCTAAATAGCCTATCTCCGAAGCTTTAAAAGATTGCTCGGCCTGAGGCAAAAGAGAATATTTATAGAGATTAATCTGTTCCTCTCCGGTTTTTACTTCAAAAAAGAGTTCGTTAATCCAGGATAGGGTTTCATTTTCCATATTTCTGTAAAGACTTTCGCTGGCTTTAATCTTCGTTGCTTCCTCAGCTTCGGCAGCTCGAAGCCTCTTTCTCCAGATAGGGATATTTATACCGATAGAGCCCATCCAGGCATTCCGGCCGTCTTCAGGGCTTGCTGTGGTTCCTCCCCCGATATCGATATAATCGAACATGATACGAAAATCAGGAAGATAATTCTTTTTAGCGAGCTTTAAACTTTTTTTATTTTTTGCGATGAGATGCTGCACTTTTATCAGTTCCGGACGGCTCTCTTTCGCCCATTCGTAAAGCTCGTTCAGTTCAACCTGAAAATCAGGAATATCGATCTCCTCAACTTCTCCAATATAAATATCAGGAGGTTTATTCAAAAGTGAGTTCATTCTAGCAATAACAGCTTTTCTTCCTTGTTTAAGCGCTAAAATCTTATCCAGAACTTTCGAGATTTCAAGATGAGCTTTCAAAACATCCTGTTGAGTAGCCTGGCCGGTTTCATACTTTTTCTGAGCGATTCTAGCCAGCCGCTGGAGCACATCTTTTTCCTCCTGGCTGATTTTTATAGCCTTATCAAACCAATACAGAGAAAAGAAAGCCTGTTTCAACTTTAAAATAACATCCGCTTTGACGGCATGGTACTGGTATTCAAATATCGAAGCATGACTGCTTGCTACATCACCTTTAATAGAGAGCTTCCCGAAAAATGGAAATATCTGGGAGATAGAGATTTTGTTCCTTTGGGGCCCGAGTCTCGTTTCGACACTCTGGCCGAAGTGCGCGTAGCTAAGCATTGGATCCGGCAGGGATTTTACTTGGGGGATTTTCTCAAGAGACGCTTGCCATTCCTCCTCAGCAGCCTTGATCTGTGGATTCCCGCTCAGGGCTGTCTGAATCAACTCAGAAAGAACAACCTTTCGACTCTCAGTCTCCTGAGAAATGGCTGCGACTGAGTTCAGAAAAACCATAATGAATGAAAAAACAATTATTTTTTTTCTCATTTTTTTCCTCTCTGTTGAGTTTTAGTGAAATGAAAATATCCATAAAAAATCATTTTCCTCTGTAATTTCCGTTTTCTAATTGTGACATAAATTTTTCAATACTTTATTATATCTATAATATTTATTGATATTGTCAATTTATTAAACGGACAATCCCCCCTTTTGAGGTATTAATATTCAGTTTTTATTCCTTTATCTGACTATTAATTTTCCTCTTAACATTCCCATCCCGCAGGTAAAGACGTATTCTCCTTCTTTCTCCGGTGTAAATTCTATTGCCGTTGTTTTAAAAGCAGGGAGAGGCTTTCGAATTTTAAAATCTCCAAAAACTATTGTATCTGAACAATCGGCAGTCTCGTTCCTGTAGAAATTCAGACGCACGGGAATTCCCTTCCTGACCACAATAACATCCGGTGTATAACCTCCTTTAACTGTGACTTTCACCTCCTGCAGTCCGCCCTCTTTTATCGCAGCAGAAGTCTGCTTTCTCTTCGAGAAAAAGAAATACCAGTTGACCAGAACGATGAGTAAAACACCTGATACTGTGACAATTAACTTCGCCAACATCTCGAACCTCCTTTTAAGCTCTTAGCTTAATCCTTCTCAGCCTGAGAGAATTGGAAACGACTGAAACAGAACTGAAGGCCATGGCTGCTGAGGCAAAAATCGGATTCAGCAAAATCCCGAAAAAAGGATAAAGAACACCGGCCGCAATCGGAATGCCTGCAGTGTTGTAAAAAAACGCCCAGAAGAGGTTCTGCTTTATGACTCTTATCGTTCGTTTGCTCAGTTCTATAGCAGAAACAACACCCTGAAGGTCCCCTTTGATTAAAGTTATATCCGATGCTTCCATAGCGACATCCGTTCCTGATCCGATGGCTATCCCCACGTCAGCCTGAGCCAGAGCCGGCGCATCGTTTATTCCATCGCCGACCATAGCCACTTTTTTCCCTTCTGATTGGAGCTTCTTTATCTCATGAACCTTATCCTCAGGCAGGACTTCAGCCAGCACTCTATCGATGCCAACTTTTCTTGCCATGGCCTGAGCAGTTTTACGGTTGTCCCCTGTAAGCATAATAACTTCTAATCCCAGCTTCTTCAGCTTTTCCACGGATTGAATTGAGGTTTCCTTTAAAGTGTCGGCAACTGCGATCACGCCTGCAGCATGTCCATTTAATGCAATATAAATAGGCGTCTTCCCGTCCTTAGCAAAATACTCTGCTTTTTCAATTAAGTCCTTAATCTCGATATTTCGATCTCTCAAGAGCTTTGCATTACCCAGTAAAACATTCACATTCTCCACTTCAGCCTCGATCCCATGTCCCTCAATGGCTTTGAAATTCTTCGGGTCTTGAAGGCCAATTTTAGTTTCTGTTGCCTTTTTAATGACAGCCTCTCCAAGAGGGTGTTCTGAAACTTTCTCGGCACTGGCGGCATATTTTAATACTTCTTCTTCAGAATAAGAATTAAAGGGTATAATGTCTGTGACCTCTGGCTCTCCTTTTGTCAAGGTGCCTGTCTTGTCAAAAACTACGGTGTCGAGTTTATGGGCTGTCTCCAAGCTCTCTCCGCCTTTAATCAATACTCCGTTCTCCGCCCCTTTTCCCGTTCCTACCATTACAGCTGTGGGTGTGGCCAAACCCAGAGCACAGGGACAGGCGATAATCATCACTGCCACAAAATTCAAGAGTGCAAAAGTCAACGCAGGAGACGGGCCAAAATTAAACCAAACAACAAAGGTCGCAATAGCGATGGAAATCACGATGGGAACAAAGTATCCGGCAATAACATCAGCTAACCTCTGGATAGGGGCCTTTGAACCCTGAGCATCCTGGACGAGCTTTATGATCTGAGCAAGGGCTGTATCTTTTCCAACCTTTGTGGCTCGAAACTGAAAACTTCCTGTCCTATTGATGGTGGCCCCGATGACTTCGTCCCCTTTTTCTTTTTTTACTGGCATGCTTTCCCCCGTTATCATCGACTCATCCACTGAAGATTTTCCATCAGTTATAATTCCATCAACCGGAATTTTCTCACCAGGTCTGACTATGACCACGTCTCCGATTAAAACTTCCTCAACGGGAATATCAATTTCCTTTCCATCTCTCTTCACCCTTGCTGTCTTTGGCCGCAATCCGATCAGCTTTTTTATCGCCTCTGATGTCTGTCCCTTGGCTCTAGCTTCAAGGAGTCTTCCCAAAAGAATCAAGACAATGATTATGGCCGATGTATCAAAATAGACCTCAGGCTTTAGCCCGCCTGATTCAAAGAGAGAAGGAAAAAGTGTGGCCGCTACACTGTAAAGATAAGCTGCCGAGGTGCCAACAGCAATCAAGGTGTTCATATCTGCGTTCCTGTGTCGGAAAGCACCCCACGCACCTTTGTAAAACTGCCAGCCGATCCAGAATTGAACAGGTGTTCCCAGCACCCAGAGGACAAAGAAATTATTTAAGAAGGATGGAATCCAAGGGAACAAACGAGGAGAACTTCCGATGAATATTATTAATCCAAGGATTAATCCTGCAAAAAACTTTCGCTTTAGCTTTTTGTACTCTTTTTCCCGGACAATCCTTTCTATATCCTCTAATTCCTCTTCGGGAGGAACTTCGAGAACTTTATAGCCAGTTTGTTCGATGACTCTTTTGATTTCCGCAAGGCTTGTATCCGATGGAATGTATTCAACTTTGGCCTTCTTTGTTGCCAGATTCACAACGGCTCTTGTCACTCCTCTAGTTTGAAGAAGGGCTTTCTCTATCTTCTGAACGCAGGAGGCACAATCCATGCCTTGAATAGGGAGTTCTAAAGATGCAGTGCCCACCTCATAGCCGCTTTTTCTTACAGAGGACATAAAATCTTCTGGATTTTCATCAAATTTTTCCTTGCAATTTTTTGAACAAAAATAATATTTTTTGCCTTTATACAAAGAAGAACCAGCTGCCTCTTCTTCTTTAACTTCCATTCCACAAACTGAATCTATAGCCATACTTTGTCTCCTATAAAATCCATAAAAAACTTAAAGACTCTCAACAACCCGTTTCAGTTTCTCCTGAACCTGCTCGGCAATATTTAATAAATCAGGATTATCCACGGCCTTCATCGAAGCAACAGGATCTATTGCTGCTACTTCAACTTCCCCTTCAACTTTCTCCTGAACAATGACATTGCAGGGAAGCATTATTCCGATCTTGTCCTCTGCCTGCAGAGCCTTGTAGGCAAAAGGCGGGTTGCATGCTCCGAGAATCCTGTACTTATGGAAATCCACATCCAGCTTTTTCTTCAATGTCTCCTTGACGTCAATTTCAGTCAAAACTCCAAAGCCTTCGCTTTTTAAAGATGCAGTGACTTTTTCGATGACATTCTCGAAAGTCCCTCTGATTTTTTTGCTGAAATAATAGCTCATTTCTTTTTCCCTCAATATTTTCTGAATTTCTGCAGTACATCTATGACTTCATCTATCTTCTGTGCCTTATTTTCCTTGTTTCCTCTTGTAAACGACTCCCGAACGCAACCCCTTAAGTGCCTGTTCAAGATGTTCTCCTCAACACGCCTGATCGCTCCTACAATGGAAGATAGCTGGGTCAAAATATCAATACAGTATCGTTTTTCCTCAATCATCTTTTGAATGCCCCTGATCTGGCCTTCGATCCTTCTCAAAGGCACAATATCATCCATGTGAGTTGTAGTTTGCTCTTTCATTTACACCTCCGTTTTTATAATATACTATACCCCCCTAAGGTATGTCAAGTCTTTTTTAAAATATTTTTGCTTAGTGAATTGAGAACCAGATTATCTTTCCTGGCTGACAACCAGACATCATCTTCACCGAATTATGGCTTTAAGATTTGTCAATCTCATTCCTTTTGCGTATGATGTTTTAAAAGATTTTTGGAACATGAAAATTCAGAGGTTAAAAGTAGAATATCGTCTCAGTATAGATTTTCTATCAAATCTTTGAGCCGATCGAGTCCTCCTGAGACATCGCTCTTCAAGTTAACCCGAAGAACTCGCCTATCTCGTTGTTTGAGAGCCTGGTAATCTCCTAAAGCCTGGGCTTCGATCAATGTGTTGAATGAATAATCGGTCTCAGGAATGGACAAATCAACCGAAGGCTCGTCAACGAGTTGAAGGAAAAGACCAATATTGGGTCCTCCCTTATGGAGCTGCCCCGTGGAATGCAAAAACCGTGGCCCATATCCTAATGTCGTTGCCAACTTCGTATGTTTCAAAAGTTCAAATCGAATTCTCTGAAGTGCTCGAGTTGTATTAACATTCGGAGAAAGATACGCCTGGAGAGCGATATAATCCCCGCTTTGCGCCTGTACGATCCAGTTTTTCAAAGCTCCAGTCAAGACTTCAGGTTCCTCCACAGAGAACGTCTCCACAGGACCATCGCTTTCTCCTTCAGGCTCTTGTCCTTTTTCCATGGCCTTCTGCGCAAGGTCTTTTGCAAGCTGGACGTCAGGCTGATTAAACGGATGTATCCCGAGCACAGCTCCTGCAGAAGCAATTGCAACTTCCCAGCAGAAAATCTCCTGACCTAAATCATATTTCTCTTTCAGGTTGATAAGGACTGTCGGATGGCCGGCTTTTTCGAGTGCTCTCCTCTGTTCTTCTAGTTCTGCTTCATTGTCTCCTTCCAGAGAAAGGCATACAAAGAATCGATCTTTTCCGTATTCTTCAATATACGAGGGAGGCTCGCTCACAACAGGGATTATGCCTTTGCCATCTTTACCCGTACTCTCAGCAATAAGCTGTTCCAGCCAATCAGTAAAACCACTAAGAGATGGAGATGTTAAAAAAGTCAGTTTATCCTTACTTCTAGCAACTTCCCCCAAAGCTGCTCCCAAAATCAGGCCTGAGGCTCTATCTTCTGAATCACAGAATGCTACGTTCTCAGAAACAATACGGGACTTGTCGAGGAGCCTTTGGATATCCATCCCGATGAGGGCCGCTGGAACAAGCCCGAAATCCGTGAATGCAGAATAACGTCCTCCCACATCAGGATTTGCTTGGAAAACCTGTCGAAATCCCCTATCCTTCGCTAACTTCATGAGCGGTGTGCCGGGATCTGTGATAGCAACGAAGTGACTGCCGGGTTTATCCGTTAAAGAGTTCACCTGGTTCCAGAAGTAGCGAAACAAGGAAAGGGTTTCTAAAGTAGTACCTGACTTGCTGGAAACAAGGAAAAGAGTACGCACCAAATCTAATTTTTCTTCCATAGAACCTATAGCAGAGGGATGTGTGCTATCAAGAACAAAAAGTTCTGGATAACCTGGTGCATTACCGAAAGTTTTCTGAAAAACTTCAGGTGCCAGGCTTGAACCTCCCATCCCTAAGAGGACAACATGGGATATCCCCTCTTCTTTAACTCCTTGTGCAAAAGAGCTAAAGGCATCCAGCCTCTCATGCATCATCTCAGGAAGTTCAAGCCAGCCCAATCGGTCTGCGATCTCAGGCTTGGGTCCAGGAAACCAGAGCGTATGATCCTTGGCCCAGAGTCTTCGGGAAAACTTTTGCTCTTTCCAGGATTTTAGTCTCTCTTCAACCTGGCCTTTATATTCTCCAAGCTCAAGAACCTGTCGATCCTTTAAACCATGTATTGATTCGTAGCGTTTATCTTTAAATGGATTCATTCTCTCTTTTCCTTAATGTGAGATTGCTTCGTCATTCCATTCCTCGCAATGAGGCTACCTTTTTCCCATCGATAACCCCACTTCTAACAGATGCATCTCCAAACTTTGTGTCTATAGTCTGGTCTATTTCCTCTTCCAATCCTGGGGAATCATAAAATCCAGTTCCTGATATTACGGCAAGATCAATCATTGAAAAACTCCCTTCCTTCCAATCAGGATTAACTTTGTCTAAAAGAATACCTTCGCCAGCACCAATGGCATAAAACGAAACTCTTTTATTTTCTCTGAGGTTAATGTTGTTTAATTTATTTATAATACAAGTTCGAATATTCTCTGCAATTTTTTCAAAAGGTATAAAATCATTTAATTTGGACAGGGCTTTGGAAGGTTTATTGTATAATCAACGCCAGATTGTGCATACTCTTGTGGCATAGTTAGTCCTCCTTTCCCAACTCTTCTAGAACAGCCTCTGAAGGCTTGTTTGGAATAACTGCTACTGTCTTGCCGTTATATTCGAATACCTCTTTGTCATCATCAGTAATCTCTCCAATAATAGCTGCTTTTTTCCCGTTAGACTGAATAGCAATCAACACATGTTCAGCATGTTCCGGTGCAACCTGTACTACCATTCTACCCTGGGTTTCGCAAATTAGGATTTCTTCTGGAGTTAATCTATCAACCTTAACTGGTGCCTGAGACAAGTTCACTCTTGCTCCAAATCCACCGTAACAGGCTGATTCGCATACTGCTGCACCAATGCCAGCTGCCCCTAAATCAGAACAGGCTTTAATTTTTTCAGTCTGAAAAGCAGCCAGGGTTGCTTCCATGGTTTTTTTCTCTTCTTCAAACAAAGCTATTGCTGGCTTCATTTCCTTGACCAAACCTGCCCTGAAAAGAGTGTCGTTCCCATCATTGCTAGTTTCTCCAATAAGGATAATTTTGTCTCCAGCTGATTTGGCTGGCTTAGTCAAAGGTTCTGGGATTATCAGCTCTCCTATTACCGCGACTACTACTGCTGGAACAATATCTGAAAAGGATGTGGAAAGACCTCCCCCAACAATGAAAACATCCATGATTTTGCACATATCCCTTACTCCCTTCATTATCAAATCAAGCCTCTCTCCACTGGTCATCTCAATACATTTGCCGCAGGTGCATTTTCCTTCAAAGCCGCAGGGCCCAACTATTACCTTTTCTTCAATTGGCCGAGTCCCGACAAAATTTAAGAGAAAAATCGGAATTGCTCCCATGGCAAGGACATCGCGCATTGCTCCTCCAGCTCCAGTTGCAGCAGCATCATAAGGTCTTGGCACACAAGGAGAGCAGTGGCTTTCCATTTTACAGACCAATAGCTTATTGACGTTAGGCAATTTGAAGACAGCTGCATCATCCCCTGGCCCTACTATTAAAGCACCTGGCCAAATTCTGCCAACATCATGATTCAATGCCTCGATTGCCCTAAAGTCAATTGCCTTGTCGATGTTATGATGTAGATGCAAAAACAATGCATCCATCAATGCCCTTTCAATCGTATTCATGTTTCCTCCTTCAAGGAATTAATTTTATATTTTATGTAAACTTTCATTTTTTAACGAAAAACAATCGAAAGATAAAAGAATTCGACGAAATCTGACAAATTTCCCATTTTGTTTATACTAAACTTCATTTTAATCAGAATACCACAATTTTAAGCAGTTTGATTTAACTTTATGTTATTTTTGAAACATAAATAGCCCAAATTCAGATTATTCCATGACTTTCTGAAATTTCTCCATAGCCTTTTGGACTTCTGGATCCTCCGTATATTTTGAATTCATTATTTCATAATTTGAATACTCCTCCTCAGTAGTCATCCTTATCCGTTTGATAAAGATGCCTCCATCAATCCGTGCCTTTGATTTCCTCAAGACAAAATAGCCTTGTGGAAGAACCTCAAAGCTCATTTCTATCTCAAATTCCTTGACATACTTAGGATTTTTTGAAGGCTTCAAAATGATTTTTAAAACATCGAAACGGTCTTTACAAATGTAGTATTTGCCTTCATAAAGTTTTTCATCTTTGATTTTTGCTCTGGATTCAAGAACATAGACCGGCCGTTCGTCGATATAGGAATCTTCTAACTTGAGAAAGTCATAATTTATTCTTTTTTCTTCGTTAAATGGGAAAATTTCTTCCCAGGTCAACTCAAGACTTCTCCTGTTCTTTTCCTTTTCTCCCTTGATCTTTCTTTCTCGTTCTTTCTTTTTCTCTTTTTCTTTTTGCTGCTTGGCTTCCTTGATGTATTTTTCCGTAATATCTTTTGTCTTTCCCTTTTCTATTTCCAGGGCCTGAATTATTTCCTCAGTTCTCTCTTTGTTAAATACTTTAATTATTTTTTTTACGGTTGTCACTTTTTGCAGCTTCCAGTTTTTATCCACTTTGGTTGTAATAGATGTAACTGAGGCCTTCCAGCTGTCATACTTGGGGTGCGAATCCAGTTGTTTCGAGACTCTCTCAACGAGAAGCATAAGCTCGGTCACTTGAG
>Ga0209979_1002094_pt1 | contig 19878 bp, 13 predicted proteins | sample AnhtaG_FD_183114 | JGI IMG/M metagenome (GOLD analysis project Ga0209979, IMG submission 183114) | Deep subsurface microbial communities from Anholt, Denmark to uncover new lineages of life (NeLLi) - Anholt_01485 metaG (SPAdes) (version 2) | ecosystem: Environmental > Aquatic > Marine > Oceanic...
TCGCGGACGTGCACGCCAACCTGGTCGCCCTGGAGGCCGTGCTGCGGCACGCCGAGGCCCAGGGCGCCAGCGACGACCTGTGGTGCCTGGGCGACATCGTCGGCTACGGCCCCCAGCCCGCGGAGTGCGTCTCCCGCCTTCGGGAGGCCGGGGCCACCACGGTGGCCGGCAACCACGACCGCGCGGGCACGGGGATGATGGACACCGAGGAGTTCAACCCGGACGCGGCGATGGCCGCCCTCTGGACGCGGGCCCAGCTCCCCAAAGACGACGCCGCCTTCCTGGACGCCCTGCCGGAGGTGGCCTACGTATCGTCCGGGCAAGCCCCCAGCCTCAGGGCTGGGGCATCGGAGGCCGACTTCACACTGGTCCACGGCACCCTGCGCGAGCCCATCTGGGAGTACCTCCACTCCCACGAGGCGGCCCTGGCCCAGCTCGAGCGGCAGGAGACGCCCTTCTCCCTGGTCGGCCACACCCACGTCCCCATGCTGGTCGTGCAGGGCCAGGAGTTCCCCCACGGCTGCGAGATCCACTATCTGGAGGACGGCACCCGCTTCCGGCTCAGCCGAGAGCGCAAGCTGGTCATCAACCCCGGCGCTGTGGGCCAGCCCCGCGACGGCGATCCCCGCGCCGCCTACGCCGTCTACGACACCGAGTCAGAGACGGTCACGCTGCATCGCCTGGAGTACGACATAGCGGCCACCCAGAAGCTGATGGAGGCGGCGGACCTCCCTCGCCGGCTCGTCCAGCGGCTGGCCGTAGGGCGGTAGCAGGGCAGCGGTCTCCGTCGAAGGCCCATGTTCGGGAAGTTCCTATCTGGGGTGGGGCCGAGTCTGAACGGAGTTCAGGGGCGGGTTGGGTGGGACAGATAACCTGGGCTGGGGCTGAGGCGGCCCAAGTCGGAATGACCGGGAGCTACGGCGCTAGGCCAGGTTCCCGCGGAACCAGGCCCAGTACTCCGGCCAGTCCGGTAAGGGCATCCAGGACGGCCGCGTGTAGTAGATGGAGCCTGTGACGGCGAACGCCTCGATAGGATTGCTGGGAGCGATGGTGCTGGTGGCGCCGCTGGCCGTGCTATAGGTCAGGGGGCGCCCCTCGTACACGTACAGCGAGTCCAGCGCGGACCACGGCTGGTTGATCGTCTGTCGCACTTGCTCGTCGCTGCCGCTCTGCCGCCAACCGGTGGCCTCCATGAAGGCGCGCATCTCCGGCTGGAGCAGGGCCAGCGCGTATTCGTCCGGGCTCACGTTGCGGAATTGGTAGGCGTGCAGCACCTCGTGCCCGATGGACATGCTGGTGGCGCCCACGCTGGCCACCACCTGGTTGCTGGCGTGATAGCCCCCCGGGCCCTGGTCGGAGTTGGTGTAGTAGGTCCTCGGGTGGCCACCGTAGGGCTGCCAGCCGTCTAGGGTACGGCCCTGGTCGTTGGAGACGAAGGCGAGGGGGCCGTGGGCGTGAGCGACAACGGCGGAGATGACCGTGTCTGGAAGGCGGTCGATGGCGCTGATCACCGCCTGGATGTTGGCCACCTGGGACGCCTCATTAGGGCCCCAGTCCTGGCCCTCTAGGACGATGTGCACCCCGTAGGCCTCGCTCGCCTGCGAGGCCAGGCGGACGGCTTCGGGCGCGGACGGCGGCGCGAGAGCGGGCGGCACCGGCGTGGGCCCCGCCGACCAGGAGCTGGCAGCGGTTCTCGGCGCCTGGACGGCGGAGGAGGTGGGCTCAGGGACGGCTCCGGCGGCCGGCTCATCCGTTTGGGGAATCGCTATGGCGTACTCTGACCGCGGGGTCGACTCCGGCGTCGCCGACGGCGGGACGACCGTGGGCTCAGCCGGAATCGGCGTCTCATCCGGCAGAGACGCCGGATTCTCGTGGTCGCTGCCGGAAGGGGACTGGGCGGCGATGGCTCCCACCGCGGCCAGGAACAGGGCGAACAGGATAACCGCCCCCGTGCCGATGAGGAAGCCGCGCGAGGAGGGGCGCCTGCGACGCCGGGCTCCGCGGTTGGGGTTGAGGCCGCCGTTATTTGCCTGCCAGGTGGGGTGCGGGCCCCTGGCCATAAAGTGGTCCTCCCTTTTGGGCTCGTCCCGGGCTCCGGCGCTGTCGCATCCGCTGCTCTCGGTTCTACTGCCGCCGCTGTGTCGGTGCGTGAGTCGGCGGGCTTCGGGAGAGCCGTATTACTTTGGGGAGCGGATGGAGGTCGTGACCTCCAATTCCACCGTAGGACAACCGAATCTAAACGTCAGTTAACAGAAGGTTAAGGTTGGCGGGTATTCAGCAAGCTGTGGCGCCCAATCGTTGCCTCGTTCTCCTCTGCCGGCCGTTCTCGATATAATTCGGGGAGTCCCGTGAACGAAGTACACGTCGTCCTCGCTCTGGGCCTGCCCGAGCGCCTGGTCGCTGCCATCCGCCAGGTCAGCCCGCGTCTGCGGGTGGCGTCCCTCTCCTGGGCGCAGCGGCGGCTGTACCGCGGCGGGCGGACCGTCTGGTGGGTCTATGCGGAGGAGCGCCGGCCAGAGGAGGAGACGGAGGAGGAGGCCAGGGCCAACCTGGCCGCCATCCTGGCCGAGGCGGAGGTGCTGTTCACCTCGACTGTCATCCCGTCCGATATCGTCGGCCGCGCGCCCAAACTGCGCTGGGTGCAGCTCACCGCCGCTGGCGCGGAGGGGCTGCTGGACAGCGAGCTGGCCCGCTCAGGCGTCACCCTCACCACTGCCAGCGGCATTCACGCCGTGCCCATCGGCGAGTACGTCATGGGCGCCATGCTCGCCTTCGCCAAAGGGCTGCCGGCGGCCATGCGGGCACAGGCCGAGCGCATCTGGCGGCCCTACCTGGCTGAGGAGCTCTACGGCAAGACGGTGGGCATCCTGGGGCTGGGCGCCATCGGCGGCTACGTGGCCAAGCTGGCCAAGGCCGACGGCATGCGGGTCCTGGCCATCCGCCGCTCCGTCCGCCGACGGGCGGGCGGCCAGAAGGCAGCGATCGCTGACGTGGACGAGCTCCTGTCCCCGTCCGACCTCCCCTACCTGCTATCGCAGGCCGACTACCTGGTGATCGCCGTCCCCCTGACGCCGGAGTCTCGCGGTCTCATCGGGGAGCGAGAGCTGCGGACGATGAGGCCCACGGCGCGCGTCATCAACATCTCTCGCGGGGCCGTCATCGACGAGGCAGCGCTGGTGCGGGCCCTCAAGGAGGGGTGGATCGCCGGCGCCGCCCTGGATGTGTTTCAGGAGGAGCCCCTGCCCCCAGACAGCGAGCTGTGGGGGATGGACAACGTCATCCTGACGCCCCACATCAGCGGCGGCACGCCGGTGTACATGGAGCGGGCAGTGGCCCTGTTCTGCGACAACCTGCGCCGCTACCTGGCGGGGGAGCCGCTCCGCAACGCGGTGGACTTGCAGCGGGGATATTAGGACAAAGAGTGTTGCCCCAGGGGGTCAGGCTTAAGCCTGACCCGCGATGGGAGCCTACGGCGCCGCCGCTACCAGTTTCGGCGCCTCCTGCTGCCTCTCTGAGTGCAGGGCCGCGTTCAGCACCTCGTCCACGTGCTCCACCAGCACGAAGTCCAGCTCTCGCCGCACCTCCTCGGACACCTCCGTCAGGTCGTTCTCGTTCTCAGCGGGCAGGAGGACGCGCTTGATGCCGGCGCGGTGGGCGGCCAGCACCTTATCGCGGACGGAGCCCACGGGCAGGATCTTCCCCCGCAGGGTGATCTCCCCGGTCATCGCCGTGTCCTTGCGCACCGGCCGCCGGGTGATGGCGGACACCAGGGCGGTGGCGATGGTCACCCCGGCCGAGGGCCCGTCCTTGGGGATGGCCCCGGCGGGGACGTGGATGTGAATGTCGTGCTTGTCGAAGAACGTGGGCGGGATCTCCAGCAGGGAGGCCCGGGAGCGGGCGTAGGTGACGGCGGCCTGGGCCGACTCCTGCATCACCTCGCCCAGCTTGCCGGTGAGGATGAGCCGCCCCTTGCCGGGCACAGGGGTGGCCTCCACGAACAGCACATCGCCGCCGGTCATGGTGGCGGCCAGGCCGGTGGACACCCCCACCTCGTCTTTCTCCTCGGCCAGCTCCCAGCGGAACCGCGGCGGCCCTAGGAACTCCGAAATGTTCTCCTCCCCCACGGTGACCGGCTCCCCCTCTCCCTTGACCACCCGCCGCGCGATGCCGCGGCAGATGGCGCCCAGCTCCCGCTCCAGGTTACGGACGCCAGCCTCCCGGGTGTAGGAGCGGGTCAGCTCCAGGATGGCGTCGTCGGTCACGGTGAGCATCTCCGGCGGGATCCCGTTGTCCTTCACCTGGCGGGGAAGCAGGTAACGCTTGGCGATCTCCAGCTTCTCGTGCTCCGTGTAGCCGGGCAGCTCGATGACTTCCATGCGGTCGCGCAGGGGGGGCGGGATGGGGTCCTGGAGGTTGGCGGTGGTGATGAAGAACGTCTTGGAGAGGTCGAAGGCCACGTCCAGGTAGTGGTCGGTGAAGGTGTGGTTCTGGGCCGGGTCCAGCACCTCCAGCAGCGCCGAAGCCGGATCGCCGCGGAAGTCCACCCCCAGCTTGTCCACCTCGTCCAGCATGAACAGGGGGTTATTGGAGGCGCAGCGGCGGACCTCCTGGATGATCCGGCCGGGGAGAGCGCCCACGTAGGTGCGGCGGTGGCCGCGGATCTCCGCCTCGTCGTGGATGCCGCCCAGGGACATGCGGATGAACCTGCGGCCCAGGGCGCGGGCTATGGACTGGCCCAGGGAGGTCTTGCCGGTGCCCGGGGGCCCCACGAAGCAGAGGATGGGCCCGCGGGTCTCCCCTGCCTTGAGCTGGCGCACGGCCAGGAAGTCCAGGATGCGCTGCTTCACCTTCTTCAGCCCGTAGTGGTCCTCGTTGAGGGTCTGCTCGGCGCGGGCGATGTCCAGGTTGTCCTCCGTGCTCACCTTCCAGGGCAGGTCGGCCAGCCACTCCAGGTAGGTGCGCGCCACCTGGTACTCCGGCGAGATGGAAGGGATCGCCGTGAGCCGTTGCATCTCGCGGTCGGCCTCCTTGCGCGCCTCCTCCGGCAGGTCGGCCTCGTCCAGCCGCTTCTTCAGCCCGCTCAGCTCGGGAGTGATCTCACCCTCGCCCAGCTCCTTCTGGATCGCCTTCATCTGCTCCCGCAGGATGAACTCCCGCTGCCGCTTGTCCAGCTCGCCCTTCACCTGGGACTGGATCCGGGACTCGACCTCCAGCACCTCCTGCTCATGGTGCAGGAGGTCGATGATCAGCCGCAGGCGCTTGTGGACGTCCAGCTCCTCCAGCGTCTGCTGCCGCTGTTCCGGGGTGATGCTGAGGTTGGCGGCGATGAAGTCGGCCAGGGAGGAGGGCTCGGAGACGTTGCCCACCGCCGTCCCCAGCTCCTTGGGCAGCGCTTCCGATATCTCCACGACCTGCTGGAAGGCAGCCACGGCGTTGCGCATGAGCGCCTCCGCCTCCAGGTCCGCCTTGACCTTCTCCTCCAGCCGCTCCACCCGGCCGCGCATCCAGGGCTCGGACTGGACAAGCTCCAGCAGCCGGATGCGGGCCACCCCCTGGATGATGGCATGCACCGAGCCGTCGGGGGCCTTGGCCATGCGGACGATGGTGGCAGCGATACCTACGTCGTGCAGCTCGCCCTCATAGAGGCCCTTCTCGGGTCCCTCCTTCTGGGGGAAGAGACCCACTATCTGCACCTCGGCGGCGGCGGCATCGTCCACCGCTTTGATCTCCCGCTCATCCGTGGCAAGCACCGGCATGAGCTGCTGGGGATACATCACCGTGGAGCCGCTGGCGATGACGGGGATAACGTCCGGAATACGGATCTGAGGCTTCTCATCTTGGGGAGCAGCCTGGGCCGGTCGCTTCTCCACTTGACCGCTCTCAGTCTGTTGACTCATGACCCCGCCTTCGTCGCTACGCTATAGAGCCAGGCCCGCTACGCCTAGCGGATGACGATCCTGACCGGGCGGCCCGTGCGGCGGCGCACCTTCGGCAGCACGATCTCCAGCATCCCCCGCGAGTACTCCACCCGCGCCTCATCGGGGTTCACCTCAGCAGGCAGGAGCAGCTCACGGCAGAACGGGCCGTGGCAGATCTCCATCTGCGAGTAGAGACGCCCGGGCCGACCCCGGTTGGGCCTTCGTTCCCCGCTGAAGACGAGCACCCTCCCGTGTACGGTGATCTCCACTTCCTCCTCCGAGATGCCGGCCATCTCCGTCACCACCACCACCTCTAGCTCCGTCTCGTAGATATCAACCGCCGGCTCCATGAGCGGTGGACAGAAGCGGGGAGCCCCCGGCGGGCCCAGCACCTGCCGCCAGGCCTGGTCCATGCGCTGCCGGATGCGCTCGAAGTCGGCGAAGATGTCCGCTGTTCGCTCCTTCATGGCCGCGACCTCCGGATCATGGGCCCGCCACCTCCACGGCGATGTTGAACAGCAGCTCCGCCGCCCCCACGGAGCTGCGGGCCTGCCTGCCGGTAGGCAGGCGTGGGTACCTCTATCACCGAACAACGATAGCAGCAAGGAGGACGCCCCGTCCACCACCACGTGCTGCTGATTGAAGCCGGGGCCACTTTTCACGAAGGCCAGCAGCTTTGACGATGCGGCTCACCCGGTCCGGGTCGCCAATGGCCTCCTGGACGGCGCTGAGGCGTTGCAGCACACACAGCCGGGCCAGGACAGCGGACATGCCTACCGCCTCCCGCGCTGAGCCTGCCTCCGCGACGGCGGAGCGGGCTTGGCCGCACTCGGCTTCCCCTTGGCGGGAGCGGCGCGGGCTCTGGCCGCACCAGGCCGGCCCTTGGCGGCGGGAGCCGTCCTGCGTGCCGACGGCTTCCCCTTCGCCGCGGGCCGTGCCTTGCCTTTGGCCGCGGCCTGCCGGCCAGCGCCCCTCTTCGCCTTCGTCCGCGCCTTCCCGGCGCCGGCTTTGCCCTTCGGCTCCGCGCTCACGCCGGTGGGGAGAGAACCCTCCTCCTTATAGCCGCCGGTCATGTCGACGACGGTGACAGCGGCTACGGCGTCCCCTTCCTCCACGTCCATCAGGGTCACGCCCTGGGTAGGCCGCCCCTGGATGGAGATCTGCTCCACCGGGGTGCGCAGCACGATCCCGCCCTCCGAGATGAGCATCAGCTCCTGCTTGGGGTTGACCATCCGCGCGCAGATCAGGTCGCCCGTCTTGGGGTTGGTCTTGAAGGTGATGACGCCCTGCCCGCTGCGGCCTTGCAGCGGGTACTCCCCGACGGGGGTGCGCTTGCCGAACCCCTGGGAGGTGACCACCAGCATCGCCCTCTTGGGCCTGGCGATCTCCAGCCCCACTACCCGGTCGCTCTTGGCCAGTTTGATGCCCCGCACCCCGCCCGACTGGCGGGACGCCGAGCGCAGGGAGCGCACGGGGAAGCGCAGGCTCTTGCCCTGGGCCGTCACCAGCATGGCGTGGTCCTCGTCGCTGGCCATCTTAACCGAGACCAGTTCGTCGGCCGCCTCCAGGTCCATAGCGTTGAGGCCGCCGCGGCGCACGTTGGCGAAGTACTTCAGCGGCGTCTTCTTCACCTCGCCCAGCTTCGAGCCCATCACCAGGTAGTCCCGCTCCAGGTTCTGCGGCAGGCGCACCACGGCCGTCACCCACTCCCGCTGTTCGATGGAGATGAGGTTGATGAGGGGGATGCCGCGGGCGGTGCGGGCAGCATCGGGGAGCTCGTAGGTCTTGATCTGGAAACAGCGCCCGCGGTCGGTGAAGAAGAGGAGGTCGTCGTGGGTGTCGGCCACCAGGAGGTGGCGGACGGCGTCATCCTCGCGGGTGCGCATGCCGGTGATGCCGCGGCCGCCGCGGCGCTGGGCGCGGTAGGTGTCCAGAGGCAGCCGCTTCACGTAGCCGCGGGTGGACAGGGTGACCACCACCTCCTGGTGCGCTACCAGATCCTCCTCCGAGAACTCCTCCGGCTCCTGATCGATGATCTGCGTCCTGCGGTCCTCCCCGAAACGCTGCTTGACCTCCTGGGCGTCGTCCCGGATGAGGTAATCGATCTTGCGGGGGTTGGCCAGCAGGTCCTCTAGGTAGGCGATCTGCTTGATGATCTCCGCGTACTCCGCCTGGATCTTCTCCCGCTCCAGGCGGGCCAGGCGACGGAGTTGCATGTCCAGCACGGCCTGGGCCTGGCGGTCGCTGAGCCGGAAGGGGGCCCGCATCAGCCGCTGCTTCGCCTCCTCCGCCGACGGCGAGCGGCGGATCGTCTTGATCACCTCGTCCAGCTTGTCCAGCGCCTTCAGCAGCCCCTCCAGGATGTGGCCCCGCTCCCGAGCCTTCTCCAGGTCGTGCTCCGAGCGGCGGCGGATCACCTCCCGCCGGTGGACGATGAACGACTCCAGCATGCGCTTCAGGCTCACCGTCCGCGGCTGGCCGTCCACCAGGGCCAGCATGTTGAAGGGGAAGGTGGACTGCATGGCCGTGTGCTTGAACAGGTTGCTGAGGACCTGCCGCGGCTGCCCCTCCCGCTTCAGCTCGACGACGATGCGCATGCCGTGGCGGTCGGACTCGTCCCGCAGCTCGGAGATGCCGTCGATGCGCTTGTTGCGCACCAGGTCGGCGGTCTTCTCGATCAGGGCCGCCTTGTTCGCCTGGTAGGGCAGCTCGCTGACCACGATCTGGTAGCGCCCTCCCCGGGCCATCTCCTCGATGTGGGCGCGGGCGCGGACGATAACCCGCCCCTTGCCGTCAGCGTAGGCGGTGCGGATAGCGTCCCGTCTTTCGCTGGTGGGGCCCTGGCCATCGGTGGCCGGCAGCCGCACCGTCTCGTAGCGGAAGATGACGCCCCCGGTGGGGAAGTCCGGCCCCCGCACGATCTCCGCCAGGTCGGCCGTCGTTGCCTCCGGGTTCTCTATCAGGTGGGCGATGGCGTCGCACACTTCCCCCAGGTTGTGGGGCGGGATGTTCGTGGCCATCCCCACGGCGATCCCGGTGGCCCCGTTCACCAGCAGGCAGGGCAGCCGCGTCGGCAGCACCGTGGGCTCCTGAAGCGACCCGTCGAAGTTGGGCGCGAAGTCCACCGTGTCCCGGTCGATATCGGCCAGCATCTCCTCCGCGATGCGCGACAGGCGGGCCTCCGTGTACCGCATCGCCGCCGGCGGGTCATTGTCGATGGACCCGAAGTTGCCCTGGCCGTCCACCAGCGGGTGCCGCATGCTGAACTCCTGGGCCAAGCGCACCATCGCCTCGTATACGGGGGCGTCGCCGTGGGGGTGGTACTTGCCCAGCACCTCACCCACGATTCGGGCGGACTTCTTGTACGCGGAGCCGGGGCGTATCCCCATATCGTGCATGGCGTAGAGGATGCGGCGCTGCACCGGCTTCAGGCCGTCCCGCACGTCCGGCAGGGCGCGAGAGACTATGACCGACATGGCGTAGTCGAGGTAGGAGGCGCGCATCTCCTCCTCGATCTTGATGGGACGGATGTTGTCCGGGGATGCGGTCTCTATGGCCATAGTCTCAGCTCCTGCCAGGCCGGAAAAGCCTGCCTGCCGGCTCCGTAGTAGGAACGCCCACCTCAAGGCAGCGTTAACCCAGGCGATGATACCCCAGCAGGCGCGTAGGTTCACGTGAGCACTAGGGCCGCAAAAGCGAGCCCTGACGCGCTATCGGTCGCTCATGCTCCGTCGCTGACGGTGGCAGCGACCTACACACTGAGACGACCCTTGGACACGGGGGCAGGCCTAGGCCCCACCCACGGTGAGCTCAGCCGTCCTCCCGCCAGCGCACCTCGTACAGCCCGCCCTAGGCGCCCTGTTGGCGCTCAGGGGCGCATGGGGATGCCGCGCTCGGCGAGGTATTGCTTGACTTCGCGGATGCGGCAGGTGCCGAAGTGGAAAATACCTGCGGCCAGCACCGCGTCGGCCTTGCCCTCCACAATGGCCTCATACATGTGCTGCGGGTTCCCGGCGCCACCAGACGCGATGACCGGCACCGAGACCGCCTCCGCTATGGCACGGGTGAGGGGGATGTCGTAGCCTTCCTGGGTACCGTCGGCGTCCATGCCCGTCACCAGTAACTCGCCTGCCCCCAGTGCCACCGCCCTTGTGGCCCACTCGACGGCATCGAGCCCGGTCGCACGGCCGCCGCCACGACCGGCGTAGATGTAAACCTCCCAACGACCAGGAGCCACTCGCTTGCCATCGATGGCTACTAGGATGCGCTGGCTCCCGAACTCTTCGGCCCCCCGGGCAATGAGGTCTGGATTCTCAACGGCAGCGGTATTGATGCTCACCTTGGCCGCACCCGACCCCAGCGTCAGACGCATGTCCTCAGTACTACGGATGCCGCCGCCCACCGTGACCGGAATGGACACTTGCCGGGCCACCCGTGCGACCATGTCCACCACCGTCTTGCGCCGGTCCGGCGAGGCTGTGATATCGAGGAAGGCCAGCTCGTCGGCGCCTTCGGCCTGATAGAGGGCGGCCAGCTCCACCGGGTCACCGGCATCGCGCAGGTTCAGAAAGCGCACACCCTTGACCACCCGGCCGCCTGCGACATCCAGACAGGGGATGATGCGCTTGGTCAGCGCAGCTTCCGTGTTCATGTCGTGCTGCCCTCCCCTACCTGAAATGCCACGAATGAGCCGTCAGCGCTGTCGGCGGTCTGGGCGTACTGGATGCGCGGCTCCATCACTCCCCCTTCCGCCAGCGCACCTCGTACAGCCGCACCGGCTCCTCGAAGCGGCGGAGCACTACATCGCTCCCGTGGGCGAATGGGTACCTGGCGCGTGCCAGGATATCATGACGGAGGTCCAGCCCTGAGTCTCTAGTCTCTTTTCTCTTTCCGCGGAAAGCAGGGTGTGATATTGGCACCCTACAACCACCCCCATCGCTTGAACTCAGGCAAGGAGTGCACTGCAGCGGACACTCTCACCAGTGGCTGCTAAGCTCGCATCGCGGTGGCCTCGGCCCGCTCCTCATGGGACATTTCCGCTAACCGCTCGACCTCTCTTACGTCTAGCCCGAGCCCTTCGGCCACGCGTGTGCCATATTCAGGGTTGGCCTTGTAGAAGAGGGCCGTCTGGCGCAACTGGATGCGCTTCTGCGCGTTGCCGAGGTGAGCCACGATGTTACCGATCAAGTGGTCCCGGTCCTGGTCGGTCATCACCTTGCGATAGAGATCCCCGGCCTGAACGAAATCGTCGTTGGGGTGGGTGTACCGCTGGCGCGCGGCCTTCCCGGAGACCCCGAAGGCCGGCTCGGCCGCTTCGGGCTGAGGCTCAGGGCCACCAAAGCTGTTCGGGTAATAGTTGGGGCTGCCGCCGCCGTTGGGGTCAAACCGCATGAACCCGTCGCGCTGGTAGTTACTCTCCGGCGCAGCCTTGGCCGAGTTTACCGGCAGCAGATGATAGTTGGGCCCCAGGCGGTGGCGATGGGTGTCGTGGTAGCTGAAGAGGCGCCCCTGGAGCATCTTGTCCGGCGAGGCGGCGATCCCGGGCACGAAGTTGCCGGGGGAGAAAGCGGACTGCTCGACCTCAGCGAAGTAGTTTTCCGGGTTGCGGTCGAGGACCATGCGGCCGACTGGGTTCAGCGGGGCGTCACCGTGAGGCCAGACCTTGGTGATGTCAAAGGAGTCGAAGCGGTACGGCTCAACCTGCTCGGGGGTCATGATCTGCACGTAGACCTTCCAGGCCGGGTACTGGCCCCGCTCGATCGCCTCGTGCAGGTCGCGGGTGGCATGGTCGGGGTCCTCACCCTTGATGCGTTCAGCCTCTTCCCGGGTCAAGTTCTGAATGCCCTGCTCGGTCTTGAAGTGGATTTTCACCCAGAAGTACTCGCCCTTATCGTTGTACCACTTGAAGGTATGCCCGCTGTAACCGTTCATGTGGCGGTAGGTCTTGGGCGTACCGCGATCGGAGAAGAGGATGGTGACCTGGTGGATGGACTCCGGCGTAAGCGATAGGAAGTCCCAGAACATATCCGGATCCTTGAGGTTGGTGGCCGGGTTCCGCTTCTGGGTGTGGATGAAGTCGGGGAACTTCAGTGGGTCCCGGATGAAGAAGACCGGGGTATTGTTCCCCACGAAATCGTAGTTCCCCTCTTCCGTGTAGAACTTCACTGCAAACCCGCGGGGGTCGCGCTCGGCGTCGGCCGAGCCCTTCTCGCCGCCCACGGTGGAGAAGCGCACGAAGACCTCGGTGCGCTTACCCACCTCGGACAAGAACTTGGCTCTGGTGTACCGGGTCACGTCGTCGGTGACCTCGAAGTAGCCATGGGCGCCTGCCCCCTTGGCGTGCACCACACGCTCCGGGATGCGTTCACGATCGAAGTGAGCCAGCTTGTCTACTAGGTGGACATCCTGCAGCAGTGCGGGTCCGGGGCTGCCAGCGGTCATCGTGTTCTGGTCGTCATCGACCGGCATGCCAACGCTGGTGGTCAGGATCTTCTTGCTGTCTGCCACTTCTCTCCTACCTCCCTTCGGGTTTCTCCCGCTAGCCGCTATTTCGATGGCTCATCCCCTTGGCAGCGGGGGTCTTCGGGAAAGACCAAGCCGTCGAGCAACACGCTAGGTCTCAGGGTCGCCATCAAGCTCTCCTCCTATCACTAGGTACGCGTGAATGCGCAGCCGCGATCTGCTACGCTTCCCACCGCACCTCGAACAGCCGCACCGGCTCCTCGAAGCCCCGCAGGGCGACCTCACCCCGGTCGGCGAACAGGAAGTCCTTGCCCTTGGCGAGCTGCCTGACGACGTCGGACACCAGTATCTCGCCGCCCTTGGCCGCCGCAGCGATGCGAGCGGCCTCTATCACCGCCGTCCCGAACAGGTCCTCATCCTCCGCTATCGGCTCCCCCGCGTTCAGCCCGACCCGCACCAGTATCGGCTCCTGTGCCGACGCGTTGTGCGCCGCGAACGCCCTCTGCATGGCGATGGCGCTCTCCAGGGCTCGTGTGGCCGAGGAGAACGAGGCCATGAAGCCGTCACCCGTCGTCTTCAGCTCCGAGCCAGCGTGCGACTTCAGCGCCTCCCGTACGATGCGCTCGTGCTCACGGAGCACCTCCCGCGCTTTGGCGTCTCCCAGACGCTGGGTGAGCGCCGTCGAGCCCTCCACGTCCGTAAAGAGCACGGTGCGGAATGCGCCCGCCTCCGGCGGCTCGGCCTCAGCAGCGGCCTCCTCGCCCTCTCCCAGGAACTCGTCGACGGCGGCCGCCATGGACTCCATATCGCCGAGGTACCCCGCTAGCGACGCCCCCTCCAGGAGGACCAGCCGTGCGTCCGGTATCTGTGAGGCGAGAGCCCTGGCTACGCCCAGACCGGGCATAGGAACCTGACGCCGGTGCAGCACCAGCGTCGGCACGTTCACCCGTGGCAGCAAGGCCGTGACATCGAACTCGCTAGCCGACGCCACGGCCGCCCGTAGGGCCTCCTGATCACCGCTTTCTCGCATTAGCGCTGCAAATCGGCGCGCCTGCTCGCCCGCCGACCATCCTAGCAAGGCATGGGCCACTGTCTCGGTGTATATCTCCCAGTCCTTTTCTCTGAGCGCGACTAGTGTCTGAGCTTGTGCCGACCGGTAGGCGTCCGAGGCCCGCGCCCACGAGCACCACAGCAGTAGGCGCGAGACGCGCTCCGGGTGACGGGCAGCGTAGGCGATGGCCACCGGCCCCAAAGAAAAGCTCCCGTATAGCGCAAACCCCTCAAGGCCCAGCTGATCTACCACCGCCTCCAGATCCAGTAGGTAGGCGTCGAGTGAGTAGTCAGCCACGTCCAGTTCGGACAGTCCAGCTCCTCTCGGGTCGTAGCGGACTAGCTTTCTGTTCTCTGCCAGTCGTTCGTGGTAGCTGCGCCACTGAGGCACCTGCCACTCCAGCTGGATGTGGCTGAAGGGTGAGAATGGCATTTCTACGAGCGGCGTCCCTTCCCCCAACGTCCAGAAGGCGATGTTCAGCCCGTCGGTGGTCTGGGCGTACTGGATGCGCGGTTCCATATCGGCACCAGCCCCCTATCGTGAAGAGCCCGAATGCTGCGGCAAGGATAGCATTTCGCCGAGAGGAAATAAAGGGTTCCCCTATTTGCGGCAGGCGGCCACGAACGCCGCGAACAAGAGGTCTGCGGCCGGGCGCATCTCCGGCCGCTCCGGGTGCCACTGTACCCCCACCACCCAGCGGTGCTCCCGGCTCTCCATCGCCTCCACCAGCCCGTCCGGCGAATACGCGAACGGCTCCAGCGACGGTGCCAGCCGCTGCACCGTCACCGCCTGGTGGTGACGCGAGTTCACCCGCAGGTCGCGCCCGAGCCCGTACACCTCGCCGAGGCGGCCGCCGCGGAGCGAGACAGTGTGCCAGCGCGACTGGCCCTCGTCGTCGGCGCAGTGGCTGTCCCCCTCCACGTGCTGGAGCAGCGATCCGCCGAGCGCCACGTTGAGGAACTGGTGGCCGCGGCACACCGCCAGGACGGGCAGGTCCCGCTCCAGCGCCTGACGGAGGAGGCGGAGTTCGTGGGCGTCGCGGGCCCTGTTGGGCTGCTCCGTCTGCGGGGCCCGCCGCTCCCCGTACAGGCGCGGGTCTACGTCCACGCCCCCGGCCAGCAGCAGGCCGGCCGCGTCCGGGGGCAGGTCCGGCCCCTCCACCACCAGCGGCTCGCTCCCGGCCTGACGCAGCGAGTCGTAGTAGTGCTGCGTCCGCTCGAAGGTGGGCGCCCGCCAATGCGGGACGGCGATGTGGAGGATCATCTCATAACGGATGCTAAGGGCGTAAACGGACCGCCGTCAAAGAGGAGCGCTACTTGACCAGCCGCCGCCGCATGGAGAGCACGGCGATGTTGTAGAAGATCACTCCCGCCACCAGGATCCAGGCTACGTCCCCCAGGTGGCTCCACTCCAGGTTCCCGGAGGTCAGTCCACGGTAGACGTCCACGGCGTGGGTGGCGGGCAGCCACCAGGCGACCCGCTGGGCCCACTCCGGCAGCCGCTCTAGGGGGAAGAACACGCCGCCCAGCCAGAACATGGGCGTGATAAACACGGCGAAGAAGTAGTTCAGCGAGCTGATGGACCAGGCTACAGAGGTGTAGGACAGGGAGATGCTGGCGAACATCACGCCGGGAAGCACGGCCAGGGGGAGCACCAGCACGGCCAGGGGCGAGTCCACCAGCCCCCAGGCGGAGATCACCACCAGGATGTACGTCGACGAGATCAGGGCCCGCGTGGCGCCCCACAGGATCTCCCCGGTGATGACGTCCTCGATGCTCACCGGGGTGGCCACGATGGCGTCGTACGTCCGCTGGTTCTCCATGCGGAAGAAGGAGCCCCAGCCGCACTCGGCGGAGGCGGACCACATGGGCCAGACGGCCAGCAGCCCCGGCGCGATGAACTCGATGTAGGACTGACCGCTGCCCAGGTCCACCAGGCCGCCCAAGCCCACCCCTAGCGCGAACAGCGTGACCAGCGGCTCCACCAGGGGCCAGACGAGCTCCGACTTCCACAGCCGCAGGTAGACGTCGCGGTTGCGCTGCCATACCCGCAGGGCCCGCAGGGAGACGTCCGGCCGGCGGAGGGCAGGACGGCGGACGGCGATGGCGGTCACTCCTGGAGCCCCCTCCCCGTCAGGCGCAGGAACACGTCCTCCAGGTTGGCCTGTCGGTACACCACCTTGGCCGCGTCCAGCTTCAGGGCAGCGGCGTCGAAGCCGTTCTCGGCCCGGACGTAGACGTAGATGATATCCTCCACCTCCTCCGCCGTCAGCCCCTCGGCGGCGGCCAGGCGGTCCAGCAGAGGCCCCCGCTCACCCTCCCCCACGTGCACCTCCACCACCTGACGGCCGACGAAGCGCTCGACCAGCTCCAGCGGCGTCCCCTCGGCGATGATCTTGCCCTGGTGCATGATGACGATGCGGTCGCACAGGTGGGCCGCCTCCTCCATGTAGTGGGTCGTAATGGGCATGGTGACGCCCTGGGAGCGGAGGTAGCGTAGCTTCTGCCACACCAGGTGCCGCGCCTGCGGGTCCAGCCCTGTGGTCGGCTCGTCCAGGACCAGGATCTTGGGGGCGTTGATGAGGCCGCGGGCGATGGTCAGCCGCCGCCGCATGCCGCTGGAGAGCGATGCGATGCGGTCGTTCTGGCGGTCGGAGAGCTGGAACAGGGCCAGCGACTCATCGATGCGCTCTTCTACCACTCGCGGCGGCAGGTCGAAGTAGCGGCCGTAGACCCGCAGGTTCTGCCGCACCGAGAGATCGGGGTCCAGGTTGTTCTCCTGGGGCACGACGCCCAGGATGGCCTTGATGCGACGGGGTTCCCGGCGCACGTCCATCCCGGCCACGGTGAGCTCCCCGGCCGTCACCGGCGACACGCAGGTGATCATGCGGATGGTGGTGGTCTTGCCGGCCCCGTTGGGTCCCAGAAAGCCGAAGCACTCTCCGGGCCGCATCGAGAAGGAGATGCCGTCCACGGCCGTAAACGTGCCGTAGCGCTTCACCAGATCGCGTGCGCGGATGATTTCAGACATGGCGATAGGTTGGGAATTCTCCGGGCCCCAGGTATGTTAGCAGAGGGGGCCGCCGGGCGGCAATCAGAGGGACAACGAAGGCCGGGCCTTGACGGCCCGGCCCGGAGCCTCCTTGGTCTGGGCCTACTCCTCCTCGTCCACCACTTCAGTCTCCTCCTCTTCGTCCGCCCCCGGCGTGCCGCCGAACTTGTGGATGGTGACCTCCGCTTCATCAGCGTCGCGGCCGGTATCCCAGTCTTCGGATTCATCGGGGGCGTAGTAGGCCTCCTTCAGCGTGTCCTTACGGATGAGTCGCTCCTTGAGGTAGGGCCGGAACGCCTCGGTCACAGCGGGCGGGAAGGAGAGCTTGCCGGCTTGGCTGGGGTGCTGGAACGTCTCGCGGATAAACACCTTGACATCGTTGTCGGTGAGGCCGCTGATGGCCGCCACGTACTGGTTGCCGCCGTCCATGAGCTTGGCAAGCCGCTGGCCCAGGCGTAGCTCGACCTCGCCGATGAGCTCCCCCTGGATGCTCTTGACCACCAGCGTGCCGTTGTCCTGGGCCAGGTCCACTTGATCGCCGGCGGTCATGCGGGCAGCGATCTCCATCTTCGGCCGCAGCAGGGTAGTGACGCCGGTCTTGCCCATCTCCTCGATGAACATCTGCGGCGACAGCTTCTGGGTGGCCGGCCGCGGGGCGGCCACCTCCCCCAGGGTGGCCAGGCGCGACAGGTTCTTGCTGGCGATGGCGTTTAGGGGGTCGATCTCCAGCGCCTTCTGGTAGGCCTCCCTCGCCTCCGCGTAGCGCCCCAGCTCCGTCATCGCCTTCCCCAGCCGGTTATAGGCGTCCACGTCCGTGGGGAACAGGTCGATGATGGACCTGTTCAGGTTGGCGGCCTCATCCCACCGGCCCTGGAGGGCCAGCTGGATGGCCGTCTCCGTCCGCTGTTTTTTCGTTCTCGCTCTGTCCTCTGCCTGGAAGACCATCCTCCACTCCCCTAGCTCATGGCTGTCCCGCATTGTAGGGGTGCCTGATCGGCACCTGCAAGGGGGTCTTGATTATGCTACGGTTATAACGTTGCGGCGGTTCTACAGGTTGCCTCTCCACTAACCGATTAAGACGGAAGATTTGCCACTTCGTTACCGTCCGCCAGCTCCCCGTGCACACCACGGAGGCCATAAAGTCTACCATGTCTGTCAAGACGGCGGAGCAACTGCGGCTGTGCCGGAGCGTTCTCCCTAGATAAAGGAGTGCGCACGGGCAAGCCCGGGCCAAATGCACAGTGGAGCTTGGGGGTGGGTAGTCCTGGGATGGTCGGGGTGGGCGGATTCGAACCGCCGACCTCACGGTCCCGAACCGTGCGCTCTAGCCTGACTGAGCTACACCCCGCCGCAGATCGCAGATGAATGTTAGCAGAGGCGTGCGCCGCCTGTCGAGAAGAGCGGCCGTTGCTGTCGCAGGGGCCGCCGCTTACACTGGGCGGGAGGCAGGCTAGCGTCGATGCAGTCTGAAATCGAAGCCCGCGGCGGCTTCCTGTTCAACGTCAACCTGGTCTTCCTCTCCCAGATCGCCATCTACGGCCTGGCCTTCGGCCTCCGCATCGTCCTGGCCCGCGGCTTGGGCGACGAGGGGCTGGGCACCTACTCCCTCTTCTTCCTAGCCGTCATTGTGGCTGGCGGCATCGTCAACCTGGGGGTCGGCCTGGGCAACATCTTCTTCTTGAACAAGGGGACCTACTCCTACCGCGTGCTCCTGGCCGGCACCCTATTCGTCCTGGCCGTCACCTCCGCGCTGACCTGGGCGCTGGTCGCCGCCTTCGGCCTCGTCGCCGAACCCCATCTGTTCGTCTCGGGCCGAGCCTTCTGGCTGTACGCTGCCGCCCTGCCGGCCGTCGTCGCCTACGTGCTGCTCACCTCTTTCCTCCACGGCTCCAGCCGCTTTCTGCCCCTGGCCACCGTCGCCGTCAGCCAGGGGCTCTCGGGCCTCCTCATGGTCGGGGGCCTGTACGCCGCCGACGCCCTGGACGTGTTCAGCGCTCTGGCTGCCTGGGCCGGCTCCTTCCTCCTGGCGGACCTCCTGGCCCTGGCCTTTATCGGCGTCCGCAATGTGGACCTCCGCGGCGTCCTGCGGCCCCAATGGCACGTCCTCAAGGACCAGGTCCGCTACGGGGCCCAGGGACAGATCGCCAACCTGGCCCAGCTCTTCAACTACCGCCTCGACCAGTTTCTGGTGGCGGCCTTCATCTCCCGTGCCGCTGTCGGCCACTACACCGTCGCCGTGGGCCTGGGCGAGAGCGTCTGGTGGATATCCTCGGCCGTGGCCATGGTGCTCTTGCCCCGCCTCACCCAGATGGACCGCGAGCGGGCCCGGGAGATGACCCCTCTGATCTCCCGCAACACTGTCCTGGTCAGCGTCGGGGCAGCCGCCGTCCTTATGGCCGCCTCCCCCGTCCTCATACGAATCCTCTTCGGCGGCGAGTTCACCGCAGCCACCGCGCCCCTCATGCTCCTGATGCCCGGCGTCATCGCCGCCAGCGCCACCCGCGTCCTGGGCAGCTACCTGTTCAGCCAGGGCCGGGTAATCTACAACACCTACGCCACGTTCATCGCTCTGGGGGTGACGCTGGCCCTGGACCTGGTCCTTATCCCCACGCTGGGAGTGCCGGGTGCGGCCATCGCCTCCTCCATCGCCTACGTCGCTTCCCTGGCTGCCACCCTCTACTGGTACCGCCAGGTCTCCGGCGGCAGCGTGTGGGAGGCCCTGATCTTCCGCCCCAGTGACCGCCGCTTCTACGGCGACCTGCTACAGAGGCTGCGGACGCGGGCCCTGCCTGTAGAGAAGAAGATCACCTAGGCCCCTGCCAATGCCACAGTTGCAAACCGCGCCTCGACATCTCATCATACGGGTGACACCGGTAGAGGAGGCATATGCCCAGACTCCCATCGTTCCTCACTAAAGACCGCAGGCGCCGGGTCATCGTGGCCGGGTTGGCGCTGCTTCTCGGCCTCGCCGCCGTCGGGGCCGTCGTTCTGACCACAGGCGGCTCGTCCGACTCCTCCCAGGCCGTCCTCGGCAGCGTCTCTACGCCGGTCCCCACGGCCACCGTAGCACCTGTGCCAACCGCTCCTCCAACCGAACCCACCCTCATCGACGGTGTGCGCGTCTACCCGGAACAGCTCCCAGAGCTGGAGGCGCGCCTGCCCCTGGCGGTCATGGTGGACAACCTCGCCACCGGTGCCCGGCCGCAGGTCAACCTGGACAAGGCCGATCTCGTCTTCGAAGCCGTCGCCGAGGGAGGGATCACCCGCTTCCTGGCCGTCTACTGGCGCAACGACCCCGGCGTCATAGAGTCCGTGCGCTCGGCTCGCGTCTACTACCTGGACTGGGCGGCCGAACTGGACGCCGTCTTCGTCAACTGGGGGTTCGCCAGGTCCAAC
>Ga0209979_1002096_pt1 | contig 19858 bp, 16 predicted proteins | sample AnhtaG_FD_183114 | JGI IMG/M metagenome (GOLD analysis project Ga0209979, IMG submission 183114) | Deep subsurface microbial communities from Anholt, Denmark to uncover new lineages of life (NeLLi) - Anholt_01485 metaG (SPAdes) (version 2) | ecosystem: Environmental > Aquatic > Marine > Oceanic...
CTTTGTGGAATTGTTATAGATTGCTTGTTTTTTTTAACAGAACCCAATAAATTGCATTTTTAAGAAAACAAGCCGATTATCCTTCTGAGTTTTCAGAAGAGTGATTATAAGTTATTTGTTCTTCGTGATAATTATTTAGAATAATTATTAAAATTAAAAAAAAAGAAGAATTAAAATTATTTCTTATTTAGAATCCGAGTTCTTTTAGTTTCTGTTTATTTTCCATATATACTCTTGGTGTAATAGGGTATAACTTCCAATATACTATTGTACATATCAATAGAACAATGGCAGGAATTACACTCATATGAAGACGTACACCAAACTTTGCTAATTCTGTTTGAACAGTTTGACCTTCTACAAATCCAGTAAGTATATGGACAATCGAAAAAATTGCAATTTGAAAGGCTCGAGATAACCGTGAGAAAAAACTCGATATACCTACAGAAGTGCCTCTCACATCTGTGCGAGTTAAAGTTATTCTTTCATCGAGAACATCTGCAAAGTAAATGGTCATTAAAGCCCAGAAATTTCCCATAGAAAATCCTAAAATAAATTCGTATATCATAGAATCGAGTACACTGGTATAAAAAAAACTTAAAAAGGTTCCTATAACTAAACAAAACCCTCCTATTACAGCTGTTTTTTTATTATTTTTAATTTTCTTAGCGATTTTTATCCAAAACGGTATCGATATAAGTGCTCCGATAAGAAACGCCGCAAAAAGAAGGATGGTATCATTAGGAGTGCCTCCTAAAACGATATCCACAGCGTAAGGAATAGATGCAGTTAAGGAGCCTGTAACTACTTGAAATCCGAAGAATAAAATAATATAATATACAAAACTTTTTTGTTTTAACGTAGATTTCAACGCTGTAATGAAGCCTTCGGGTTTTTCCTTAGTCACATAATACCTATCAATAAGCTTTTTATTTTCATACATCCCAGGTATAAATAATATTGAGATGGTTGCGATGATTGCAAAGCTTACAAACGCCATAGGGATAAATGTAGATTGATCACCAAAATCTATCATTAATGGAGGGATCATAGTAGCAATTGGTAATGCGTTGATTGAAAAAAATGTCAGAATACCACCAGCTCTTCTACGAGCTTTGTCGGTACGAAATTTATCAGGAAAAAGAGCATTAACATTTACGAAACATAGTGTTGTAACGGTATCAAAAAGACAGGTTGAGAATATAATCCAGAAAAAGATAGGAAGTGGATTTGATGCTACATCAACTGTGGGTGGCATAAATAGAAGTATAAAAACAAAATTAGCTGGTATGATGCCAATAATTATCCAAGGAAATCTTTTTCCAAATTTTCTTGTGAAGTTTCCCAATATTCGGTCTGTTAAGAATCCTACTAAGGGATCATTAATAGCATCCCAAAGCGTAAAAATTAGCATTGCAAAAAATATATATTCTACTTGTAAACCAACAGTTCTCTCATAAAAGAAAAAAACATACGAACCGAAAACAGTCCAAGTAAACATGCCCCAGAAACCAGAAGTACCGTATGAAATCATATTTATTATAGATGGGATTTTCTCAGTTCTCTCTATATCAACTTCATTCATTCATGAATCACTTTTTTGTAATATAATTATACTTTTTTTTAAAATATAAATTCAGATTAAATTATAGTTTACCAAGCTTTTATATAAAGATTCCTTGTTGAGAAAAATTAGTGTTATATTTGAAGAAAAAATGAAAAAAAGTGTCATATTTAAAGAAAAAAGAATTAATTCGATTTTAATAGATTTTCGGCTTTTCGGGGGGATTTCCTAACATTTCTGAAGTCAATTGCTGGAAGTTATCAAAATGTCCCGGTAAGGTTTTTTGAACAAAAAAGACTTCGGCTGCTTTTATGTCTACCTTATTTCCGATTGCTGTCGCCATTGAACGATAAAGTCTATTTGCGTATTTTGTAAGTTTCCTAAGTTCATCTGGAGATACATTCGCCGGGTCGATTTTTGGGGCGAATAAATTTGCTAGAAGTTCCAGAGTGGCTTCAAATGTTAACGCTGCTTCTATTTTTTTCTCTAAGGTTGAGCTAATATCAACAAAATAATTAGGTTTATGACCTAAAAGCCCCATAAACCAAACTTCTGAACACTCATAGGGTTCCACGCCATTTTTAATTTGATCAGTATAAAGGAGCGGAAAGGATGCAAACGCTGCTGCTTCGGCTGCCATCCGCCCTACTATTAAGTGATCGGGGTGAACTTCATAAGCAACCCAAGGATCAAAAGTTACCACGCGATCTGCTTTTAACTTTCTGACAAAATAAACGAGCTTTTCTCGTAATTCAGGACCGTTAATAAATCCCGCATCGGGGTAATCAAGAATTATTGTTTCTTTTACTCCAATAATTTCGTTCGCAGCCCTTAATTCTTTTTCTCGGGTAGCGGCAACCTGTTCTTTTGTTAAATCTCGCCTTAAGGTTCCCACTTCACCGTTAGTACAACATAATGCATATATTTTGTGACCTTCTTCTGCCCATCTCGCTAGTGTTCCTGCACAAAATATAGAAAGATCGTCTGGGTGGGCAAATATAGCAACAATATTCAAATTTTTAGATTCTATTTTAATCACCTATCTTAATTATAATTTAAAATCCTCTTTTAAGGTTATTTTGAAAGATTTCTTTTCGCATCTTCAATTATTTTCTTTAGATCGTTTTTAACATCGTCATCTAAGGGTGTGGGCTCATGTTTTGCAAGGAGCTCTTCTTTACGATTACGACATCGTTTTTCCATACCAGTAGAATCAGCTTTTAACCAATTATCGTAATTTTCCCTATCTAAAAGGGTGGGAAACCATAGCTCTTTCCTAATGTTTTTTGCTGTATGCCGTTTGTTTAGAAAAGATCCTTTGGGTCCAACCTCATTAATGAGATCGGTAGCAAAAATGTCGTCATCGAAGTTTATTAGTCTATTAGTGCTTTCCAAATACGAAATGATTTCTGATTGCATGATTAGAATATCTAACGAAGTTCCTTGATCCATTCCACAGATTCCCATGTGTCCAAATATGTCTGCTCCGGAAGCAATTCCTAACGAAAGAGTAATGCCACTCTCAAGTCCAGCTTGAGCATCTGGTCTTTTAGAATCCGTCAGTCCGGCATTAATGTAAACCGGGAGTCCATAATATTTACCAATCTGGCTCATTGCGACAGAAAATATCGCTTGTTCAGGACCTCCAAAAATAATTTGCGTGTCCCTCATATCAAACGCGTGACATATTCCACCATAACAAACGGGCATTCCTTCGCGGATAAGTTGAGTAATGCAAATTGCCGCTAAAATTTCGGCGTTTTCTTGAGCTAAGGTCCCAGCAACAGTAGCAGGCGCAGAAATTCCCATCTGAGCCATCGGACCGATATGCACAGGTAAATTAAGTCGAGCAGTCTCAAAAAGTAGATCAATCCCGTTGAACGGAAAGCTTAAAGGACTAATGGGTTCAAAGAGAGGGTAGAATAAAGGATATCTCTGAGCACTTTTCTCGTCACCCCTAAGAGATATAAGAAGATCGATGAGATATTTTGCTGATTGTCTGTCAGTAAACCAAAAAGTGATAGGTTTATCAGTGTTTTTTATCATCTCAAAAGCTACTTGTATGCAACGCCACTTCAGGGGAATTTCAAGTGGATCCGACATGGCACCAGGGATTGTTATTTGTTCTAATGCATCACCTAGTCTAGTAGCTTCTGTAACATCTCTAAGAGTTGTATGTCTTCGTTGATCTCCTACATTGTCAATCCAAAACGCTTGACCCGCCGAAGAATTATAATTGCGCTTCCCTACGCCAAATTCTGCTGTTTTAGAAAGATCGCGCCCATACATTGTGAAGGATTTTCCAGCTTTAGAAACGAGTTCCATAACTAAGTTAGAGGGGATTTTTACTATATTACTTTTGTGGTCTACAATTGCTCCACAACCTTCAAATTTTGATAGAATTTCTTCGTGGGGTACATTCACGCCAGTATTTTCAAGGATTTCAAGAGATTTTAGATGGACTTTTTCAATTTGGTGATCTTCTAGTATTTTAACTTGCATTTATACTCACTATTAATGTTATATTGAATGGTTAAAACATGTTTCAGTTAATATAAACACTATTCGTTTTCAACTTTAAATACTTTTAATCTTTTGAATTATGTAATGCAAATCTCCTTCTATGGGTCGAGATGAGCAGTAGGAGCGGATTTATTTATATTCAATAATCTAAAGAAATTAATAAGGTTCTAAATATTATTCACTCGTGAGACTCATTATTAATTATACTTGTAAGGTGAATTAATTTACCAGTTCAAAACTTTATGGAATTGTATAAATTTCTACCAAAAACTAACTGTAAAAAATGCGGAAAGACGTGTATGGCATTTAGTTTAGATTTATTGCAAGGTAAAGTTAAAGTTGACGATTGCCCTCCGCTTTTAGAGCCGAAGTATAAAAAACAATACGATACATTAAAAGAGATTCTTGGTTCAGAAGAGGGGCAACAAAAGGAGCTAAAAATAAATATCGATGAAGATCTTTGCGATGGTTGTGGAATTTGCGTCACTGTTTGTCCCGTAAACGCAAGATATTGTCCATCCAGTTTAAGTGGTAAAGCTCCAGAATATCCTCCTGAGGAACACCAACTCTTTCAGGTAGTAGGAGGAAAATGTGAATTGTTAAAAATTGAACATTGTAGAAGGTTAGAAGCGGGAGGAAGAGAGAGGGAATGTCGCGTTTGTGAAACCTATTGTCCTCGCGAAGCAGTTAAGATTGAATATGTTTAATTAGGGATTTACTTAAATTTATTGAGGAATTTATTATGAAAAGATTTACTTGTTCCGGTTGTTCGCTCCTATGTGACGACATCATCGTTCAAAGCGATGGAATATTTATTAGTGAAGTTGTAGGGGCTTGTTTAAAAGGAAAAGAAAGATTTGATCAAGTGAGTGCTAAAAATAGGATTACTAGCCCATTGATTAGAAAAGACGGTGAATTGATTGAGGTATCTTGGGATGAAGCAATGAATTCAGTCGTAGAAATTATAAAAAAAGCTAATAAACCTCTTCTTTATGGATTTTCAAATGTAACGTGCGAAGCTCAAGAAGCAGGTATAAAACTAGCAAGAGAAATTAATGGTTTCATAGATTCAAATGCTTCAATTTGTCAGGGTAAGTTCTTAAACAAAGCCAAAAGCTTAGGAATAAATTTTACGACCATTACTGAAGTCATCAACAAAGGGGATTTGATAATTCTATGGGGAGCCAATCCCGCAGAAACGATTCCTCGATTGCTAAATAAACTTCTCTTCTCCCGGGGAAAATTTCGTATGACGGGAAGAGAAATTAAAACATTAGTAATAATCGATCCTGTAAAGACAGCATCCTTTGGAGTTATGGGCGTCAGAGATTTAGCATTGATGGTTGAACCAAATAAAGACATTGAACTTATACGAATGCTAAAAGAAGAGTGCTGTTCTGCAGATAGTATACCTTCTGAAGGCGTAGCAGGCATAGATCAAAGCGATCTTAAACGCCTATTACTCCATCTTACTGGTGCAGAAAACGGAGTGATTATTGTAGGTCAAGGAGTTATTCAACCCCATTCTGATTATGATTTAGTAGAAGAACTATTAGATTTATTACAATTAATAAACGAAAGACAAGAAAAAGGACGAATCTCTTTAATTTTATTAGGAGGACATTTTAACATGGCGGGTTTCGACCATGTAGCGCTTTCTGCGTATGGCGTTTCGGGTCATTTAGAGTTTGGAGGTAATCAACTGATAAAAACTAAAGATGGCATCGTCTCAAAAATTGAAAAGAATGACTTCGATTGTTCCATTATCGTTGGAACTGATCCCATTTCTCATTTACCTCATGTTCTAAGCTCAAAAATAGCAAGAAAACCACTAATTCTTATTGATAACCATAAAACAGCTACTTCACAAATAGCAGAGGTAGTATTACCAACAACAATAACGGGAATTGAAAGCGGTGGATTAGCATATCGCCTAGATCAAGTACCCATTGAGTTAAATAAAATAATAGATCCACCTAATAACCTTCCTTCAGACGAGGAATTACTCAATCAATTGTACGGATTATTAAATCAAGGGAGGTCGGAATAACATGGAATTTATATTAAACTCGATTAGAAGAATCGATAACGATCAAGTAAAAGAACATGCCTTTGGGACTGAAGAATCCTTAGAAGAGAAATTAGCTATTTGTTTTATTAATCCTAAAGATTTTGAAAAATTAAATCTAGTTTCAAGTCTACATCTAAAAATATCGAATAAAGAGAGACAAGTTATTGTTAAAGTTAAGAAGGATGATGATGTTCCTAATGGAATGGTTTTAATGCCGGTTTCTATATGGTCAAATCGGTTATCAGTAATTCAAAATAATGAAATTCTCTATAAAAACATCGTTGTGGATGTGGAAGCTACACGCGAGCCAATAATGAAATTTAAAGAAATTATTCAAGAATTCTTGGTGAAAAATTAAGATGACAAAACTTCTTGTAAAAAACGGTTTTGTTTTTGATCCCTTTAATGACATTGAAGGCGAGAAAAAGGATGTTTTAATTGAAGATGGCAAAGTCGTAGATAAATTCGTAAGCAGTAGCGATGTAAAAGAAATAGACGCGAAAGGGAAAACTGTTATTCCGGCGGCGCTAGAGATTCACGCTCATATAGCCTCCCAGCAACTTAATTGGGTTCGATTACTAGGTTCTAACAACCAAGATTTCCAGAACCTTTGGAACGGCTTGACTTTAAATACCATCGCTAAAGATTATGTTTCTAACGGATATACTTTTATCCTTGAAGCTAATGTTTTTCCATCGCTAACAAAACAGACTGTATTTGACTTAAAACGATTACCCGTGTTAGACAAGGCGTTTTTATTAAACACCAGCAATTTATGGGCTCTAGAACTTGAGTTCCAGAAAGAACTGGTTGAAGAAGGTGCTATTTTATTATCAAATCTATTGGAGAAAGTTAAAGGTTTTGGTTTGAAAGCCTACAATCCTTTCGAAGCAGAGCATTGGAATTGGAAAGTGGTTAGGAAAAACCTAACTGAAAAAGGAAGGCTATTCAACTTCGCCCCTATGGACGTGTATGAAAAACTTGCTAGATTTGTTGAGCACTTAGGGTTGCCTCATTCTATTCACGCTCATATTGAAGGGTACGAATCCCTATTTTCTAAAGAAAACTTATTCGCAACTTTAAACAAGGTGAAATCACTTGGATTAAAACCCAATCCAAAAAATGATCTTGAAATAAAGCGATCTCAAATATTTCATCTTGCACACGCTTCAAGTTATAACATAGATGGGGATAACTCTGAGATGATTAAGTTTTACAACGAAAATCAAGACTTTGACATGGATTTGGGATTTATAGGTTTTAACGCAATAAATCCATTGATTACCTCTGATCGCCATTTAATTAGCAAATTGACTAATTCAACAGAATCAAAAAAAATTATTAGATCTTCGGTAGAATCTGAAGGAGACTCGTTTGCCACCCTCAGAAAATTCAGTAAAAAAAAGAAAGAAGATTGCTTAATGTGGGCGAACGCGATTGATTTAGCATTAAATATATCTCCATGGCAACTACAATTTTCAGTAAACTATCCAAATTACGCGAATATATCAAACCTTCCTGAAATCGCAAGTTGGTTGATGAGTGATGACGCTCGCACACAATTTATGAAAAATTTTGACACTAGCTTTTTAAAAGATAATACCCTCATCAATAATGATAAAGGATTAACATTTAACGAATTTATCATTATAACTCGTTCGAGTCCTGCTAAGTCTCTAGGTATTGGGAGTATTAAAGGGAACTTAGGTCTCGGAGCTGACGGTGACCTTAACATTCTCAATTTGAATTTAAACGACACTGACATATCAAGAGACTATAAAAAATTCAAATCTGCCCTAAGTAATATTGAATACGTAATAAAGGCAGGTGAAATAATAAAAAACCATGAAAAAATCAACCTGGACAGTTCAGGAAAAATCCTATGGGCTTCTGGTAAACCTGAAAAAGAAGACACTAAATCAATCTTAGCAAAGAAAGAAGCTTTTTACCAAAAATATTATTCGAATTTCTATGATTCTTACACTATAACTACGAATAAGGAAATACTGAGAAAGATAGCTTAGAGTTATCTTTATCTGATCAGTTTTTAATTAATTAAATCTTGTTTCATTATTTCATGATGTTATTAATAATAGCCCTTCCTACAATTTTTACCTTGATATCTATTAAACTAAAAAAGTAGATAATGAGAATATCGTTCTATAAATTAAAATATATTTAAAATATATTTCTTCATATATTATAAGTATACATATAGTTTCCTTAAAAAAATTTAGAAAAGTATTGATTAATAAGGGAAAATATCAGAGAATGAAGGAAAATAAAAAATAATCAATGTAATTCTTTTATTATTATGGTAAGCATTTCTTCTTACAATAAAAATGTTCTTTGGTCATTTTTTCCTTGTTTCAAAATTTTTAAAATATCGAAATTTGATACATACCATTTTTCTTTTTGATCATATCAATTTTCTTTTTCAATAAAAACATTATTTTTTTTCATAATAATGGTGATCGATTTCGAAACATTTATATACTGAATTTTACATTGTATGATCGAAAAGGAAAATTTTATCCGAGTTTCAATTCTAAATGAGTTGATTTTTTTGAATTATAAAAAAAACAAAAAAGAGGATGATACTGAGTAGTATAAAGTTTGAAGGCATAGGAAATAAGAATCTAACCGAATATTTAGAAGAGAATGAAAAACATAAATGGTGGGAGGAAAAATATAAAATAATCAGTGGTACATGGGGTCCTCATTTCTCAAGTAGAATAAGCTTAGAAGAGCATAAGAGGGATATTGAACCTATAGTTAAAGAAACTTATATTGAAGAATTTGTGGAAAAAATTGAACTTATACCAGTACGCATTGCTACAATAGATTTAGGAAACATGAGTTTAAGAGAATTCAATCAGACTTCTTTTGCAAAAGTATTAAATAAATATGAAATATCTTATTTTACCTTAAAATTACCGCATTATGAAAAGGAGCATTTTTTAAGTCAACTTTTTGAAATTCAAAACAAATTTAACGAACTAATGAGTAAATATGATTCATTAAAAGATAGAAATACTCCAAGTGCGCAAGAGCTGAATTATTTAATTGATGCATATTCAAATGAAATAATGGAATTAAAGCACTATATTAATCAAAAAATTAGAACAGATGCTATCACTGCAAAAATTTTGCAAGTGATTAAAAATCTAGATAGTAAAGAGTTAACAGTTATTCATTTTGGTGAAGAAAATACTTTTGCTGAGATTGTGAAACAGGCCAAGGAACAGAACATTAAATCCAACATTTTATTCATTCAAAAGTCAAAATTTTTACATTCTCTCAATTAAAAAGTCATAATTAATTAAGGCGGGGTAAGATAATGTTTAAAGAAGAAAAAGTACGTAATGAATATGATTTAGCGATTATAGGCGCAGGACCAGGTGGTTATCATGCGGCTATTAGAGCGGCGCAATACGGAGCTAAAGTTGCATTAATAGAAAAAAATAAGTTAGGTGGAACTTGCTTAAATCGAGGATGTATCCCCACAAAAGCTTTACTTGCGTCTGCACATTATTTTGAAAAACTACGCGATGCTGAAGAATTTGGCATTAGTATTGGAGACTGCAAAGTAGACTTTTCTCAGGTTGTTGAGCGAAAGAATAAAATTGTAAATGAGCTTGGTACTGGAATTGCGAATCTTCAAAAATCTTGGAAGAATGACATTTATCAAGGACACGGTAAAATTCTTGGAGGAAATGCTGAAATCGGTTTTAACATTTTAATTCAAGGAGATAATGCTGAGGAGTTTATTATTGCGAAAAGAGTAATAATTGCTACAGGTTCAACTCCTGCTTTAATTCCTAATTTTAATGTTGATCATGTAAGGATATTAACAAGTGATGATATTTTAGATCCTAATTTCAATGTTATTCCAGAAAATTTGCTAATCATTGGCGCAGGAGTAATAGGATGTGAGTTCGCAGATATTTTTGCGAATTTTGGAAGCAAAGTAACACTTTTAGAGTACCTTCCTTCACCTATAGCCGGGGAAGAACCAATGATTATTAAGGAATTAAAAAAGAAATTCGATTTAATGGGTATTAAAATAGTTACTTCTCAAAATGTGTTATCTGTTGAGCATACAGGTTCAAATGTGGAAGCGATAACTTGTTCTACTTCTGTTTCTGTTGATGAAATTGAACACGCAGAGAAGTTCACATACGAATCAGATTATTGCTTGATTTCTATTGGTAGAAGTAAATTATCAAAAGATTTAGGTTTAGAAGAACTTGGAATTATGACTAAAAGGGGAGCAATTGAAGTTGATCCTGCTACATTAGAAACTTCGGTCAATGGAATATTTGCAATTGGCGATGTGACTGGAGGACTTATGCTGGCTCATGTAGCAAGTTATGAGGGTGATGTCGCTGTTGTAAATGCTCTTTCCAGTCTAATTCAATTCCAAGTAAAACCAACGAGAACAAATTATAGAGTTGTTCCTTCCACAATCTTTACGAGTCCTAACATTGGTACGGTTGGACTTAAAAGAAAAGAAGCAAAAGAATTAGGGATTGATTTATTAGTAGGGCAATTTCCTTATCAATCTCTTGGAAAAGCGAAGTGTATGGGAGAAAATGGACTTTTAATTATTTTAGCAGATAAATTCACTCTTCAAATAGTTGGGGCGTCGTGTATTGGAGAGGGAGCTTCAGAATTAATATCAGAAATTACGCTTGCTATGCAACACGGATTGAGTATTGAAGATATTACAAAAACAATACACAGCCATCCCACTCTCTCAGAAATGGTATTAGAAGCAGCAGAAGCTGTTGTTGGTCGAGCAATTCATAAAAAAGGGCGTCCAATTGCCCACAGCTTGAGGGAAATATTACTGGAACAATTAGTATATGAATATTAAATTAAAAAGCTCAAAATATTCTATTTTTTTTCTTTTTTTTTTATTATGAATGAAGAAATATTAAGAAAAATAGCTTAGAGCTATCTGATTTGTTATCTATCCCTAGAATATAAATGATTATAATTCTTTTTTTGACTTCTGTAGTAGTTTACGCTGAGCTAGCTGATTTTACGTAAATAAGTTTTACTTTCTCCTTGCCTTTTCATCACAAAATGTGCTATATTAAAGACTGGTAATAAATAATTAAACACCCGCTTTTTTGAAATGATAATGTTCGTGTTAATCCCATCGGAAGGGGTGAAAATGATCACGACTTGTTCGAAATCATAAACCAAGATTATTAAAAAACAAACCTTTATAAACTTTTTCACTATATATTTATTGAGCATCCCGATAATAAATTGTCAATAAACGAACAAAAATATGTTAATCAAAAAAATGATTACTGAAAATGATTATCGTATGTTTGATTTAGTAAGATTAATTATTAAAAAATAAAAAAAAATAACGAAAAACAGCATTAGAGGCTTAGTATGAAAGTTAAAAATTTTGAGGATCTAATAGAAGAAGTCCATCAAAAAGGGATTTGCCAGCAATGTGGAGGGTGTGTGAGCTTCTGTAACTCAATGGAATACGATGTAATAGGTTATAAAGAACCAAATTCTCCTCCAGAATTTATAAATAAAGAAAATTGTCTCAAATGCGGAATTTGTTATCATATATGTCCACAGACTCATGTGTTAGACGACGATCTCAATAGAACCTTCAACCTGTTAGATTTTTCATCCATGCCACTTGGTAATATTTGCGATCTCTACTCGTGTCAATCAATAGATTCCGACTTTTTACGTCATGGAACTGACGGAGGAGTTGTAAACGCTCTACTTAATTTCATGTTTGAAGAGAAGTTAATAGACGGAGCTATAGTAGCAAAAACAAAAGCTCCTTTCTCGAGAGAACCTTTTTTGGCCAAAAACAAAGAAGATTTACTTAGTACTTCAGGACTCAAATTAGGGATTTCCCACCAATTAGAAGAAGTTCAGAGGTATCATTCCTATTCTAGTTCACTTCCTAAGATAAGCAGTACCAAGTTTAAAAAGTTAGCAGTGGTCGGAACTCCGTGCCAAATCTATACGATTAGGTGTATGCAAAATCTTGGCATCATTCCTTCACATAATATAGAGTTTTGTTTAGGATTATTTTGTTACGAGAATTTCGAATTTGACCAACAAAAAGTAAAGCAATTTGAGAGGGAGTTCAGCATTAAGTTCGAGGACATCGAAAAGATCAAGATTAAGGAAGACCTTATATTACATTTAAAAGGAAGAAAGGCTTTACTTCATATCCCTTTTGAGGATTTAAAAGATTATATGCGACCAGCTTGTAATGCGTGTAGTGATTTTACAAATGTATATGCTGATGTATCGTTTGGAGGATTAGGATCTCCAGAAAATTTCACCACAATAACTACAAGAACAAAAAAGGGGCGTAAATTACTAGCAGAGGCCCTGAAGAGAAAAATATTCATTAATTTAGAGCTCGATACTTCGAAAGAAAAACGCATTAAAAATCTTCTATTACGATATTCAATTTCAAAAATCGAGCGAAATGAGAACTTCATGAAAACAAAATTTGGACCATTAAAAGAAGTTAAATCAATAGTTTAAAAAAAATTAAATAAAAAAAAAATTAAATTTAATTCCAAAAACTAAATGGTGATGTTGTAAAAAGGTGTATTAAATGTCTGATTTACAGAACATTGTTAGAATCGGTGTTTATATTTGCAAATGAGGAGTTAATATTAGTAGTAGCGTCAACTGCGATATTGTCAGAGATTACATGGAACTACTCCCAGATGTCGTAATTGCGAGAGTGAACGATTTCACATGTAGCGACCCAGGACAAAATATTATAAAAAACGATATTTTAGATTTGGGTTTAAACCGAGTTGTTGTTGCTGCGTGCACACCAAAAATTCACGAATCTACATATCGGGCAGTGTTAATCGAAGCAGGATTGAGCCCTTATTACTTTCAGATGGTAAATATTCGCGAGCATTGTTCGTTTGTGCACCAACGCGATAAAAAACATGCCACTGAAAAAGCGATTAGAATGGTAAGAGGAGGAATAAATCGAGCTCGCCAGTTAGAAGTCGTCCCTTATAAGGAGATTCCAGTGAAAAGAGCTGCTTTAGTCATCGGTGCGGGAATAGCTGGAATGAATGCTGCGTTAGATTTAGCGAATCAAGGAATTCATGTATACTTAGTAGAAAAAGAAGCGACCATTGGCGGAAAAATGGCGCAATTGGATAGAATATATCCCACAGACGATTGTGGAATATGAGTTCTGGCACCAATTATGGTAAATACTTCGAAACATCCTAACATTACATTATTTACTTACAGCGAAGTAGTTGAATTCAATGGACTTCCAGGGAATTTCAATGTAAAAGTAAAGAAAAATCCTCGCTACGTGAACGAAAAAAAATGCACGGGCTGCGGACTATGCACAGAAAAATGCCCTATTAAAGTACCTAACGAATTTAACAGAGGAATTGGTGAAAGGAACGCAATTTACATACCATTTCCACAAGCAGTACCTAAACTAGCTACAATAGACAGAAGTGTGTGCATTGAATGCAATAGCTGCGAAAGAACTTGTCCAGCTGAAGCAATAGAATTTGACCAGGAACCTGAATTTATTGACATAAATGTTGGAGCCGTAATTGCTGCTACTGGTTACGATGAGTATCCAATTATAGAAACTAACGAATACAAATACGGCATTTATCCGGATGTTATTACTCAAATTGAGTTAGAACGCATGTTAAGCCCTATTGGACCAACGGGAGGTCATCTCTACAGAATTTCTGACGGAAAAACGCCAAAAATAGTGGCTATGATTCAATGTGTTGGTTCAAGATCGTTAAGAGGAAACCCATACTGTTCAGTAGTGTGCTGTAGTGTCGCGCTAAAAAACGCTCAACTGTTAAAACAAGAATATCCAGATGCAGAAATAGTTATTTTTTATATCGACATGCGTACGTGGGATAAAGGAAACGAAGAATATTATAGAAAAGTGAGAGAAGCGGGAATCTTAACAATTCGGGGAAAAGTTGGAAACATTCAACACAATTCAGAAACCAATAAATTGACACTTACGGCTTCTGATACCCTTACAAACCAAATTATTAATCTTGACGCTGATTTAGTCGTTTTATCAACGGGTATAGTTCCTTCTAAAAATTCAGCAAAACTAATTGAGACATTAGGTCTGAGAAAAGATAACTACGGATTTTTAACGGAGGTTCACAATTGCCTGAAGCCGCAAGAAACGACCCAAATGGGTATATACATATGTGGATGTGCTGCGGGACCTAAAAACATACCTTCTACGGTCTCAACAGCTTTAGCAGCAGCAAGCAAAGCGGCTACTTTACTTTCTAAAAACAGGATAATTCAAGAATTAATAATTGCTGAAGTAGACAAGAACCTCTGTTTGGGGTGTCATAGGTGCGAAAAAGTCTGTAGCTATGGTGCTATTACAGTTAACAGAGAAGCTATTGCCCAAGTTGACGATTTAAAATGTAGTGGATGCGGTGTTTGCGCATCTTCATGCCCATCTCATGCGATCGATATCAAATATCATAGAGACATACAATTTATTGAAGAAATAAAAGGTATTTGTAGTACTGAGCTTGATTATAAGGAAGAATATGTTGATTCGATTGAACTTATCACCAGAAAACTCAATTCATTAACTTCTCAATAATTTTAATCCGAATTAGAATGACTCTTTCAAAAAAACCATAGTTGGAAGAGAACTGACCCTCTGCAAGGGTTTTCGGATAAGTAATTTTTCAAAGTAGATAAGAAGTAAATAAATAGTTCACCTAAGAACTTGGAAGAACTCTTTTTAAAAGAATTTAATTAATTAGTGTTTAATATCCAATAATAAAAACTAATAAGCCAGTCCCTTTAGTATCTGGACTGTAGTGTATATGTTTTTTCCACCTGTCCTTAGGTAATCCATAGCTTCTTCAATTCCTTCGACGGTCAAGTTATACATAGGAACAATGCTTGAAATTATTTTCCTCGTCCAGGGTACCCATTCCATCCGAATTAGTTCAGGATTTAGCCATACCACGTTATTCTTGAAATGGTTAGCAATTTCTCTAATATAATAGATTCCGGGCATTTCGTTTCTGTGATAGTAGTAGATTGAACCGTATCTTTCTGTTAATTCCCATGATGCCATAGCAGCGTCGCCAACAACCACGATTTTATACTTACTATCGTATTTTTTAATAAAATCTTCGAAATCTATGGCTTCTTCAGGATTTCTTTGAGCGTTATCATAAAGCTTATCGTAAACACAGTTATGAAAGTAATAAAACTTAAAATCCTTCCAATGCGACATATTATTAGATGCTGAGAAAAGAAGGTTAACCAGATGAGCATATGGAGTCATACTTCCTCCAACATCCATTAAAAGGACGAGTTTTACGTTATTTTTACGGCGTTTTTCGAAAATAATTTCGATATCACCACCATTTTTTGCCGTCATATCGATTGTCTTATCAATGTTTAACTCGTCAAATTTTCCAATTTCCTCTAATTTTTTAAGTCGTTTTAGTGCGACTTTTATTTGTCGAGTGTCTAACACGATATCTTTTCTATAATCAGAAAATATTCTTTTTTGGGCGATCTGAACTGCCATTCGCATTCCCGAAGAACCACCTACTCTCATCCCCATAGGATTTTGTCCCGCGTTTCCAAACTGAGATGTTCCTTGAGTTCCTACCCAATGATCGCCTCCATTATGTTCTTCGTCTTGCCTTTGCATGAGGTCCTCGAACTGTTTCTGCATTTCTTCGAGGTTAAACATCTGACTTAGCATTTCTTGAAAATTACCATCTATTTCTGATAAGTCCATATTTTTTTTCAGCCAATCCCAGATCTCCTCTTTAACCTTCTCTGGTGCGTTTTTTAAAATATTTCCGTCTAAATCATCGTTGAGCTTCTGGAGAAATGCCTCTAAGAATTGTTGGAGGTCTTCAATGTTTAAATATTGTGGGTATTCTCTCAATAGAATTTTTAATCCCTCGATTAACTCGGGAATAGTAATGTCTTGGTTCAGCCAATCCCAAATTTCTTGTTTTATATCTTCGGGAAATTTAATGACGGCGTTTTTAAAAAAATTAGCAAACGAAATATCGTATATATCAAAGTGGTGTTCGTTTTTACACAAGATTGAACGAGAAATGTAATAAAACTCCACCATATTGTGGATAAGGCCTTTATTCAATGCTTCTATCAATGCCAAATATTCAGTAATACTGACCGGCAGTCTTTCCTTGAGATAATAAAAATACTCTACAAACATTTAAGTTAAAATCATATTTTTTAATTCTTCTAATTTATAAAATTAATTTACAAATATTAGCTTTCTTATAAATACAAAACTGCTGGTAGTTTTCAATTTTCTATTAGGGATAAGTTAAATACAGCAATAATTGATCCTACTAAATTAATGAAATTCCTAGGATAAAACATATAAATAAATCCTTGCTCTAGCCTATTAAAACTTAATTTTTGAACCCCTATTTATCATAAAATTTTATAGATGTTTGTGTTAAAACCACATTGTAGCGTCGGCTTCTAGCACTAAATCGTTCAATGTTGCTGCTCCAACAATTTTTAATCCTGGAATTAACTCAGCATTTTCCCAACCTAACATTCTTTTTGAAGCTTCGCAGACAAAAATTTCAATACCTTCCGCAAGTGTTTTATCAATCATTTCCTTGAGCGTTGGGAAGTTTCCCGCTTTAATTTTCTCTGCTTTACCAGGTTTTAATATTCTTAATCCTTGACCTAAGTAGTAAACAAGTGCTTTAACATCCATTGCTTTAGCAGTCTGTGCTAATACAAGCGGTGAATACTGTCGTTCAGGATCATCACTAGTTTGCACATATAGAATAAATTTTTCTTTTTCGCTTATAATTCCTCACCTTTTCATTAATTTTTTCTAATAAATCTTAAAGTTTTTTAGATAAAGTATCGCAATTCATAGAGAAAATCCAAAACTAATAAATCTCTGCTTTATAATTTAAAAAACATTTAGCAGATGTGAGAATATAATATTCGAGAATCACAGAAATAGATCTTAACTCTTAAGAATTAGCATCTATAAAATTTTTTGATCAGTTAATAGAGGCTATTTAGTTTTGGTTCAATAAAAACTGTAAATTTCTTTTGATAACAGGAAGCATGTAATCGGCATTAGAGGGAGAGAACATTTTTAGTTTCTTCGATAAAGAATTAACCATTTTTTTATCAATTTTTCCATCTAAGATCATTTTAGTTTCTCTCTCTGATATATCTTCAAACCTTTCTGTTATCTTTATTGCGTCATGATTAGCAGGGCAAGGGAGTTGGCATTTCATGCATCCCATTAACGCATTATGAGCATCGGATGGTATCCAATCTGGAATTATACCTTTAATTTCATTATAAACGGGAATGCATTTACTAACATTAATTACAAAATTCTCATCGTTAGGAACTGGGATTGCACTGGTAGGACAATTTTTGATACAAATTGTACAATTTTCACACTGATCCATCATTCGGATTTCAGACCAATTATCTTCTTCAAATTGAAAATCAGTAAAAAAAGTATATAAACTTAACAAACTACCCATTTTATCAACATAACAGATGTTATTCCTACCATATTTTCCAAGTCCACTTCTAACAGCTAATAATTTTAAGTGAAGCTTTCTAGTATATTCGATTTTATATCCGGGTTCTATTATTATATTTTTCACTATAATATTTTCTAAATCTTCAATTTCTAATCCATCATCATAATAATTTGGGGGTACCATAGCCTCATACTTTTTACCATCTAAATTAAAATTCACTAATCCCATTTTTCCAAATACAGCGATCACTATTATGGATTTAGCATTAGGAATACTTTCAGGAATTTCAAACTTTTTAGTATCAATGTAACTTCTATATACTTTATTATCGCTAAGTTTTCCACTATTACGTAATTTATCTATATCTTCTTGCAATTTTTTTAAATGTACAACGGAAATGGTCCTATACTTATAGAATAAGTCTGATTTGGGATTAATAGATTCCATATTAATCAAACTTGTTTTTCTAGCATTACAATATTGAAATTTTGAGATATAACTAATTGTAATAGTATCCAAATAAAGCTTTAGAAAGAAAATGAGATATTATTTGAATATTTATAAAAAGAAAATTAGAAGTGTGATATTTTTATGTTGGAATTTAACTTTTTCTAACGCAACCTCAATGTCTTTTTCTTTTTTAAGGAGTACACCTAAAAAGGGAATACCACACTTAAGTTCGTCTAAGGTTATACCGCTTTTTAACAAAACACCGATCCAATCAAGGAGTTCTGACGTTGAAGGCATTTTTCTCAGTTTAGTAATTGCTCTTAGCGCATAGAAATGTTTAAGGCATTGTTCCAATAGATTTTGTTTCAAATTAGGATAATGAAGATTACAAATTTCTGACATAAATTCTTTAGATGGAAATTCAATCCAGTGAAACACACACCTTCGCAAGAACGCATCAGGCAATTCTTTTTCGTTGTTTGAAGTGATAATGACAATTGGTCGAGTTTTTGCTTTAACAAATTCTTTAGTTTCTTTAACGTAGAATTCCATTACATCTAATTCTTGTAAAAGGTCGTTAGGGAATTCAATATCCGCTTTATCCACTTCATCAATCAGTAAAACGACCTGTTCTTCAGAATCAAATGCTTCTCCAAGAGGTCCGAAAGTAATGTAATCTTTTACAGTGTCCACATTGCGATCATCGCTTCCAAATCGACTATCGTTTAATCTTTGAACTGTATCATACATATATGCTCCATCTATCGCTTCTGTTGTGCTTTTTACATTCCAAATAATTAATTTCTTTCCCAAAGATTCAGCTATTGCATGAGATAACAGAGTTTTTCCAGTACCTGGCTCCCCTTTTACCAATAAAGGGCGTGCTAAGGCAATAGAAACATTTACGATATTTCTTAGTTGAGGATCTGCGATATATTTGATCCTTTCTGTATTAACATCTCCTTTAAACTGATTAAATCCATCATTAACCATAATAATTGAAATAAGACTAAAATTAAATATTTTTGGATATTTCCAAATAAACAATCTCTATAAAAAAAGCTAGTTGAATTATGTTATATTAGATTTTTTTATTGACTTTTTTTTACGTAATACTCGTCGTAGAATTCAGCATTTTCCAGAAGCTGTTTTTTTGTACAAAGATTTCCGTGTCCAGGAACATAAGTTTCAACATCTTTTTCAGCATATTCTATTAATGTATCGCGAAGTCGTGTGGGATTTGGAGGAACTGCGATATTACTATTAGTAACCCAACTGGGGTCAGTTTCCTCGAATAATAAGTCTCCCATAAAACAAATTTTTTCTTTTTCGAATAACGCTACAATATCTCCTTTTGTGTGAGCTGCTCCAATGTAAATTATTTGAACTTGGTTTTTAGTGCCTTTAAGTGTAAATGAATCGTTAATAATAAAATCTGGAAGTCTTAAAGTGAAACTAGGTTTACTGATTTCGTTCCAAGTATTTAAATCGTTCTTCAACTCTAGTATTTTATTTGGATTTTTTTCGTTTAGTAATTCCGCTTCTGTCCTTTTAAGTTCAGCAGGAGCTCTTTCCTTAAAGTTTTTAAAACTGGTGTCTAAAGACTCCTTAGCTTGCCCAAATGCTTCGAAGCTGCTTATAATAGGGACATTCATAGGAAATATA
>Ga0209979_1002098_pt1 | contig 19831 bp, 20 predicted proteins | sample AnhtaG_FD_183114 | JGI IMG/M metagenome (GOLD analysis project Ga0209979, IMG submission 183114) | Deep subsurface microbial communities from Anholt, Denmark to uncover new lineages of life (NeLLi) - Anholt_01485 metaG (SPAdes) (version 2) | ecosystem: Environmental > Aquatic > Marine > Oceanic...
GAGGAACGGAGTGACGCGGCAATCTCAACAGAGAAATTACCTTCCCCTTTTAGATAAAAAATCTAATTATTTTATTATAGCAACTAGTGGGTTTGATGAATCAAACCCCTACAATTTTTCCTTATCCTCCTAAGAGGATTGAGCTTTTTGAGAAAAAAGCTCCTGCCACAGCTCCGGTCATAAGACAGGCAAGTGTTGCTGCAAGCAAAGCTCTAAAACCTACCCGGGAGAGGTCTTTTAACCTCTCAGGGACCAGGGCTCCTATTCCCCCGACAAAAATCGCAAGTGATGCGAAATGAGCAAATCCGCAGAGGGCATAGGAAGCGATGATAACCGAACGTGGATGTACAAGAGTCCCTTCAGCAATGAGCCTGGAGAGGTCTTGATAAGAGACAACTTCTGTAACAACAGTTCTCTCTCCGATTAGCCTGGCTATCTCAAGGGCATCAGAAGGAGGAACTCCCAGCACAATAGTAAAGGGGTAAGAGATGTACCCCAGAATAGACTTAAAACTCCACTCAAAATTCAAGCCAAACCAGTTATTAATATTCCCTCCTAACCAGCCCAGGATAAGATCAAGGAGAGCCACAAGCCCTAAAAAGGCAAGCAAAAGTGCTACAACTCCTCCAAGGTAGCGCATGCCGCTGTGGGCTCCATTGATAATGGCCATCATAAGATTGTCCTCGCGTTCATAATAAGGCTTGACATCCATTCCAAGAGTTTTGGGCTTTTCTGTTTCAGGCACGATGAGCTTTGCCATAATTACAGCTGCAGGCGCAGAAAGAAAAGAAGCCGAGACCAGATGGCCGGCGATTGTAGGGAGTTCTCCCTGCAGGTAAAAAACATACAGTGCAAGCACAGTAGAGGCAATGGTTCCCATTCCGGCGGAAAGGATAGTCACAAGTTCAGATCTTGTCATATCTTTCAGGTGGGGCCGGACAACAAGGGCAGACTCTATACCTACAAAAATATTACTCGAAGCGCAGAGAGACTCTGCTCCACTAATTCGCATAAGCTTGGTGAAAACTAATGCAAAACCCCTGATAATAAGGGGCATTATCCTTAAATAATAAAGAGCCCCAACCAGCGCAGAAAAGAAGATTATGGCTGGCAGTGCCTGGAAAGCAAGAAAATTTCCAAGAGATGTTTCGCCCTGTGCATTAGTTGTTCCCAGGGGTAAAGCCAGTCGCCCAAAAAGAAATCTTGTCCCTGCTGATGCGCTGTCAAGAACAACCATAACAATCTTGTTCACAAAGAGGAAAAGTTTTGTCCCTATTGGCAGCCAAAAAATAAAAAATGCAAAAAAGAGCTGCAAGCCAATCCCAAAAACAACAACACGCCAGTTGATAACTTTCCTGTTAGAGGAACAGAGCCATGCAAAACCGACCAGGATAAAAATCCCAAAAAAACTGACTAGGTTATAGATTTCCATATTTATTATCCCTTAAAAACATCTTTAAGCTCTTCTCTATCCCCTTCAAGAACTACTAATTTATTGCGAGATTTCTCCCCCTTAACTATTTTTACCCTGGAAGAAGGAAGACCAAAATGAGTGGCTAATGTCTCTATAACTTCTTTGTTTGCTTTCCCCTTGGAAGGAGGTGCAAGCACCCGAATCCTGTACTCTCCTGAACTCAATTTTTCTAAACCAGGCTTACGGGAACGGGGCTGAACCTTGACAGTTAAATAAATCTTTTCTTTGCTGTTCAAACCGCAGCCTCAAACAAAAACGATCAGATTAGCAACGATTAAAAATTGAACCCTTGCCCTCCAAGAAGCTGGCGAGCATAGATTAAGAGAGTTTCTACAATGAATCTATTTATAAAAATGATTATAAAAATAACAATTATGGGAGTGATATCAATTCCTCCCATTTTATTAGGAGGAATAAGTCTCCGCAAAGGCCTTAATACAGGTTCTGTGAAATGATAAACAATAACTGCAAGCGGCCGGAGGGACGGGACCATAAACCATGAAAGAACAACTCTGATGATGACAATAAACACATAGATATTTAAAATAATTCGAACAATACTGGCGGAAGCACGAAGAAAATTAGCAAAAAGAATCATATTCCCTCCCAAAAAAAGCTGCCTGTTTCCCTGTTTCCACAGCTTAATCCCGAATATCTTTATACCTTGAAAAAAGTTCTTTGAGTTGTTTTTTTGTAACGATATAACCGCTTAAATAAAAAGAGATAGACTTTCTCCGGGGATCGTTGGACCTTATTAAAATATATTCCCTCACCACTCCTTGTTTATTACGAGGGCTTATTCTTATCTCAACTTCCTTCTCTTTCCCTGAGGCAATCCTGAGGGGAAAAGTTACTTTTTCCCCACCTGAAGAAAAAGAGGCATTCTTATGAGTACAGTTCACACTTAACTCCAGCTCACCGGTGTTCTTAATCTTTGTCCGGGCTTTGATATCTTCATCTTCAAGAAACAATCCCAGGTCCACAGAATAGCGGTCCAGCTCAATTTTGGGCTGAGGAGGAAGCTCAACTTCAGCTTTTACTGTGAGCTGTTTATAACGATTAGAAGGATCATTTGACTCAACCTGGATATATTTAGAGACTTTCCCTCCTTCTCCACTTGTGTTGAAAGTTATTTTTATTTCTCCTTCTTTCCCGGGGGCAACTTCTTTATTTGAAACGAGCGCTGCTGTGCATCCGCATGATGGCCTGACTGTTTTTATGGTAAGAGTTTCATCCCCCTCATTTGTGAATTTAAAGACATGCTTTAAAACCTTGCCCTGCTTTACTTTGCCAAAATCCTTTTTATCCTCATTAAATTTGATTTTTGGTCCTTTGCCTGCAATGGCGAAGCTTCCGGAGCAAAGAAAGCTGGCTACTATAAGAATTAAGATAACCCGACTTTTTTCGCTATACTTTATTTTCATGATTCCTTCCTCCAAACTTTAATAAATATTAACACTTTTCCTTGGAAGTTAGCAAGAATTAAAGGGGTCGCGTCTCAACATTTGACATCACAGTTAAAAATAAGCGAAGTCCTTCTTGTGCAGGGGTTTGACTTATCAAGCCCTTCACATAGAAATAGAGGTTGTTTCCCAACTTAAAATATTACATTCTGGAACAGTCCTTGCTATTATTAAGAGACGTTTCTCTTCTCTTAATTGCACAAATAACACAAATTTCCTTGTGATAAGACCTGATTCCAAATGTCAAATGTTGAGACGCGACCCCTTTAACACTTTAACATTGAGATGCGACCCCATAAATTGGAAGTTAGCAAGATAGTTCTGTTGTGAAATATAGAAGTCCTTTAATAGATTTGAGCTAAAATTGAGTTTTTAATATCGAAAAATAATAAAAACCGGAAGTGAAAAAATACAAAAAAGAATAATTGCGGTAATTATTGGACCAAAATGAATCATTGAGTAACTGAAAACTATTAGAGGAATTAATTGATTCCGTACAATTACTTTTAATGCCTTGTACTTCGCAATTAAGTTCGCTACAAATGGCGAATATTTGTAATACATACCTACCAGCTTCCGCCCAATCTTATTAGGCATAAGGTATTTGTCTCTGAAATCCCGAAGTATATCTATATGAGGATGTAATGGTGAGCCATAAGCTGCTGTAGCGATGAAGCAAGGCAGTTTGAAACCCCCTCCATCTTCATCACTTTCTTCCTCCTCTTCTTCTTCAGCCCCACATAGCAAAGTGACAGTTGCACTCATTTCTCCAGCATTAAAATATGAAAATTCAGGAGTAATGTTAGTATCTTGAGGAACAACATCTGAATCTATAGGAGTAATACTGGTATCTGCAACTGTAGCGTTTGAGCTTACTATCAACTCACAGGATGGAATATCGCCGTCTGAGGAAAGCTTTAAAATTAAGATATCCTGTGCAGCATCAAAGGATTGAGTATGGCCTGCAACAATATACCCTCCGCTGCTTGTCTGCTGGATGGAGGAACCATAATCTTCATAACCTCCTCCAAAGGTGCGTTGCCATTCAATATCTCCATTAGAACCTAGCTTTAATATCCAGAAATCTTCTCTTCCTGAACCAAAGGATTGAGTTTCGCCTGCAACAATATACCCTCCATCGCTTGTCTGCTGGATGGAATCAGCACTATCATTATATATTCCTCCATATGTGCGTTGCCATTCAATATCTCCATTAGAGTCCAGCTTTAATATCCAGAAATCATATTCTCCAGCACCAAAGGATTCAGTTTTGCCGGTTACAATATACCCTCCATCGTTTGTCTGTTGAATGGAAAGACCCCAATCATCTTCACTTCCTCCATAGGAGCGTTGCCATTCGATATCTCCATTAGAGTCCAGCTTTAATATCCAGAAATCATATCCTCCAGCACCAAAGGAGGTAGAGGTTGTATGGCCTGCTACAATATAACCTCCGTCGCTTGTCTGTTGGATGGAAAAAGCTTTATCATAGTTGCTTCCCCCATATGTGCGTTGCCATTCGATATTTCCGTCAGAGGCAAGCTTTAGAATTAAGATATCCTGGTTTCTTATGCCATTTGAGTACCAAATCCAGCCTGTAACAATATAGCCTCCATCATTCGTCTGCTGAATGGATGTGGCTCCGCCATTTAAATTGTCATACATACACTCCCACTCAATATCTCCCACTGAAGTAAGTTTTAACACTCGGATGTCCGTATCCAAAGAAAAAGGATTATAAAGGTAGCCTGCTACAATATAACCTCCGTCACTTGTCTGCTGAATGGAATTAGCATCCCCAGTCCCACCAAATGAATGAATCCACTCAATATCTCCCACTGAAGTAAGCTTCCAACATGCCATAGATGGGTCACTCCCCCCTTCAAAGTGACCTGCAACAATATAGCCTCCATCACTTGTCTGCTGAATAGATCTAGCACCCTGTCTGCTGGAGTATAGGCCTGATAGGCTTATCCGGTAAGTTTTTGCCCATTGGGCGTAAAGATTCATAAAGGAAGTAAAAGTGAGGAAAAACAGTGCAGCTAAAATGATTCTTTTTATGTTATGTTCCTTAAAATTATGTGATGTAGTAAAAATTTTTAGAATATTTTCCATTATTCTTAATCTACTTCTTACAATCTAAGCTTTTGCTGCATAGAAGTTGTCAATAATTTGTTAAAAGTTTGTAAAAAGTTTGTTAAGATTACTTCCCTCTTGCTATTAATTTATTTGAGTGGAAATCTCCCTTTATAACATGGCTATCTTACCTAACATTAAATTAATTTGTCAAATTGAGAATCTGCCAGATGCTCACTGACTCCAATTCCTTGACAGGGAGAATTCCCTCATCTATAATTCATAAAAATGGACAAAATGGGGCCTGTCCCCATTTTTTATATAGAGCATATTACATAGAGCATAATATATGCTGAAAAAAATAAATAAAGCTTACGCTCTTCTATTCGCAATTTCCCTCCTCTTTTTGACATCAGCCGAAGCGCAAGAGCCTATCACAAAACTTAAAGTTGTCACTGAACAGGCTAACATAAGACTAAGACCTGATATTGGAAGCATCATCATCCAGCAAGTCCCCCTGGGAAGAATCCTCGAATCTACAAAAAAAGAAGGTGAGTGGTACTTAATAAGGATACAAACTGAATTAGGCGAGCAAGCCTCTGGCTACGTCCACGAAAGTATGGTGAAAGTTGTTGAACGTCCTCCCGGAGTAAAAGAAGAGATTGTGGAACAAATAGAACCAGAGATAAAAGAAAAAGCCGAAGAAAAACCTCAAATAAAGCCTGTTTCCAAACCACCTCCAACTCCTCGCCTTCCATCTGAGTCTCAATTTGAGCTTTGCTTTTTAGGTGGTGGCAATTATGTCTCCGGTGGAGATTTGAACAGAGGGGCTACAGGTTTTGCTGACTATTACAGAGACGTTCTCGCAGTCCAGGGAGAAGGAGAAATTAAACCAGCCCGCCTGAGCTATATCTTTGGAGGAGAGTTCGCCTTCCCCTTATCTCCAGATTTTTATATGGGTCTGGGATTAGACTACTTTCTGGGAGAGAAGGAAAGTGTTGTCAGATTCCAGGACAGCTCATTAACAGAAACCCACATGCATCCCAGGATCCAGGCTTTCCCTATACGGCTTTTTATTACTTATTATCCTATTCCCAGTGTTTATTTAAAAACCGGAATAGAGTACTACTTTGCCAAATGTGAATACTACTACTATTACCAGAGTACCGATTACTGGAAGGAGTGGCGCGGGAAAGCCACAGCTCAAGGCTCAGGAATATTAGGAGGAGTTGGACTGGATCTGAAGCTCTCACCCGCAATAAGTTTCACTATAGAAGTATTGGGCCGCTACTCTAAAATATCAGGTTTTAAAGGAAGTGACACGTCCATAGATTCTGATGGGATTATCTATACATTAGAAGGGACCCTCTTTTTCTACCAAGGCATAACTTCTGGCGAAACTTCAGTTCCTTTACTTTTTATCGCCGATAAAGCGCCTTCAGAAGACGTGACAATCTCTGATCCCAGGATGGCAATTATAGATTTCTCCGGAATAAGCCTAAAAACCGGCTTCAGGATAAGGTTTTAACTTTTTCCAAAAGCGCTATATGGTGCGCGTGCAATCCTCTGAATAAAGGAAATATTTTAACCACTCTAAATCCAGAAGCTTTTACTTCTTTAAATAATTCCTTGCTTGATATCATCTTTATCCGCGTTCTGCTTTTTTTCACCGTCCTTCTTAATATCCTCTGGATAAAATGAAGTAAATTCATTTGATAATAGGAAAGAATTACCCACTCAGCTGTAACCCAAGAAAACTCTTTTAGAATGGATTTACGCTCTTCCTCTTCATGGACATGATGGAAAAATCTCATGCATAGGATAATGCCAAAAACATCTTTTTTAAAAGGTAAACCCAACTTCGCATCAGCAACAACTCCCAAGGAGCCTTTTGGGTCAAAACTCTTCTCCTTTGTCCGCTTCACCATAAAAAAAGACAGGTCGCTTCCTACCAAAAAGATATCTTTATCGAGCAGTAATTTAGAAAAACGGCCGTAACCGCATGGAATATCTAAGACACGGAGATTACTGCCTCCTATTATTCGGAGAATTTTCCGGAGAATCTTCCTCTCTCTTCCATGAACGATCCTCTGATCTATTCCCCGGTACCTTTTCCGCTCATATTCCTCAACTTCATGTTTTTTAAAGGGAATGTTTGATGACTTATTATTGTTCATTTTAAAGGGGTCGCGTCTCAACATTTGACATTGCTACTAAAATAATAGCAGTCCTTGTTTTGTAGGGGTTTGATTCATCAAACCCACTAGTTTTTATAATAAAATAATTAGATTTTTTATCTAAAAGGGGGAAGGCAATTTCTCTGTTGTCATTGCGAACGTAGTGCGGCAATCTCACTTTTTCTGTAGGGGTTTGATTTATCAAACCCACAATTAGTAACGAGCTCATAAAAAACTTATTCCAGAAAAATATATTTGGGGCTTCCGTTTATTTCTATCCGATCATGCTGGAAAGGAATCTCTTCTCCATCCCTGTTCATCACCCGAATAATGCGACTTGAAAAAAAATTATCAGCTATTGGGACGGTTTTGTTAGTTGCAGTATTATCTTTTCCTTCCTGGCCATATTTAAAAAATAGAACCGTCCCCATTTTTTGATTAGTCCAGCAAACAGCAAATCTTTCCTCTCCCTTATGAAACAAAAATATCATAGCCTGAGGATGCAGAATTTTTCCTGTAAAAATACTCCCTTCAAGGAGTGAAACCATAGTTTTTTTCGCATAAAAGCCAGGCCTCTTCCTCCATTTCTTCTCACGGCTGTCAACTAGTCCATAACCTGGAGCAACAAGCTGCCACCAGTAAATCCTATCTATAAAACCGCTTGCCAGACAAATGATATAATAACGAACAAGATAGTTTGCCTGCTCTTCCTCAGAGACATTTGGCTTGCCCGAGGCAGGAGAATATTTCCCCGCTCCTTTTAAGGGCCAATTTACCTCTGTTATCCATAACTCTCGCTCCTGGCGGCTGCAGCTATCAATTACTGCCTTAAGCAGTGCAACTTTCCGAGAAGTATCCCAGCCAAACTGGGCGTTCTCCGGCGCCCCCATCCTATCGACATAAAGAAGAGAACTTATTTTTTCAAATGGGATAACACCCATTACAGGCGGGTATAGATGAAACTCAAAATCAATCACAGCCGGCCCTACAAGTTTGACTCCGTATTTTTCAGCCAGGGATACGGCTGGAAGAGCAAGCTTCAGATATTCCTTATAATCCCACACTCCCCACTTTGTCCTGTTCCAAGCATGTCCAATCTCAAAAAACGACGCGGTCTTCTTTAAACGGGAAAAAACCTCCTCCAAAAAATACAACCATCCTGATGGGTCAAATACATCATCCCTCCGCTGAAGCAAAGCAGCGGTATGTTCGATATTATTATTGTGTAAAAGCCTGGAAAATTCTTCATAGATACTGAGCTTATCTTTTTCCCAGGAGGGAATCCTCATAAGGCTCCTGCGAATTCCAATCTCTTTTAGAAGTTCAAGAACCTCCTCATTTCTCTCCCCAGCAGGAGATACAGAGAGAGCAAAAGGACTTTTTATCTCAACCTGCTCTTGATACATCTTTTTCCGGTACTGCCTGTAACGGAGTAAAATAGGGATTAGCTTCCGTGTGTTCGATATCAGAAGACCCACATAGGTTCCAGCATGTTTAAAATGATGGCGTAACCTTTCTTTTCTAATGGCGACATTATGGGGCTGGTCAGCATAGGCGTTCCAGCGGAATTCAAAACTCATTTTACTGAATCTTCAGCTTCCGGGCTAATTTCCTCAATCTGAGCTTTTTTTTAAGCTCTACATAATTCGAGTATACCATTTTATTTGTCTTATACCAGAACCACAGGAATTCCGTCAGGACAGTCTTTCCAAGATATTCTTCCAGGAAAAATCGCTGAAGCTCAGGGGGAACTCCCAGACGAATTAGATTTTTAATCCTTCTTAATAGGGTTACCCTGCTTTTTACCCTGATACGGTTGGTATCGATGAGATAAAACCTGAATTCTCCCAACTTCTCTTCCCTGACCAGGATATTTCCATCAGAAAGGTCACGATGGAGAATTCCCTTTTTATGGCAGAGAAAAAGATGTTTGCTAAGGGAAAACAGGAGTTCACGAATCTTTAATGGAGGAAAATCAAGGAGGAGGGAACGGATCTCTTCAACTCCGCTTATTTTTTCAGCCAGAAAAAAGCTCTGCTCCAAGGCTAATCCTTTTCTTTTCTCCATGTAAGCTACAGGAGGAGGTGTCTCTATTCCTCTTTTTACCAAGGCCATCCCGCCATTCCAGGCTTTAAAAGCCTTCCCGGGAAGAAAACAGCTCTTCAGCCAGTTCACCCCTCTGGAACGGAACTCTTTAATAACTATATCTACCTCTCCTCCATCCTGCTGGGGAAGAGAAACCACGCCGATTCTATTCCGGCTGTCCAGCAAGATCTCTGTATCTTCAGCGCTTAAGAGGCTATGGCAATCAGAGATCGCCTGGACAAAAAGAGGATAATTGTAGGAAGCCTGGATCCTTCCTTTAAAAGAAGGGATGGATAGCGGCTGGCCAAATTCTTTTTTCATAAGTCTTTTTTTTCCTTACGTGTGAAGAAATATCTCTTTATTATATCTGCAAAAGTTCTACCGATGGCTTCAGGAGAATATTTCTGCCTTACAAGTTGGTAGCCGTTCTCGGCAATTTTATCCCTTAACACTTTGTCTCTTTTGAGTTCAAGAATTGCTTGAGATAGAAGATCCGGTTTGGGCTCTGAAATGAGAAATATATTCTCCTTATGCGAAAAAAACTCTTCTACAGCAGGAGTCCTGGACGTAATAACAGGCTTCCTCATCCCCATTGACTGGAATATCTTATGGGGAACAACCCGCCTTGCCTTTTCTGTCTCTCCAAAAATTCCCAGGCAGATATCCGAAAGAGTTATCCTCTCAGGTAATTTACCCTGAGGAAGCCAGTCTTCAAAATGAACATTACTCAAACCAAGCTCACCGGCTAAGCTCTTTACTTCAGGCAATGTTTGTCCTGAGCCAATAATTTTAAACTGGATCGATGGCTCCTTTTTGTAGACTTTTTTAGCAGCTTGCAGAATAACGTCCACACCATGCAGCGGTAGAAATGAACCATAAAAAAGCACTGTGAACCTTTCTTCTTTATCTGGAACTACTTGAATGTCATTGCTAGGAACGTAGTGACGCGGCAATCTCACAACTTGAATGTTATTGCGAGGAACGTAGTGACGCGGCAATCTCACAACAGAAGGTTTAAAAATGTCATCATCAAATCCAACAGGCAAAACCGCTACTTTCTCTTGAGGAAGACCATACATCCGGCAGTAATAATCCTTGTGTGCCTGGGTATCAGCCAGTACAAGGTCTGAAAGCTTAAAAGCCCAGTTGTCAATTTTTAAATTCCATCTGGCCTGCCAGGAATCTAATGGCTTTCTTTTCCAATCTATAATCTTAGTTTCAAAGCGAGATGCTAATGGGTCAAAAATGACTCTTTTAGATGTGAGTAAAGAAATGAATCTGGCAAGAGGAACATCCTTTTGGCAGAATTCAGGAACAAAAAAGAAGTCATGTTTCGAATATGGGAATAGGTATCGAGACAGCAAAATGGGATATCTCAGGAAGAATTTATATTTTGGCAGCAGCCCACATTCTGAAAACTCGATGCTGTTCCGCCTTAATCCTTTTTTAATAACAGTATTCCTGGGATACTCAGGATCATAAGCGCCTAAAAAACACAGTTTCATTTTCTGCTTATAAATATCACTCCTCATCTACTTTAAGACCTGAGAAGTTTAAGGAAATCGGAATGGACCTTATGTCTCTTCCTAAAACATTTATCTCTTGAAGCATTTGCTCTCTAAGGCTTTTTTCCTGATTCCCTAAGATAGTCAGAGAACCGCCGTCTCCTCCAGCCCCATTAACCTTCCAGCCTGCTGCTTTGTATTTTTTTGCTACCTCAATGACCAGATCAGCCTCCCTTGATATAAGCCTGCTGTATAAAGACCTCTGATATTCATTATTTTTGGTCATCAGTTTTCCAAAAGAAGCCAGGTCGCCTTGGAGCATACAATTTTTTGCTCTATCAGCCAAGGCTCTTAATTTCTTAAGAATCTTGAACTGGGAACTTTCTCTATCAAGAAATGAAATGACCTCATCATGAACAACTGAAGAGCTGTGAGTCTCCCCTAAATAAATCAAGCAAAGCCTCTTGTCCAATTCTCTTTTGACTTCCTCTTCGAGTTCCAGCTTCAAAACATGTGCCTTAGGGTATCTGTACATATTGATAAAACAGATACCTCCATAGGAGGCACATATCTGGTCCTGGATTCCACTTTGAAGCCCCAATTTTTCTGTCTCTACTCGATGCGCCAAAGAAACGAGCTCATCAAGGGGATGCCTTTGAGAAGTGAGACGATCAAGCGCTCCTAATAGGGCTACACAAATTGAGGCCGATGTTCCTGTTGAGATACCAGTCGGGACATTAGACCAAAGAGTTATGTCTAATTCAAAGTCTTTGGGGATGGGTAAGGAATTAATAGCTCCTTGAAGAAAAGGATGTCGGTCGTAAGTTGGTTTTTCAGGATTAATAAAAAAGACATCACTCTCGTTTTCAACTCGAACAAAAACTCTTTCCTCTCTTTTTTCCCTGTTCTCAAACACCTTGATCTGGACTTCGACTAAAGGTGAAACAGCAAGATTTAGGACTTTCCCTTCTCCAGAAAACCATGTGTCTGTCCATCCTCCAATGTCGTTTATTCTCAGAGGGGCAGAGGAATGGATGATTTTGAGAGGTTTCTCTTTATTTTGTTCTCTAATTTTATTTTCCTTTTTGAACTTGTTTAGTCAGAATCATATATAAAAAAAACAGATTTAACAATCGGCATATCAGGAATGGTTATTATGAATATATTTTACAATCTTTGAATGCTTTTCTTTTTAATGCGTCCTCTATAATCAAACAATAGTATATGAATTTGCCTTGAGTGGGGGATGAGTTTAAAATAAAAGCGGTAATCCCCAATTCTCTCTCTATAAATATTTTTCTTCCCTTTTACCTTTTTTACATCTCCCAGAAAAGGATCTTTCTCAAGAGATTCAAATCTTATAATTACTTTTTCTTGAAGTTTAATATTAAGATTTTCAATATTTGTTTGTGCACTTCTAGCAATATCACTTATAATCCAATTTTTTCTCGGCGACGCCACGTTTCAACTCCTCAAATGAAACAGATTCTCCCCTCTCTATTTCTTTTATACCAGACTCTACTTTTGCCCATTCTTCGGCGCTAATTTTTACACTTTTAATTTCTTCTTTTACTAGACTTCTTATAAACTCTCTAATTTTTCCTGTTTTGCTGTATCCCTTTTCGGAACAAATCGCATCAAATGCAGAATATTCTTCTTCAGGAAGGCGCAAAGTAATAGTTTTAGACATAATTAATACACCTCCTATACATATTTTCCCTCATTGCGCATTAAATATAATGCATTTTAATGCATTTGTCAACTATTTCTTATATTCTTTGTATTTTATTGTATAGCTCACTTTTCACTAGGCTCACAATGGCACTTCCGAATGTCAAATGTTTAGACGCGACCCCTTTTCCCACGATCATACTTCTATTTTAGTCCGATTATTTTGTATGTTAAGTGATATATATCTCGCATTGCTGCATTCAATGAAAAATGAGAAAAATCCCATTTTTATTGACGGGGGAAAGGATTATAGTATATGATAGCGCGAAGGAGTTATAAAATGGCTATAGACCCTCAACTTCTTGAAATCCTGGCTTGTCCAAAATGTAAAGAAGATATAAAGCTCACAGCTGATGAGAAAGGCCTTAAATGTGTAAAATGCCACCGCGTCTATAAAATAAAAGACGACATCCCGGTTATGCTCATTGACGAGGCAACCATTGAACCAGATAGGCCAACAAAGGATTGATCCTTCTAAAATAAAAAAGATCCTTCTTATTAGACTTCGCCGCATCGGTGATGTCATCATGACCACCCCTGCAGTTTCTGCCTTGAGAGAGGGCTTTCCCGATGCTTTTATCTCTTACATTGTGGAAAAGCCTTACAGGGAGCTCGTTGAGGGGAATCCAGGCCTTGACAAAATTTTTGTCCTTGAGAAAAAACAAAGCAAAAGAGATTTCTTTAAACTTATCCGCCAGGTTCGAAAAGAAAAATACGATGTTGTCCTCGACTTTCATGGAGGGCCTAGGGCATCTCTTATCACCGTGTTTTCCAAAGCAAAATTAAAAGTTGGCTACAGGATAAAATATAGGAATTTTATCTATCACATCAAACTTCCAAGAAGCCCAAAGAAAGGTCGTTTCCACAGCGTCGAAAACCACCTCAACTTTGTAAAAGCTCTGGGCATCAATATTGAATTCCCTCCACCTTTGTCCCTTCCTCGATCCCAAAAAACAGAGGCTGAAAAAGTTAAAAAATTCCTGGAAGAAAACAAACTTGAAGAAAATAAGATTATTATCATCCACATCAGCGCAGGAAACGAATTTCGCGACTGGGGAGTGGATAACTTTGTGAAGCTTACACACCTTCTCGGCAAGCAGCCCGAGGTAAAGATGGTCCTTATCGGAGCCAGCGAAGATAAAATTGCTGAGGAAGAAATCCTGAAAAAAAGCACAACTCCTCTCCTTTCCCTTGTCGGCAGACTTAATTTAAGAGAAGTCAAAGAGCTTATCTCTCAATCTTCTCTTTTTGTAGGACCCGACAGCGGACCGATGCATATTGCCGCTTCAACTTCCACGCCCATTGTTGCTCTCTTTGGTCCAACGCTTCCAGCTAATTTTGCCCCCTGGCAGGCCAAAGCTGTTCTAATAGAAAAGGAGTTTGACTGCCGGCCCTGTAAACAAAGACAGTGTATCTATAAAGATTTCAGGTGTCTACAAAGCATCACACCTGAGGAAGTCTATGAGGCTTGTCTTCGCTTTATTTAAAAAAAACTTGTCCCAAAGCTACATGATATAATAAGATGCAATTTTGAAAAATGAAACTCCCCAGGTTTGAAAAAGGACAAAGCTTTTGGGTATCTATCCTTCCTATACTTATTGCTCTTTATCTTCTGTTTTCAATGGTTTCAATCAGCTTTGTTCAGGGATTTCTGTTTCTATCCCTCATCTGCTGGTTTATCCTCCTTTTCAGGAAAGAACAAAAGTTCGCTTTCCCCCCATTCTTCTGGCCATTAATAGTCTATACCGCCCTGTCTCTTATCTCATCCTTTTTTTCTGTCAATCCATCAGAAAGTTTAAAAGACTGCAGGGACCTCTTGCTCTTTTTGATCATCCTTATAATCTATACAGGCTTTACAAGTGAAAAGGCAGTTAAAAAAACCAACCTGGCTCTTCTGGCATCCGCCTATATAAGCTGTCTCTATGCTCTCTATTATTTTATTTTTAAAGCTTCACCTGCTGAAAGAATAGAAGGATTTATGGGTCAGGTCATGACCCAGGGAGGGCTCCTCCTTCTTTTCAGCTCAATGGCTTTGAGCATGTTTCTTTTTTCCTGCGAGAGAATACGATATCTATGGGGACTGGGCTTTCTCCTTTCGCTTATTGCACTTGCCCTCACCTTAACCCGCAATGCCTGGGTAGGATTGGTTGTCGCAGTGTCCATCATTTTGTTCTTTTATAAGCCTAAAACCCTCATTCTTGTTCCAATCGTTTTAGGCATTTTTCTCACCATAGGCCCTCAATCATTAAAAAAGAGAGCCCTCAGCATTTTTAGTTCCGAAGCCATCTCAAACAGGGAAAGGATTGAATTCTTCCATGCCGGAATAAAAATCATCAAAGACTATCCCCTCCTTGGAACCGGACCAAATACCGTGGAAGAAGTATATCAAGACTCAAAATACGGACTTACCGAAAGAACCAAAAAGAATGTTCATCTGCACAATAACATCCTTCAGATCGGAGCCGAAAGAGGAATTCCAACCCTCCTCGTTTGGTTCACTTTTATGATATGGGTCTTCCTCTCTCTTATAAAACTTCTTAAAAATAAAGATCCCACACTGCGCCCATTCACAATAGCTGCACTTTCTGCGCTCTGTGCTATCTCAACCGCAGGCCTCTTTGAGTATAATTTCCACGACTCTGAAATCACAGCACTTTTCCTCTATATGATAACCATCCCTTTCTCCCTTGCCCGGATCCAGAATAAAGAGCAAACGGAATAAAAGATCAAAAGGTATGAACAATTTTTTATTAAAAATAAAAAAAGTCTTTTTCATCTTTCTGGCTCTTTTCCTGCTTTATGTTTTATGGCTTAGTTTCATTCTTCTGACATTTAAAACACACAGGGCTCCCACACCAGAAGCTTCTCCCCTTGAAATAGAAGGCGTTTATCATCTCCATACGACCTTTTCAGATGGAAGAAAAAGCCAGGATGAAATATTAAAGCTTACTTCTAAGGAGGAACTTGATTTTATTATTTTTACTGACCACGGCGCTCCTAATATGGAATCTTACTCAAGCCAGGGTTGGACAGATGGAATTCTCGTGCTCGCAGGATGTGAACTTTATGTTAACAGAGGCCATCTTGTAGGTTTAGGCTTCACTCCCCCTAAGCGGGTCTTCTCTAATAATGCTGAAGAGGCTGTTGAGGAGATAAAAAAACAAGGAGGCTTTTCAATCATTCCCCATCCTTACTCATCAACTACATGGACATGGGGAGAATTTGTCGATTATTCAGGGATTGAAATAATAAATGCTTATTCCAGGCTGATGGAAAAAGATCTCTTCTTAATCCCTTATGCTCCTGCGCTTCTTTTTAAGCCTGAGTATCTTCTTTTAAAAATGCTTGTCCGCCCTGATAAAAACTTAAAAAAATGGGATGAACTTAACACTATACATCCTATCTACGGCTATTTTTGCTCAGATGCCCATCGACTTTACCGTTCTCTCCTAAATCTTCTCCGCAGCCATCTTTTACTTCAGGCACCACTTTCAGAGGATTTTGAAACTGCCAGCAAGCAGGTCTACGAAGCTTTAAGAAAAGGAAGATTTTATAATTCTATCCATGCCGCTGCCCATGCACATGGATTCAGGTTCCGGGGAGAAAAAATGGGGGAAATGATACCAATGGGCAGTACAGTCCTGCTCGACTCCCCAGTGAGACTCCACATTAAAGCTCCTTTTCCTTTTGCAAAAGAAATTCATCTTATTCACAACGGAAAAGTGATACTTCGTTCCTATGAAGAAAACGCTTCCTACGAAGCTTTGTTGCCAGGCACTTACCGTGTGGAAGTTTATCTCAAGGCAAGGTCTCCACTGCGTAAAAACATACCATGGATCGTCTCTAATCCCATTTTTTTAAAAGAGAATAAAAAATAAAGACTGCTAATTATAAAATGTTAAATGTATGAAGATACAAAAAAGAATGAGCTCAAATTGAAAAAGAAAAAAATTCTTCTTTTTCTTCTGGCTCTTTTCCTTCTCTACACTCTCTGGCTGAGCTTTAATGTTCTGAGGTTCAAAACATACAAAGACCCTGCTGTAAAAGCATCTCCTTTAGAAGTTGAAGGTGCCTATCACATGCACACTACTTTTTCAGACGGAACAAAAAGCCTGGATGAGATTGCAAAACTTGCCTCTCTGGCTTCCCTTGATTTTATAATTCTGACTGACCACGGCAGTCCAAACCGCGAGTCTTACTCAAGCCAGGATTGGAAAGAAGGAGTTCTTGTCCTTGCAGGTTCTGAGCTTTCGGTTAGCCGGGGCCACTTAGTCGGTTTAGACTTTAAGCTACCCTCTCATAACTTCTCCCAAAATGCTGAACAGGCAGTTCATGAAATAGCAAAATCCGGAGGGTTCTCAATAATCGCTCACCCTTACTCAAAGACTATCTGGTCATGGGGAGAATTTGTCGGTTATTCAGGTATTGAAATAATAAATGCCGACACCATGTTGAGAAAAGATATCTTCCTTTCTCTCCCCTTTCTTCCAGCTCTGCTGATAAAGTCTGAATATGCTCTTTTAAAAATCCTTGACAGCCCCTATCGAAACTTAAGAAAGTGGGATGAAATGAGCAAACTGTACCCGGTTTACGGCTATTTCAGTCTGGATGCCCACCGCCTCTACCGCTCCCTCTTTGGCTACTTACACCTTCATGTTCTGTTGGAAATTCCCCTTTCAGAGGATTTTAAAACAGCCAGTAAGCAGATCTATGAAGCATTAAGAAAAGGAAGATTTTATAATTCCATCCATGCTGCTGCTCACGCACATGGCTTTAGGTTCTGGGGAGAAAAAGACAAAAAAATGATCCCTATGGGAAGCACAATTCTCTTCGACTCTCCAGTGACTCTCCATATTAAAGCTCCATTCCCTTTTGCCAGGGAAATTCATCTTATCCACAACGGAAATAGCATATTTAGTTCCGCTGAAAAGAGCGCTTCTTATGAAGCCACGCAACCGGGTACTTACAGGGTTGAAGTCTATCTCATGGCTAGTTCTCCATTGGGCAAAAAAATTCCCTGGATCGTTTCTAATCCCATTTTTCTAAGAGAGGATAAAAAATGATGACAATAGATTCTAATAAAATGGAAAATATCGTCCAAAATTTCAAGAATAAGAGAGTGCTTATCTTAGGCGACGTCATGCTTGATAAATATATCTGGGGCCGTGTCGCCCGCATCTCTCCCGAAGCGCCTGTCCCTGTTGTTGAAGTCGAGAAAGACACATCTTGCCTGGGCGGAGCAGGTAATTCCTGCCGCAATCTGGAAAGTCTCGGGGCTTTTCCACTTCTAGTAGGTGTTGTTGGCGATGACACAGAAGGGGAGTGGATCAAAAAGAATGTCCCTGACAGCCGCGGCATCTTCATGGATAAAAACCGCCCTACAACTGTAAAAACGCGGATCATCGCTCACCATCAGCAAGTAGTAAGAGTAGACAAGGAAAAAAAGAGTACAATCTCTTCACAGATAGAAGAAGAGATGTTTAATTTCGTTAGGCAAGAAGAATATGACGGTATCCTTATCTCCGATTACAATAAAGGGATCATCACTAAATCTCTTATGAACAAAGTACTCCCTCTTGCTAAGGAAAGAAAAATTCCCGTCTTTGTGGACCCAAAGGTTGATAATTTCTCTTTCTTCTCTCCTGTAACACTTTTAACCCCCAACCACTTTGAAGCAGAAAGAATTGTCCATCACGCTTGTAATTCTGATTCAGAGGTAGAAAAAGCAGGACAACAAATCCTTTCTCAAATATCAACCCTCTACCTTATCCTCAAAAGAGGTGAGCAGGGAATGACTGTTTTCGAAAAAGATAAAAAGGCTCTGCATATACCTACGGTTGCCAAAGAAGTTTTTGACGTAACAGGAGCAGGAGACACTGTGATTGTCACAGCAGCCCTGGCTCTTCTCTCTGGCGGTACTATCTATGAAGCTGCCGTGCTTGCTAACACAGCCGCAGGAATCGTAGCTGGCAAAATAGGAACAGCTGCTGTTACATCAGAGGAGCTCCTCGCCTCCCTTGCTGATTGAGGAATAAAATTGTAGGGGTTTGATGAATTTAATCCCTACAAATAAATGACTATACAAATTGTGGGTTTGATGAATCAAACCCCTACAGCTCTTTTCTAAAACGGGTTTGATGAATCAAACCCCTACAGTTTTTAAAAGATTGTCATTGCGAGTGACCAAAGGGAACGTGGCAATCTCACAATTTGTATTGTCATTGTCTTTTTTTCTCTTCAACCTGAAGGGAAAAATCATTATAATAATGGGTTAAATAAAAAATGTGTGGAATTGTCGGAATTTTTGGGAATGACGATGTCGTAAGAGACATCTATCAAGGCCTTTTAGCTATCCAGCACCGCGGCCAGGATTCAGCCGGAATCATCACCTACAGCGGCCGTTTCCACACCAAAAAGGGAAACGGTCTTGTCAGAGATATCTTTACAGTAGAAAATGTCAAGCGCCTAAAAGGAAACATCGGCATCGGACACACCCGCTACCCGACTATTGGGGGCGGGAGAGGAGAAGATGCCCAGCCTTTTCTTGTTTATTCTCCCTTTGGAATCATCATGGCTCACAACGGGAATATCATAAACTACTCAGAACTCAAAAAAACTCTATCCGATAAATACCATCGTCTTGTAAACACTGATAATGATGTGGAAGTCATTCTAAATATCTTTGCTGAGGAACTGGCTGCCCAGAAAACTAAATCACTCAAACCTCAACATGTTTTTAAAGCTGTGGATGAAGTGTTTAAAAAAGTCAAAGGTGGTTATTCTGTAGTGGCGTATATCGCTGAACAGGGAATAGTGGCTTTTAGAGACCCATTCGGAATAAAACCCCTTGTTTATGGAAAACGAGAAGACGGGATTCCTCCTTCTTATGCTATCGCTTCCGAAAGTGTGAGCCTGAATATCATGAATTTCTCTCTTATTAAAAACATTGAGGCAGGCCAGGTCCTCTTTATCGATAAAAATCGTAAGCTCCACACTAAAAAACTTACACACTGTGCACACTCTCCCTGCCTTTTTGAATGGGTTTACTTTGCCAGACCAGATTCCTTTATCGACAATGTTAATGTCTACGACTGCAGAGTCAACCTTGGCCGCTTTCTGGCAGATGAGATAAAAAAGCACAACCTAAAAATAGATGTAGTGGTGCCTGTGCCGGATTCAGCCCGGGACGCTGCTATTGAGATCGCACGGGAACTCAACCTGAAATACAGAGAAGCTCTGGTGAAAAACCGTTACATCGGCAGAACTTTTATAATGCCTGCTGATCAAAAACGGAAATCATCTGTTAGACAGAAATTAAAT
>Ga0209979_1002100_pt1 | contig 19819 bp, 16 predicted proteins | sample AnhtaG_FD_183114 | JGI IMG/M metagenome (GOLD analysis project Ga0209979, IMG submission 183114) | Deep subsurface microbial communities from Anholt, Denmark to uncover new lineages of life (NeLLi) - Anholt_01485 metaG (SPAdes) (version 2) | ecosystem: Environmental > Aquatic > Marine > Oceanic...
GAGCACGCAGATTAAAGTTTATTTTGCGCATCCCCATTCTCCTTGGGAACGAGGCACTAATGAAAACACCAACGCTTTGATTCGCCAATTTTTCCCCAAGGGTACGGATTTTTCAAAAGTAACATTAAAAAGCATCAAAAAAGCACAAGATATGTTAAACGACCGGCCGCGGAAAACTTTAGGTTTTTTAACGCCGCATGAGGTTTTCGTAAAACTGTTGCATTAGCAACTTGAATCTACAGTGTCCCTGTTTATTGTTATTGAAAAAGTATTTTATATCTATAGAATAATCTGAAAGATTAGGATAGTCAAATAACTTTCCTTTTCCTGGTCGAAAAATGGGTGTCCCCTATTACTCCCTAAAGTAACATTAGAAAGCATTAAAAAAGCACAAGACATGTTAAACGACCGGCCGCGGAAAACTTTAGGGTTTTTAACTCCGCATGAGGTCTTCGGAAAACTGTTGCATTAGCAACTTGAATCTACACAGCTATTTATTCTATCTTCGCCACTTATTAAAATATGACAAACGAAACGTCCCCTTGTCTTTCCATCCCCTTGTCTTTCCATATTTTTTACAAAGACCTCCTTTATCAATTTAACTACTATAAAAACCGAATCTGCAAATTAAGTTTAAAAATATAAGTCTTATTTTCATTTATTAGTGATCCAAATTTATGTCTGTTTGTATCTGCCGTTTCTAATTTAGTATTTCTAAATAAGTATTCATCTAGCAAATTTGTATTATATATATGATAACATAATACTTCCCCATCTTCTTTCACAATAATATACCCACCTATGGCTTGATATCTTCCATCCCATGGAGTGCCCGGCATCATTCCAAGTGCTATAATTCTAAGAAATCTTTTTATTTTATTACTATAAAACGGATGCCCGTACTGAAAATCAAAATCACATGGATTCAGTCTTTTTAAGATATTAGTTATATCTACTATCGTACTGCTCGATCTTTTATAATACAGTTTTAATAGTTCCGATAATATCTTGGGGAGTTCTGTATCTATCATTTTTAAGTTGTATTCAAAAATTTTACTTTCAGTTTTTTGGAATTCCAGTTCCCCGCCTTTTTTTTCAATTTCTTTGACTCTATCACCTATTTTATGAAATGAATTTATTTTTTCTATTTCTTCCGCTGAATAATCAACATAATTTACACAATATATAAAATTTGTTGATTTCCCGGCATTTAATAATGTTGAAGGATTTCCTAATTTTGATTTTATACTGAATTCTAATTTAGGTTCAGTATTTGTAAGTAAATCATGTATTACTATATTAATATCACCTTTACTCCTAGAAGAGCTAGCAATTTTTTTATATTTAATCTTACTTAAAAAAGATTCAATCTCTGGAATTGAAAAAGAACTGCCCCTGCCTTCTTTAATTTTACTCAAAATCATTTTAGATCTATTTAAAAATTCTCCCGGGCTTAAAGATAATATTGTTTCTTCGGTACTTGCATTTACTATATTAATTTTATTTTGTCTTCTAAATTCTAAAATAGTTTTTTCTTCTTTTCTTATAATCTTTAAGATTGGATAAAATATATTATTTATTTTTTCTAGGTTTTCATCAGCTGCATAAAGCTTCCCTTCGCCTAAAAGTTTTAAAAATACATATAATTCGCTCCATTCTCCTTTGTTTCCCGTTATCATTTTTTCTCCAATACTAAATTCAATATTGCTTTTCCTATTTCCTTAACAACCGGGACCGCAACAGAATTTCCAAATTGCTTATATGCTTGCGCGTCAGATACTTTTATTTTAAATTTTTCCGGAAATCCTTGTAATCTGGCCCATTCTCTCGGAGTCATTTTCCTGATATGTTCTCTGTTAACTTCTCCTTTAATCCTGGTGACAGGAATAAAATTGGTCAATCTGTCATCGTATATCAGGTTTCTTTCTTTTCCCATCCCGCCTATAACTATCGCATTTGCACTTTTTTCACGAGAAATAATTTCATATCCGAATCCGTTGCCTTTATTTTTATGTCTCATTTTATGATTCTTGAGCGTATCCAAATATCTTTTCGATAAATAATATTTAACGGATACCGGTTTTTTTTCCAAAACCTTTTTAACGGAGGTTTTTTTATTTAACGGTTTAGGATAATCGAATGTTGAAATATTTAAATCCTTTCTAAATCCTACAATAAATATTCTTTCTCTATTTTGTGGCACTCCAAAATTTTTAGCATTAAGAATCTCCGGTTGAGGTACATAATAATTTAAATCATTTCTTAATACATCTAAAATGGTGGCTAATGTTTTTCCTTTATCATGATGATTTAAACCTTTTACGTTTTCCAATAAAAAAGCCTTTGGTTTTTTCTTTTTTAATATTCTGGCAATATCAAAAAACAGAGTTCCTCTCACATCTTTAAACCCGGCTTTTTTACCGGCAATCGAAAAAGCTTGGCAAGGAAATCCGGCCAATAAAATATCATGCCCCGGAACATCTTTTTCTTTTATTTTTTTTATGTCCCCAAACGGCACTTCTCCAAAATTTTCCTCGTATGTAATTTTACAATATTTGTCTATTTCGGATGAAAATACGCACTTCCCGCCTAATTTCTGAAAAGCGATTCTGAAACCTCCGATTCCGGCGAATAGATCAATAAATGTAAACGACGGCTTTTCCGGAGAAGGAAACATGACATCCCATTCTATTTTTTCCACTTTTTTAAGAAAATTAAAACCGTTGCCGATTTGGTCAATATAATTTTTAGCATTTTTGACATAATAGCTTCCAGTTGGAGAATCGCTATTCTGAAGATAATGTGTTAAAAACGCTAAATCGTTATCCTTATTTTTATTTTCCTTAGATGTTTCTATTTCTAAATTTTTTTTAATTTTTGAATATTTTGCCATTTTTTTCTATTATTTTTTCCTCAATTTTATTTATACATTGAACTGTTTCTTTTTTAATATCGTTACCCCAAAATCTTAAAACAATCCATCCTTGCTTAGTCAGTTCATTGGTTACCATTTTATCTCTTTCAATGTTTTTTTCTATTTTTTTATACCAAAAATCCCTATTGGATTTGATTTCATGTTTTTTAATTTGCCAATCTTTCCCGTGCCAAAAATCACTGTCGCAAAATATGGCAATTTTTAGAGATTTAAAAACTATGTCCGGTTTTCCAAATATTTTTATACAATTCTTACGATACCTGTAACCCCTTTTCCAAAGTTCCTTAGCTAACATTCTTTCAATCTTGGAACCTTTGGATTTAACAGCCTGCATATTCTTTTTTATTTGATCTTTTGTTTTTTTCATTACAAATTATTTCTTGTTTTCAAAAATACTTCTGTAACTGTATTAATAATCTCTTCTAATTCTTGTTCTGCAAATGCGCTAATATTTTTCTTAGATTTTAAACTCGGTAATTTTTCTACTAATAGCTTGCCCAGTGTGGCGTATTCTTCCTTGCCCTTTATTTTCGGATTAACATTCCCTATTTTTTCAGAAAGAAGTTTTAAAATAATTTCATTATGAATTAATTGTTCTCCGCGCTCTACAAGCTGATCCCATCCTATCCATTCTTTTATCCATTCAGTATATTTCAGTTTATACAGTGCCCAACATTTACGATAGTGGTCATTCTTGGTTCCTGATCTTTTTTTATCATCCATTCCCGCACTCAGCTCTTTTCTAAAAAATTGGCCTATTGCTGGCCATATGGTATGTTCGTCTTTGTCTTTTGCTTCTATTATATTTACTTCTTTAAATATTTTATCAATCTCTTTTCCTAACCATCTCCATTTATCGATAGAAATTTTTTTTACCGATACTGGCAATTTATCATATAGTTTATTAATATTTTTTACTTTATTCTCTAAAATATTATCAAGTTCTTTTGCTTTGTCCTTTTTATCTTTTGTTAACAAAACATCTTCCGGAAGGTATTTTTTAGCCTCATATTCAAAACCTCCCATATTTACTTTTCTTCTTACTATTACTACCATCATAAATTCCTATATATTTATTTTACCTTTTGCCCTCGATATCTCTCCTATAACTTCATTATAAATATCAAATAAGTTTTCGCTTTTCAGTTGATCCAAATTAAAGGGTTTCATTTCTTCTACATTATCTACACCCTCATTATCAATTCGTCTTAATACCAATGCACTTACGCCTTCAATAAATATCTCTGTAAGATGATCAGCCAATTTATATTCGGATGACTCATTCGCTTCATATAAAGGATGTGATATATTATATGTAAATGTAAATCTATCATTTTCTTTAGGATATAAAAACCATTGTTTTCCATGATGGGGAAATTGTGGCGGAGCCTCACTAAAATCCTCTCGAGTTATTTCGAATGGTGCTTTTAAGTTAGGTGATTCGTTTACCCAAAAAAATCTGACAATTTTATCCAATTCTTCCTTTGAATCATAATCCGTAATTTTTAGCGAAAGTCTATATTTCCCAGATTCAGGAAATAGTTCCTCGGTAGCCGAAAATTCATATTTCTTATTAAAATCCAACCATCCACTCTCTGATTCAAGTTCATACTCACAATTTTCCAACTCCAATATTCTTCTGTCTCCAGACAAAATTTGAATTTGGCAATGCACTTTAACATTATTTTCGGTTCTATTCCTGAATAAGGGATAAAAGCCCTTAAGAGATTCCCCATAATTTAGTCTTGGTATGTTCTCGGTATTGGGAAAATTCAGTCCCGATAAACGTATGGCTATTTTTTTTGTCGACGTCGACTCTCCCCCACCATTTCCACCACCTCCTCCACCGCCTGGAACATTTGAAAAATTCCACCCTTTTGTTATTCTTCTCAATCTACTTAATGCTATGTTCTCGGCATTATTTCTTCTTTGCTTTTGTAATTCTCTTCGATCTATACCTAATCCTAGTTTTTCATTTCCAAATATTTCTAGTTTATCTTCTATACAGTTTTTTAATACTCTCCATAATTTATACGATCTAAAATTATAATGATTTGGCATTTCTATTTCTCTTAATGATTTTTCTAGTTTCTTATCAAATTCCACAAATCCATATATCTTATTTTTGATATCTCTTTGAGCTGCCATTTCAATAGTGCCTATTTTCATTCCTCCTCTGAAATAAGCTATTCCTCGATCAAATTCAGATAACTCACCTTCTTTATCATAAGCTATATATATCCTTTTTATTATTTCTTCATTTCTATCTATAATTACTTTCACATTTTCTTCTGGTTTTTTCTTAAATGAACTTGATTCTTTTTTATTAAATAAATTGACGATCCTGGCCGGAACACCTGCTTCGCTAATTTTTCCATAATCGCTAATGATGATTTTAGCACCACGTTTGTTAATAATAGGCCACCATGTTTCCTCAATATATTCAAGAAACTCTCCGCTTTTTATCGACTCAATTAATTCATCAATAGGATTTATAATAATCACCCTGGTTCCTTGCTCTTCTATGGGTTCTATATCTAGTTCCTCTTTTATCTTTTGCTTTGCATCTTTACCATCATAATGTATTATGGGAAATTGTGTTCTCTCGGCTCTTGATGCTCCAAATCGGTAATCATTATTCTCTCGTAAGCTATCATAATAAATGGTATAATCTTTAGAAGCACCTATGAATATCATTTTTCCCTGACCTCTTGCGCCTAAACTATCTGATGTTTTTTTACTAAACGCCAGCGATTCCCATCTAGCCCAGCGCTCCTCTTCGGATATATCATAACTTTCAGGGGTAATATCTGCGGCAGTCTTTTTACCAGATAAACCGGTTGTTCCCGAATCTGTCATAGAAAATAAGATTTTACCTTTTGAATTTTTAAACAGTTTAAATTCAAACTTCCAATTGTTCTGTATAAAGGACTTTGAATATTTCAAAGCAGCATCCCATCCATTTTGAAGCGCATCTTTTTGGATTCCGTGAATGATGCCATGTGGATAGCTCTCTACTGTATTATCTGTTAATTGCACATAATCAACAGCTCTTTGTCTTCTTTTTTCACTTCTAAAAATATCTGAATTTGTCATTGTTTATCCCCTCCTTTTAATCAGTTTATTAATTCTTTACCGAGTTCATTTAATATATATGTAACTGAATTACCTTGTTTATTAGCTTTTATTAATCCTAACTCGGTCATCCTTGCCATCAATCCAGCTCTTTGAGTATTGATAACCTTATCATTTACATCCCACATTTCATTATAGTCCTTTGATAGCACACTATTTAATGATGTTCTTGTATTGGTACCACTATTGATTTTTTCTAAAAGCCATATAGTCGCTTTATATTCACCCGGTAAATTTTCTTTAATATGTTTGATATAAAAATTTATTTCTTCTGTCGATAACGTCTCATTAAAATTCTTTTTATCTATTATAGGATTTACAATTTTTGCAAACTCAGCCCCTGGTTTTGTAATTCCAATTTTTATATCATTATCATCCATATTAAGATTTATAAATCTTAATTGTGCTAATGCTCCGTCAATCTTATTATCCTTATTTCTTAAATATGATAAAAATTGATTTTTATATCTTGCTTTACTTTGTTCTACTTCAACTACTCCAACATCTTCTTTTTCATACTTAGGCAATCCAGCCGACATAGTTCTGCCTCTTCTTATATCCGGAGATGCCATCATTTCAATAATCTGTTTCATATCTGAAGCAATATTTGCTGCTTCATTTATAAATTCGTCGAAACTTATCCATTTTTTACTTTCCAATTTATTAAGCAGTATTCTTAGCCCCAGTTTAATGGGAAATATTCTGTTGATTTGTCCCCATAACCAACAATAATTCTCATCGCATTTTTGTGGAAATTTAGCTATTAATGAATGATCGGGCATCGTAATCGTATTGTAATCATCATTATACATATGAATATTGTTAAAATTTTCTCCCATAAATATTTGTTCTTGCAAATTTTCTTTATTTACCAAAGGCTCTTTTTTTATAATTATATCCTTATTAGTCTTTTCTGCTCCTTGTTTCTCCAAATATAATTGATTTTCAATTGCGACCAAAATGAATTGAGAAACAGATTCATAGAGTCTTAATGATATAAGCTCATTGATTTTTTCAAAATAGTTTTGATTAATGTCTACAAAATATCTCATTTTATTGACCTCCTAATAATAACGTAGTCTAATGTTCATGCTATCCAGTATTATAATAACATATAAATCACATTATGTCAATGCCTCAAAATGTAATGTAGGAATAATGTGTACATTATACTACATTATATTAGCATTAATTAACGTTTTCTTCTTGCGAAAGGGTACTATAACAAAAAGTTCTTATGTTTTTAGTAATTCTTCAACCGATATATTTAGTGCTTTTGCTATGTTGACTACTGTTCTTATCTCTTCTATTATCGAGCCATGGTCCTATAACCACAATAATTCCAAGGGTGAACTTCATAACTTGCCAATGTGTAGGAATCTCCCAAGAATGCTACATAACAATCTACACAGGTCTTAATGCTGTCTAGAGCCGGAGAAACTGAGGTAAACAAAGACGACACATCAATAACGCCATATTTATCCAACGTAGAACCCCAATACCAATCAGCGTCCGTATCTTTATATTCAAAAACAGTTAAGAGATGCCCTGCAGATTCATTAAGGAAAAATATGGGTACAGAATAAACAATGTAATTATGATAGTGTAGAACATAACAACTAAAAATACCGTAATCGACACAATCTCCTTCTTTCCCAATATAAAATTCATAGGGAGTGTACGCGCCATCATGTTCTTTATAGTGGCAAGTTGATAAAAAATTAAGTAATTCTAAAGGAGTATTTAATTCATTCAGTAAAGATATGAATTGAGAATCATACTCATCCATCCCGCCATTATCCGGAATAACTGTTGGTGTTGTTATCCCACTGCAACCTACAAAAAATAAACAAAAAAATAGTGCAATTCCTAAAATAAATAATCTCTTCATAATTACCTTTAAAAATAGGATGTTCCCATTTAATATAGACCCTCTATTTGCCCGTATCACGCAAACTTAAAGTTATAAATCTTTTAAAATCTCGTCGCAACTTTTAATATCATCAATACTTCCTTGCTTTTCAAATAATTCCCTTGCTTTTAAAAATTCTTTTTTAGCTTCATCTTTTCTTTCTGCGGTCAGCCATAAATTTCCTAAATTATTATGTGCTTCTGCAAGGTTTGAATCTATTCTTATCGCTTCTCTATATTCTTTCGCTGCTTCCTCATAGTAATTTAAGGCATGTAATAAAGTTCCTAAATTATTATGTGCTACAGCATCATTTGGATCTATCCTTATTGCTTCTCTATATTCTTTCGCTGCTTCCTCGCAGTAATTTGAAAAATCATGGCATTTTGGATGAACTAATAAATTTCCTAAATTATTACGTGCTACAGAGTGTTTTATATTTATTCTTATTGCCTCTCTATACTCATCTTCTGCTTGTGTTAAATCATTTAGAAAATAGTAACAACTCCCCCTAAAGAGATAAATATTACTCAAATATCCAATCATTGTTTCGTCTCTTGGAAATTTATTAAGAGACTCCTTAAAATAAATCAAAGCTTCGGTATAATTATTTTCATGATAGCTACTGAGCCCAAATATAAAATAAGATAAGGAATTAATCACAGATGGAAGTATCTCTTTGTAATATGAAAAGTTGAGCCTTTTTATGTCTTCCATTATACTTGTCCCTTTTACAATGCATGGTTTTACTATTAATTCTTTCTTGGGTGCTTTAATAACATCAAAGTAAGTTATCCCACCTATATCATCGGTCCTTCCCCAAATAACAATAATAATTTTTGCCTTTCTCCATATACCGTTCTTAACTACCTTAATTGCTTCTTCTTCATTTTTTATAACAGTTGGGATTTTTTCTATCATAAGAGAATTGAGGTAGGGGCTACTTATTTTATCATTTAATAGCCCATCATATATTCTTCCACCGATATTAATATCAATCTGTTTTGAAGAATCTTCAAATTTAGCAATAATAACGAACGATTTATCCTTAATATTTCGCATTTGATAAATGCCGATCCCTGCAATTGTAATAAGGGAAAAAATAAGAAAAAAAAGGACTACTAAGGTGATAGATTTTTTTGTATATCTAAAGACAATAATAAAAAATAATATTATTAAAATTAGTATAATGGCAATATTAAGAGGGATGCTATAGTAAAACAAATTATAGAACTCTTGAAATATTTTTGGAAATTTGTTAATGAGGGGTTGGGAAACAACAGTGAATAAAACACCAAACAAAGCACCAAACAAAGCACTCAATAATATACTAAATATATCAACCCGCTTAAGTAATTTTGTTATCTTTATTTTTTTCTTCATTTTTCCCTTCATTTCCTTTAGTAACTTCTTGGGCTTTCCTTTTGGACTTAGCTTAAAAGTCTCTTAAATGTGACAGGGGACGATTCTTCGTTACACTTCAATCCTTCCGGAATCAATCCACTCTTTTATTATCTCTCTTCTCTTTTCTTCCAGGACAACCCAAAAGTTACCGGACTATTGACTTGGTACGCCTTCCATATTTATCTATTTTAATAGTAAAATATTAATTGTCTAAGAAAATGGAATGTGTTTCTATTTATTATTCATTGCAAATATCTAAAAAGGGTTTAACTTCTATATTAAATGCTTCTAATTTCCGTTTTAATACTTCTCTTAAATCAATTTGGCCTTTTAAAATTTCCTCCAACTCATCACCTTTCATTAGAAATACCGATTTATCAGGATTCTGTTGAAGCATTTCTGGTACTTTTTTAGACCATCCCTTAATAGATAAAAACAAACCCATTGTTTGTTTCCCAGACCGACTAACCTGACCAGATAATCCGTCAACCTCACGACCATCTGCTAATTTTTTTCTCCACCTGCATTCAACGATATAATACCATCCTTCAAATTTAAATGCACCGTCAATTTGCTCTGCGCCATTGTTCCTAAAAAAGCTTTTTTTTGTAATTATATCAGAGTACGTAAATAACCTATTCAACAAGTGTTGTAATTTATATCCTCTTTCTTGTGGATTATCACTTGCTTTTAAATTTTGATAATTTTGATATAGAACATCTAATTCAGTTATAGGTTGAGGAACAGTATCTGGTGAGATCCTTTTTAACTCACTTAAAAATTTTAAATAAATATCAGATTCATGACCTCTTATCATACCTATATATTCAATCTTACCTTTTAATACTAATTCAAATTTGGGTAGACACTTCCATTCTGGTGTATTGTTATTATAATACTTACTTTCAAATTCTTTTTTTGTTTTTTTTGGGCCATACTTTTTTAATGCATGCAGCATTGCTCTAACTTGATTTTTGTATTTTCTGGTGACATTAACAACATCATTAACTACTAATCCCGTCACCGTCTGTCTTCTATCCCGAGCCCTGAACCATACTTTCTTATTATTAACGAAAAATCCATTATTTTCTATAATATTGTTTAAGTCATTTCCCACATGGATTTGATTTGTTGTCTCATCAGTATATGCAATTGTCTTGGGAAAGCGTTTTTTCCAAGTAGAAAAAGTAATATCATCTGCATATCTTGTGAAAAGGCATTTATTCTGTTTTGCTAATTGAAGTAATTGACTATCTAATTTTGCACAAATCATATTTGATATTATCGGGGAGGTAGGAGCACCTTGTGGCAATTGATTATTGTAGCAGCATATTTGAGACAGTACTGTAGCTGCCGGTGCAGACAAACGATATGGATAGGCCATAAACATACCGCGAACACGACCAAAATTTATCGATGGGAAAAAATCTTCTAAATCAATATTAAGCACGTACTTACTTTTTACATGTGTAGAAGCATTGGTTTTAATACTTTTTCCTTTTACAAATCCATGAGAAGAGAATTTTGGAGTAAAAATAATCGATAAGATGCAATTAAGTTTATGTTGCAATATTTTTAACGATGTAGTGGGGGTAGATATTATGCGTGTTTCTCCATTTTTTTTCTGTATTTCAAATGAATAATATTTTTTTATATCTGGCAAACGATATAAGTAATAAATCAAATCTTTATAACGAATTTCAAGCAAATCTGCGATGTTTTCTGCAGAAGATAAATTGCCAAAATCTTCTTTTAATTGTTCTGGATTTTTTTTAAGATTAATGTCCATTTTAACCTTCATTTAGTGTAGGAGGTGCTTGCCACTCAATTTTGCTTATCTCGATAGATACACATGAAATAGCTAAAGAACAGCTAATTCACATGCGAGCGTAAAGAAACCATTTACAATAATCATTGCTGGATCAGCAACAAAATTTAATTTTTCAGCAAACGCCTCCTACATAATACATATTAACTCTAACCTTAAACGATAACTTATATTTGTTAAAAAATTATCGAATTTCAAGGATTTGTTATATGTTCTATTCCGAATCATTGTCTTGATTTTTCATTATCTTATTTGCTTTGGATATTTCGACAAATAATAAATCATTAAAGGGCGAGTTTTTCTAATCACTTTTTATCATAAAAACATAAAACTTTCAAGTATATACTCCTATTGCCCGAAATATATAAACCTTGTAAAAACCGTCTTTTGACAAACTCTTTAAATGAAAAATAATAATAAAATACCAAATACATCAAAATAAAATTCATATTATTTTTATAAATCTAACCGCTAAGATTGGATGTAAGCAATAGTCACAACAAAGCTATTACCCATTGCTTACATCTGTTTGCTTAGGATTATCTTTCGCTTTATCTCTCACGACAACATTAGGTACCGATAGGAATGGTTCCCTCCACCGATTCTTATAATTCTGAGTGAATTGTTTAAGTTTCTTGGGAAGGTATTTTTTGATAATAAGTATAAACACACGCAATGTAAGGGTCACAACAATATTAACTAATATGTCAATGCCCTCTGGACTTCTTATTGGTTCGAATACGACAGCTTTGCCGTTGAATTTTACATGTTTCTCAAATGCACCCGCGTGAGTTATGTTTGAAAATTGGGAATAAAAAAAGTAATATTCTGATTCAAGTTTAAGTTGTTTGGTCATGTCTCCAATGGAATGCGGACCAGCTGGCCTATACCATGCAACATCATAGTTCCTTTTCTTGAGCTTGTCGAAATAGTTGTTGATCAAATTGTTATTCTTATTAGTCAAGATGGTTGTTGTGTCAGCATCCTGTCTTATCGCTTCTTTCTCTAGGGCAGCACGTTTTGCTGGATCTTTCATGTCAGATAGTGTTGAAAGTTGTTTCTTGAAATAATTATATTCGGGGGTACCAGATATAAATCTACGGGCGTAAGTACGCCTCTGGCGAAGGTACCAAACATAAAACTGACGACCACGCCTCTCTGTATCTGTTTCAAGAATCCATTTAAGATAGATGTACGTTTCCAGCATTGATCTCGCCGAGACATTAGCAGAGAAAACAGCTCCCCTCGACAACTGGATTTCTATGGCATCCAGCATAGTGACTGCATGTTTGAAGAAGTGGGCTTTAATGACTAAATCAGAGAGAGAACCACCGTGCTGACCACACTTATCAAGTAAATCAACACCATAGTCGACCAGCTCGCGAAGTAAGTTAATTGTCGGAGCCAAATTTATAGCTACGAACTGGTCGATTGCGTCTCGATCAAGAAGACGTTTGGCTGATTGTTTGTTCATTATTTTTGATCTCCAATAAAATTGGGAAATAGGGACAATACATCCTATTTTTTCTATAGTTTAGCTTTCTGTTTTACGAAGTCTTTCTTTAGGACATCTATTTATAGTAATACCTAAAGTCTCAAACATCTGGTTAAAAAATTCCTCAGGTTCTATAGGTTTTTGCTAAAAGTTATCGAATTATTGACCTGGTACATCTTCCCTATTTATCTAATAATTCTATTATTTATTTTTTCCCCTTGTCTTGCCCTGTTACATTAATTCCAATCCCAGAAAGAAGTTATGTCAAATGTTGAGACCCCGTATTGGCCCGTAGATCTCCTTAAGAGGTGTTCTGATCATGTTGCTAATATGACATAGCCTTTGTTATATTGCAAGACTTGACCCCCTATTCTTCCTCTAAACCCCAACATCAATTTCTAGAAAAAAGTTGTTTCAAATATAAAGACTTGACCCTAATTCTTCTTTCTCTTTTTACTCCTCAAATTGGCTTTTTACTAATTCCAGCTTATTTATACTTTGAATAACTTCAGATAATTTTTCATGTATACTAATTACATCAGAAACATCCCAAAAAGTTAAAATTTTATGAAAATTCTCAGGGAGACCCTTGGTTTCATCTTTAATTGTTTCAATCTGTTTTCTATCAGACACAGCTATTATTTTCTGAACAGTTGGATTATTTAAGGCTTTTTGTAGGTTGAGAATTAGACTATCAATGGAACCTCCTTTGTGGACTTCAAATATATAGGTTACTATACCTAAATTAGCTATCTTAGCACTCCATATAACATCAACTTTTGCCCCATGCGTGATTCTCTTTTCTGTATCTGTTTCGAATCCGAGTTGAGCTCCAATATCTTTTATAAAATCTCTTACTTCATTATGATCAAATTCAATTTCTTCTTTTACTGCTTCCTGTTTAATCTTTACACTTTCTTTTTCTGTGTACCAAACCTCATACAAAAAATAATCTACTGCAAGCAAATCACCATCATCTAATCCTAGACCTCGGAGTTGTTTGGCTATCAACGTTAATGCTTCATTTATCCTTTCGTATTCCTTTCCAGAAATGCTATATTTATTTAAAGGTAAATCATCAAGCTTTAGAACTTCAAGAGCCTTTCTGGCTTTGTCATTCCATATCCCAAATTTATCAGAATCAAACAAACATAAAATTTCTGTAAGCGAAGCAGTGCCCAATCCCTTGATGTTTTTAATAAATTTTTCAAACCTCTTTTCAAAAGAATTTGTACCATAAAGTAAATCATCAAAGTGAATTCTTATCTTATCAATTCCATTATCATCTATTATTTTTTTAACTAAGTAATCTTTATTCCCCCACATACTAGAAGCCCATAAGTTCGAAATAAGTTCACCGAATTCGATTTCCGTCATATTCTTTAATTTAGTCAACTCTAGTATGTTTAATGCTAATTTCCTATGTTGTCCGCGATCTTCCATTTCTTTTTTGAAATCTACGGATTTCGTAAATATGCGAAAATATTTTTCAATCAACTTTTCCTGTTCTGGTAATAGGTTTTTCATTTTGATTCCTCCATTAATTTCAATTTTATGGTGGGTTTGAACATTTCATTTAACATTCCCGGCATATATGAAGTTTTGGAGAACTATGTAAATATTATATGATATGTTAGACAACCTCGTTAGGGGCGAAGCGTATCCCGCAGCCGTCTACATACCTTCTACCAATTTTATTCCGCAGCAATTTCTTTTAATCTTCTTTCAAGCAATTCTATTGCTTCGTTTTCAAGGTGGTTAGCTTTATCTCTTTTATCGTATGCTTTAAAAGTAAAATTACCTATCTTGTTTTCAATATCTTTATTTTTGGTTTTCGGAATTAAAATGTCATCAAATAGTGCGCCAGCTTCTCCAATTTCATCAACAACTCCACCATAAATTAGATGTTGAAATTGCACCTGTCCGTAAATACTAAGTAAAAAAGCAGTCAGATAGCCAGGATGTATTTCACTTTCATTTGGAATAATTCTTAAGAGATGGTTGGTTGCTGTCCATCCATTCCAATAATCTCTAACTAGAGAAAGCCTACCGATAGTTCCTGAACAAGTTACAAGAATCCAATTTTTTCTAATAATATATAAATTCAAATTCTTTATTTTGTTCCAAATATATTTTATATCTTGGGGTGTAATTTGTGGTATGTGGGTTCCTTGTAGTAAGGGAATGCCACAAGACGGATCCCTTACATATGCTCTTTTAAACCTTGGTGGTACAAATGAATCAGCAATCTCCTCTAATCTTTTCAGATTTCCTGATCTTGCCTTCATAAGATTTTGAATACCTAAATGAAATAGTGGTATATGATACGAAGCATCCAATCTTAGGTTTATATCACTTGCTTTAATCTCAAAACTCTTAATAACTCGTCCATTATCCCCACCAAAATATTCAACATCATCCTCACTTATTTCTGGAAGTTCCGATTCTGAATATATCATTTCCTCTGCTTTCAAAAGAAGCTCTTGTGCTTCTTCCCTTAATCTGTGGACTTCAAGGATTCTTTGATTTATTTCCCTTTCCAGTTCAGGAATACGAGGTACGGGGATATTAGCAACGTGATGAGGCTCTATATGTTTAACTGTAGCTCCATAACGGTCTTTAATGAGGAAAGCTTGACCTACCCAAGTATTGAGGTATGTATACAAATAACCTAAATTGATATCATTTTTTGGAACTATCCTTATTAAATCGTCTGACAATATAGATTTCTCCAATAGATTCGTTATAATTATACATCTTCCAATACTACCAGAACGAGTTATTAATATCCAATTCTGCTTAATAGAAATGTTTTTAGGGTAATTTATTATAAACTTCTTTGCTTTTGGTAAAAACATAATAACTTCACTTGGCATAAGAAACGGAGAGCCTTCTTTCTTGGAAACATATCTTCTCTTAAATCTTCCAGGCCAAAAGATATTATCTGAAAAATCTTCTATTGTCTTTATCTCTATCCCTTTTTCTTCTAATTCCCCAATCAGAACTCTGGAAGCAATAACATCCTTTGCATAAAAACTTGCATCAAGTCTATTTTCTTCATTGGCTATCCAATGACTTTCTATATCAAATACTTGGAATGATATGTCTGACATGGATATCACATACTCCCCTTTCTAATAAGCCATTTTTTAAACATCTCAGCAACCAAAGAAAGGTGATCATCAATTAATGGCCTATCAGTATCATCCAATTCTATTTCTCCTTCAGGTGTTGTTTTAAATATTGGATTTCCCCTTCGGTCATGTCCCACTTTCTCCGGAATAGCCATAAATATCTCATAATCTTCTTGGAGTTTTTCTTGCTCGGGGGTCTTCTTTTTCAAGATGAGAATACTTGTTTGTGTCCCCGTATGTGGCTCAAAAGTTTCTACTGGTAAATCAATACTGGCTATTATGTAAGTCTTTTTTAAAATCCACTCTCTAATCCATGTTAACCCAGGATTGCTTAAGATACTATCTGGAAGAACAATACCCAAAACGCCACTGGGTTTTAGAAAATCTAAACATCGTTCAATAAATAATTGTTCTGGGGGAAGTGCAGTCCTTGGAGAACCAGCTTTGAATGTGGTTAATTCAAATTGGTTTAATATATCAGGATCATCTATTACTGCTTTTGTTCCAAAAGGCGGATTAGTTACAACTATATCAAATTCTTCTAAATGTACTTTTCTTTTAGCCTCCTCAATCCAATTTGATAATGGTTCAAGAGAGTTAGCATGTACAATATTTGAAGAACCATCACCGTGCATAACCATGTTCATTTGAGAGACTTTAACCAAGAATGGGTTAAAATCTATACCAAAAAAGTTAGTGCTTGCCACATCTCGGACTAAATCTCTTAACCGATCGTATTTAAAATCTCGCTTTAAGAATAACTGTTTAATCTTTTGTACACCTGCTATTAAAAAACCTCCTGTCCCAACAGCGGGGTCAAGAATTTTCAATGCACCTGGGCTTGTTAGTTTTTCCTCAGGAAATAGTGAAAAGAGCATTTCCATTGTCATACTACAAACGTTTCTTACAGTGAAAAACTCTCCTCTATCCCCTCTCAAGTTGGGACCCACTATTTCTTCATAAGCCTCACCTTTTACATCTGTTTCAGTATCTACAAAGCTAAATCTCTGTAATTCTGAAACAGTATAGCTAAGCACTGAATCGTTTAACTCAAGTGTCTCGTTACCTTTAAAAATGTATTTGTATCTCTCTTGTACTTTTTGAAAAACTTTTGTTAATCTATCTTTTATTTTTGAGATGTCTTCATCGTGTAAGATGTAAAACTGCAATGTTGGGTTATATTGCTCATCGTAAACTTTTATAAAAATCAATTTTTGTAGTTCCTCAAAAGCCTTGTCTTTCTGAAAACCTTGATTCGCATATATATAATTATGAACACGTTTGAATACCTGTTTCAGATTTACAGCAGGAACAAGTCCACCCCTTATAGGTTTGGGAATAGTAGTTTCTCCTCTTTTGGGTATGTCTGGAATCTGGGTTAAAACCCTATTCCCCTTCTCCTCTACAACCTCAAACGCTAATCTTTCATTACCTACCCAAAGAGCAAATATGCTATTAGGAGAAGCTGCAACATAACTTCCAAGCTGTCCGACTCCTTCTTTTCTGTCTGATGGTTTAACATCCTCAGTTTTTAATTCAGCAATCATGTAAATATTTTCTTGCGTATGTTCTTTATCTTCAGAAAAAATAACAATATCTGCCCGCTTTTTCGCCCTTCCCATTTTTATGGGAAGCTCAATATCAATATCACTTTTGTTATAGATATATTCCTCAACAAGGCTTCTTGCTACAACTTGCCTTATTCTTTCCTCAGGTGTATCTTTTCTTAGCTTCTCGGTAATAAAGCACTTTATTTTTCCTGGTGGTATTACTTTTTCAGTCATATTTTTCCTCCCTTTATGATTACAGAATATTTCACCTAACGTTTCGAGCGTATCTGAATCCCTATCGTTAAGCTGGATTTAAGCGGAGTACTTAAGGCACGTAGCCAGATACACTCTGTTACGCGATGTCTCTCAGTTAATAAGAACCAACTTATGGTAACAAATACCTTGCATCCCCATCCCACTGAATTTCACCTGTACCCTTGCGATATTGAAGAACATTTCGGACATTTCGTTTCCCCTTTGGGATATCTGAGGTGAGAGACTGAGGCTCGAAGTCCTTGGCATCCAAATTACCATAACATTCTACCATCTGATAGATCTCGTCCAATGAAATCCAACGTTCTCTTGGCATATATGTTTGAATTATATTCCAAATTTCTGGAAGATGTATCATACAAAACCTCATATATTTTTATCATTCAAAGATGTCACCTAACTTAAAATAACAGAACTATTATTTTTATGTTCCAAAATGGTATATTCTGCGAAGTGATTCGTTTATGCCCTGCCTTAAACGTGTTAAGGGATAACGGTTCTTTGTCACTTTGTCACACTTTAAAAGTCTATATTTATCTTATTAAATCGTCACTTGCGTTCAAAAAATAATTTTTTCAAATTTTTCTATAACTTATTATTAATACGACAAAAGGTTGGTAAATCCCTTCTTTTTTGTACAAAATGTTATATTTTTACTAAATAGTAATTGTAATCCCCTGTTCTTTCCATTCCTCCCATTCTAGGTTGGTTATCTCCGGTAGTTGGGTGAGAGCTTTTGGGTCTTTGAATCCTCGCATTGACTTTCTCTTAAGTTGATTATTTTTATGGCAAGAGGTTCGCTTATTTGTAATATTTTTATAAATTCATCCTGGGATGCAGTGTTAATATTTATGGTTTGAACTTCCGGTTTTGGGGAAATGGGAGAAGTGGGTAAGAAATCTACTTTAGCTATTTCATATAATTGTCGGGTTCTTTCCAGACTGTATTTATTGGTCCATAGGTTTACAAATTGATTCTGAAATATTTCAATTATTTCCGGGTCGTCTATGACCATTAGATTTTCACCATTTCTGTGATTAGCTGAAAAGGTCCAATTATATGAGCCGGTAAGTAGAATGCGGTTATCGATAATAGCAAATTTGTTGTGCATTATATATTTGTTTGAACTGATTCTTGCTTTTATTCCCTTCTGTACCAGAAAACGGGAGATGCTGTAGGTAGATTCAATCTGAGATTTGTCTAGATAAACTCTCACCTTTACCCCTTTATCTTGAGCGTTTATAAGGGAAGCGGCTATTTCTTTATCAGTAAAGACATACATAGCTATATTGATGAAGGCTTCGGCCTGATTGATATTTTTGCTGATTTCTTTTTGAGGATTATCGTAAAGGGAGAAGTAGACTTCGGTCTTGGCAAGGGAGATAAGAAAAAATTGAGAGATAAGAATTATAGTTAGTAAAAGAATGGTAGTTAGTTTGATTTGTCTTTTATTTTGTGGCATTATTAGATTTCTCTTTTTTAATTATTTTTAATAGAGCATACCGGTGAACATCTGTCCTACTGAAAAAAGAGCTTTTATAATTGTACCACGCAAGTTTAACTACATTATAGCAGAAATTTTACTAAAAAAGAATGTTTTGAAAATTCCATAGTTAATATTCGATAAAAGTTTGGCAAAATCTTGCTTTTGGGGAAAAGTTTTTTAGACATAGCGGGTCGGATAAATCCGACCCCTACCATCAGATTAAAATGATCGTGAATAACTAATAATGGAAAAAATTATGTTGAAATAATAAATAATAAATGTATAATAATAATTGTAAAATAAATAATATGAAGGTACTTGGCCAAATATAAAATATGAAAATATTTAAAAAAGGGGGAATCAAATATAAAAGAATAAACATAGAAATTAAAAAATAAAAGCTAAAACATTGTACTTAAATATATGTTTATCTACTTCTTCATTATCATCTTGGATATATGTCAGAGGCTATTTACTATTTATTATCAGTTTTTAGTTATAGAAAGATAAAAAGAAAGGAAAGTACTAATGACCAAGCTAATGAAGATTAAGAAATTAAAGAATTATGGTATCCCCTCTCATGTTCTAAACATCTGGGAAAAACACTATCCTCCTTATTTGCTACCGATACAGGAAGAGGCGGTAAGAAATTATGGGATTCTGGAGGATG